>Ga0315905_10007030_pt1 | contig 11418 bp, 5 predicted proteins | sample LakEriMetagenome_5_FD_203522 | JGI IMG/M metagenome (GOLD analysis project Ga0315905, IMG submission 203522) | Freshwater fungal communities from buoy surface, Lake Erie, Ohio, United States - Buoy 4 MA121 | ecosystem: Environmental > Aquatic > Freshwater > Lake | place: USA: Lake Erie, Ohio...
CACTCTCCTCCGTATATATATATATAATATATATATATATATATATTATATATATAGCATGTCACTCTCCTCCCCCCCTACATATATGCGTCTGAAAACACTCCATATATAGCAAGGGGCAGCGGCGCGGAAGGAGGGGAAGGGAGGGGAGGGGAGGGAAGAGGTGAGACAGGAGCACTAACACACTAAATGAAATAACTAAATCCACACCCTAACTAAACCCTACACTCCAGAAAAAGGCAGCGGCGCGGCAGGAGGGGAGGGAAGCGGTGAGGCAGGAGCGACTCCCAAAAACTCTTCTGAAAGGTATATATAAACCCCAAACCCTAACTAAACCCTAAACCCGAACTAAATCCTAAACCCTAACTAAACCCTAAACTCTGGAGGGAAGCGGTGAGGCAAGTACTATATCAAGTAGGTCTCTTTTGACACATTTAGGTCTCTTTTGACACATCTGGGGGAGCTCCCCAACACGCTTCTTCTGAAAGGCGTATGTTTATGATTTGTTTACGTATGTTTATATTTATGCACCATCCTAATACGCTGTTTATGTTTATGCACCACTAATGCGCTGTTTATGTTCATGCACCACTAATACGCTGTTTATGTTTATGCACCACTAATACGCTTCATCTTCTGAAAGGCGCGTATGTTTCTGCATACAAACGCTGGCACACGCACACACGCACGCACACACACAACACACACACGCACACTCAACACACACACGACAGTGTAAACACAAGCAAAGATTCGGGGTCTGAAGGGAGTATATCAGAAGCGTCAACTGTCTCCCTCCTTCCCCACGACACCACCGTCGCCCTTCTTACCCATGTCACGCCTGCTGCTGACGACCAAGAAGTGACACAACCCCAGTCCCTTTGTGTTACCTTCCCTCCCTCCCTCCCTCCCAAACTCCTGCGTCTGACTTTCACGGGTGTTGATTCTCTTGTCAAGAGATGGATGTGCTAAATGCTGTTTAGTTTAGGGTTTAGTTAGGGTTTAGTTAGTTAGCGCTGTTTGGGTTTCTTGTCAACCCTACACGCTAAACCCTTCACGCTAAACCCTACACGCTAAACCCTACACGCTAAACCCTACACGCTAAACCCTACATCTAAACCCTACACTAAACCCTACACTCTAAACCCTAAACCATAAACCACGAGATAGCTTTTGCTAAACCCCAAACCCTAAACCAAGAATTGAACTAACCCAGCTGATAGATGCGCGTGCACAAAGAAATAAAAAATAAACAAAAAATTAGATAAAAACGGAACACCACGAATAGGAGTTACAAACACTAGAACAAAATAGGCATCATAGTTAAAAAAAAAAAACAGGCATCAGAGAGCGACCCAGAGTACGACGATGACTTTGAGGACTTCGACCCATTTGAGTTTATCAAGAATCTGCCGTTGCCAGACTGCAACAGCCCGCGGCCCTCCGGTCACTGCTAAACCCTGAACCCTAAACCCTAAACCCTAAACCCTAAACCCGCGCCCCTCCGGTCAGTGCTAAACCCAAAGTAATCCCTAAAAGTAAACCCTAAAATGAACAGCGCTACCAAACAAGACGCGAAACGCTTGCTAAACCCAAACTAAACCCAAACTGAATCGTAAACCAAAAACATAAAAACAGCGCTACCTAAGAAGACGCGAAACGCCCCTCCCGTGTCCCTGGTGCTGGACCTGGACGAGACCCTTGGTTCCCATTTTTTATAAAAGGGTGGGGGCCATTTTTTTTTGAATGGTGGGGAGGACGAAACGCTTGGTTCCCATGTTTTTTTTTTAATTAAGGGTGGGGGGGGGCGGTTTTGCAGTGACCTTTGATTCCCATGTTTTTGCATATTTTTGTTAGAAGAGGGGGGAGGGTGGGAGGGTGTGTGTTTGTGTGTCTGTGTGTGTGGGTTATAGTGAACGCGTCGCTGGAGATGATGGAGGAATCGCACTTGAGTTAACTGTTTTTATTGACGATTGACTTTTTTTTTGTAATTGACTTTTTTTCGTTTTTTCAGTACACGCGTCGCTGGAGTTCATGGAGGAGTCTCACCTTAATTTTAAGGTCACTTTTCACTATATATATACATGTATATATATATACATACGTACATACATATGATATGTATATATATATGTACATATATATATGTATATATGTACATATATATATATGTATATATATATATACATGTATATATATATATATGTATATATGTGCATGTGTATTATGTATTTGTATGTATGTGCATGTGCATGTTTATATGCATACACACACACACACACACACACACACACGTGCAGGTCAATTTCCACTCCCAAGACTACGACGTGTGGGTCAAGATCCGCCCACATTGCATCGAGTTTCTCGAGAGGTGGCTAATCCCGAAATCCTAAACTCGTTGTAAAGCCCTACTCCCATCTCAAACACTAAACCCAAAATCCTAACCCTAAACGCTAAACTCGGTGAAAATGCGTCTCCACTACATCCATTACACGCACGCACACACACACACACACACACACACACACACACACACGCTAACACGCAAGCACGCACGCACACACCAACACACACACACACAACAACAACAATCCAGTTTCTGGAGAGGTGCCTGCACTCTAAACCCTAAACCCTAACCCCCTTAACATTTAGGATTCTGGGTTTAGGCACCACTAGTTGGGTGAAAATTCGTACCCTCCAAACACACACACACACACACACACACACACACACACTGGCGGACCAATTTGGGCAGATAGTCTTTACAGGATCGCAGCGCGTCTCCTAAACCCTAAACCCTAAACCCTCAACCCTCAACCCTCAACACAGGCCTAACCAAACCCTAACCCTAAACGCTCAACACAGGCTGGCGGACCAATTCGAGCTAATAGTCTTCACAGCATCACAGCGCATCTATGCCGACAAACTCCTCAATCTCCTCGATCCTGACCGCCGCCTCATCAAGCACCGCGTAAGTGGCTCCTACACCCACACTCTACACCCCGCACCCCCCTACAACCGACACCCTACACACCCAAAACGTACACCCTACATGCTAAACTCTACACCTAATCCCCTCCTGGATCCTGACCGGTGTAGGTTGTATGGTTTAGGTTCACGTTTTAGGCTCTAAACCATTATTCTCTCTCTCTCTCTCTCTCTCTCTCTCTCTCTCTCTCTCTCTCTCTCTCTCTCTCTCTCTCTCTCTCGCTCTGTGTGTGCGCGCTCTCTTTCTTTCTCTCTCCCCCTCGCGCGCGCACGCTCTCTCTCACGCTCTCTCTGGCAGGTGTTTCGTGATTCATGCGTGCTGGTACATGACAATTATGTCAAGGACCTCACTGTCCTTAGCCGCGACCTGTCTAAGGTACCTACTTCCTGAACTAAACCCCAGACCGCGAGTTTGTGGATTAAGGACCTCACTGTCCTCAGTTTCCACACCGGTTGGGTCTTCGGTTGGCACGCGCTAAAGCGATGCCCCCTCAAGATCACGCACACATACCTATATCTATGTCAATACCTTGGAGCAAGCGGCACGAGGACAGTCTGCTGAGAGCTCACCAGGACATCTGCTGAGAGCTTTGCTTGGACAGAGTGCTCAGTTCCACTTTGCTTGGACAGAGTGCTCAGTTCCTAAACCCTAAACCCGAAACCACACAGGTGGCAATAATTGACAACTCGCCCCAAGCATTTGGCTACCAGGTCGTGGACACCCACCCACCCACCCACACACACACACACTCACGCACTCTCTCTCTCACGCTCGCGCCCTTTGACCGGAGGCCGAAAAAAAAGGAACTGCAACAAAGGTTTGGTGCATGGTGTAGATGGCGAAGATTTTTTTCAATAATACGTGGTGTCGCGCGCGCGCGCGCGTGTGTGTGTGTGTGTGTGTGTGTGTGTGTGTGCGTGTGTGTGTTTCTCGCAGCTGTCGAACGGCATTCCCATCAAGAGCTGGTTTGGTGACACTGAGGACAGGTGTATCTGTGTGTGTTTGTGTCTGTCTGTGTGGTTCGTGTGGGTGGGTGTGAATGTTTGCTGCAGCGTGACGTGTCTTCTTTCCCTCATCTCCCGTCGCCCCCCTCTCCTCCCCTTTCTGAGTCCTCTCATTCCTCCTCATATTCTCACGCTCGCCTTGTCTCTCTCCATCCTCCATCTGGCGTCTTGCTCTCTCTCCCCCCCCCCCCCCACTCCCTGCATCGCGCGCGCGCGCTCTCTCTCCCCCCCTCTCTCTCCCTCCCTCCCTCTTTTGTCTTGTGGGATCTCGGTGCAGATGCTTGCTGAAGCTCTTGCCCTTTTTGGAATCCTTTGCTGAGGCTGACGATGTGCGCCCGCACATAGAGAACAAGTTCAAGCTGCACCAACGTGTAGCTGCTGCTTGAAGCACTCCGCATTCGCACGTGTTTGCTTATGCGTGGTCAGTGTGTGTGTGTGTGTGTGTATTACTGCGCCACACAGCTGTAGCACAATGCACCCATATTATTTACGCGCAATACTCCCGTGTGTGGCTTGCACGTGCGGCCCAGTAGTCTTCTGGCTCGAAGACTATTGGGCAGCAAATCCGCATCTCGGGTGTCGAGGGGATACGTGAGGATGGGCGGCATCGCCAGTAGCTCAGTGTAGTTGCGGCTATGGAGGAAGATGAAGAGGAGGAGGAGCAGGCTATGTTGTCCTGCATGATCGTGTCGTGAGATGATGCTGTATCGTGCCACGGGACCGCCTCCCATTTATTTATATGTATATGCACACAGCCCTTTATTTCATTATGTGTATGTGCACGCACACAGACAGACATATCACATCTTGATCTGTGCTCACAAACACACAAATACGCGTTCGCGCACACTCACAGCCGCGTACATTATTATGCGCCAGGGAGGAGTCAGAGTGTCCCACTGTGTTTCAAACTGAGAGATTTTGAAAGGGGGGTCGGGAGCCGTTGCATACTACACCAAAGAGGGGTGGAAGATGGGTGCGGATGTAGACGGCAAGCCTACAGGGTGGCTGCCTACAGAATAAGTAGGCGGGAAAAGGAGCGGGACATTTCGCAACTGCAGCGTATACCCCTCTTTGTATGATGGGCGCGCTTTGCCCTTCGATTGAGTTTATGCGAACAAAAAAATACACTGTTTTGTCTTGGTCGGAAAAGGATATAAGCTCTCCCTCAGTCCCCCCCTTCTCCTCAGTCTCTCTGTACGAACACTGGACTCTGGAGACGGGACCTAGTGTACCCTCACTCAGAAGCTAACGTTTCGACGGTGACAACGGTCTCAAGACCATCGAAATATCCGCCTTCAGGGGTGAACGTAAGCTGTGTCACGCCCTTGCGTTTGTGTGTTATGATAACATATTGCGGATCCACAGCTCCCCTCTTGAAGATAAGTTTTGGCGTTGCAGCGGCAGACTGATCGTTCGAGGTTGCTATGTGCACAATTGCATCAAGGTAAGGCGGCGTGACCGGGTTCACGAGCACCGATGTGGATGCGCCAACCGGCGCAAGTATGGAGGTGGTGGAAAAGGCAAACTTGAGCGGAACATCGTATATCAGTGGGACTCCTGAGTAGGCAACTAGCAACCCAGCGCTGTGCGGCTGAGTTTCAGAAACTGGCGTCACGGTGTTAATGTGCACAGTGTAGGAGATTCCGGGTGTGATCCTGAGCACTGCAGAGCGTCGATCTGGAGGAGAAGAGATCTGTTGGCTTAATGCCCCATCTTCTTGGCGCACTTGAACAGTATACCTAAGTATTTTGATGCCGTCCTTGGAACCGTCTCCAGTGTCAGTGGGTGGAAGCCACTGCAATAGTACGGCCTCCTCTGAGATGGTTTTCACTGCGACTTCTCTTACAGCAGAGGGTGAATCAAAGACGAAACTGCAGTTCGGGCCATTCGTCTTGGTCCCCAACCCTGCCCGATTTCTGGCTGTCACGCGATAAAAGTAGCATACGCCCCTGATGAGTGGACCAAATACAGCACTCCTATCATTCTTCGTCGTTTCCGACGACAACATGATGTTCGTGAAGGTCCCTCCTGGCGAGTCAGAAATCTCCACCAAGTAGCCTGTGATGAGCTCAGCACCGATTAAGGGCGAGACAAAACTGACCATAAGCTTCTTATCGACAAGACCTGTCGACTGCACCATCAGCGGTGCCGCAGGAAGCGTCGGGAGAGCAGTGATGGTGACAAACGAGTTACGCGTGATGCCCTGAAAATTGCCCCCCATCGACTGGACATTAATGGCCGTGTCACCTGCTTGCAGCCATGTGATGGTGCATGTGGCGAACTGCGAGGCTTTGCCTTGCTCAAAGTACACCACAGATGGCGAAACGGCGACAATGCCCGTGGGTACCGTTACTAGAGAAAGCTCCACACGAGAGTCTGGGATGGCATCAGGACCTATTGTGATGGTTTGGGGAGTCCCCTGAAGAACGTTGACTTGGGATGCACTGACAATAAAACCCGACCCCAAAGCCGCGACAGCAACCGACAGTGACGAAGGAAGCGTGACATTTGAATATGTCGACCCGGGCTCCAGGGCCCTCAAGGAAAATGTAATGGTGGTAGGACCGGGCTTGACGTGAGTGAGAGTAAAATACTGCACGGAAGTATCGTATACCAGCAAGGGGCCATTAATTGTCGCTCGTGACGTGTCAGAGGAAGTCGCTGTGATGTAAGTACCTACCGATGGAGAAGTATCGAAGTAGACAGGGAAGGTCGTGAACGTGTTCGGCTGAACTGAGATTGCGCGCTGAGGAACCGCGAGGTCCGGGCGAGCGATCTGGGCACGAATTACCGCAGGCACGTCCACTCCATCGAAATTGCCACCGTATCCTTGCAACGACAATGTACAGTTATCAGCAAAATATCCTCCGGCGTGTTCAACAATGAGCTCACGCGTCTGGCCCTCTATAAAGGGTTCAAAATAGAGTCTAATCGTATGCCGAACCACGCCCGGCTTACTGGCAGTAACAACAATTGTCACTCGTTCAGTTGGCACCACGTTTGGCCGAATGGTAACCACAGACGAACCGCTGGGGCTAGCCAAAATTGGTGTGACTGTTGGGCTGACCAGCAACCCAGGCAGGCAACGAATCTGGATGGGATGATACAATAAATCGTCGTAGTTTGCCCCGGTTCCTTCAAATTCAATCTGCACTGAGCCGGTCTTAGCACAGAAAAAACTCAAAACACGCTCATTCTTGACGCCGGTACCGTCCACACGGTACATTTCAAAGTACATTGGCGTTACTTGTACGATATCAGAGGGGGCCCGAACCACACCTGCTTCACGCGCCCCAACCGTGACAACGCGGACTTGTACCGAAATGTCGCCCGATGGCGGGATCCGTGGCAAGACATTGACATTTGCGGATCTCTGGTATTGAAGCACCATGTCCGAGGATGAACACTCAAAACTCGGGGTAGCATGCACCACAACAGCATCTTGAAAGTCTAGACCATTATAGTTCACATCCAGGGAATGGCCCTTGAAATAAAGTGAGGCATCACCATAATTAACGTGAGTTATTCTGATTGTTTGTGTCAAGTCTTCGTACAGGGCCAACATCAATTTACCTTGATTGCCCACCGCGTACTCCTGATCGTTGGGACCACTGTCCCAGTTCACAGCGACCAAATCCAGGTTGTCATTGAGAATCTTCACAATCGTCCCAACGCCCATGCGAGGAAATACCTGAAATTCCTCTGTGAGGACGACTCTCAGACCTACTTGAACATTAACACCAAACCCGATTCGCTTCCGAGGGGGCGTAAATGTAAGCGATGACGGAGTAACAGTTAGCACACCAGCATCTGTAGTGTCCAGACTTACCGTCAGGACCGAGTCGATTTCAAGTTTCGGGACCACTGTCACAGAAAAACTAGTGAGCGGCTGCAATGTGATGACACTTGGTGAGAGTGTAAGGGTCGCAAGCGTGCGCACGTACACCAGCACAGGGTCTATGTTCACGTAATTCGAATCCAATGGTTCTCTGATGAACACTCTCACGTAGGTCTGCCCAACCGAAACATGGCTTACGCTGACCGTCTTTGTATTTTCCGCATTGGATGCATGCTTCAAGAACACAATCGGAGAAGGCGCTGAACAAACCCCGGGGTCCAACGATTCGAAAGATACCGTTGTATCTCTGTTTAGCGGAATGGTCGGAGCCACAGTGAAACTTGCATGTCCTGGACTGCTCTGAACATATAGGAACGTGGTCGAGAATGATAGCCGAGGTGCAGAAACAGTAGCAATAATCGCGGTCAGAACCTCTACTCCGTTGTAATTGCCACTACCAGTAGGGCTGAAGACGGTAAAGGTCATGATCGCCTTCCCTGCACGCGCACAATTTCCCGGGCTTACGGAGCAGTATGACTTGATATTCAGCGTCAAAACATCTCGGTACCCGGCCCTCAGCAAAAATGAAGTAACTGTGGGAGCGGCCTTGGCGGGCTGCGAACTGCTGACAGTTACAATGGCATCATCTGTAGGAACTGTATCGGCCTGAAACGTTACCGTATACGACCCATCGTATGGAATATCAATAATGGACTGCGATATTATGAAACCAGGTCGGCTAGCAGCAACCACTGCATTCGAATAAATGACACCCTCGAAATTTCCTCCCTTTGCAAAAAAGCTCAAGGAAGCGGTGCCAAAGCCCTCGTAGCCAATTGATATGATCTTATTATTTTTAGGCCCCACGCCGCCAGAAACGGAGAAGACTAAGCTTTCGGTGACATTGATGACGGAAGCATCAGAGCTCACAATAGTTAGCACAACATCCGCTGTCGGCTCCAAATCGGGGCGAATTGTGATATTAGTGATCTCGTCTTGCTGCACATTCACACTAGTGCTCGAGAAAACGAATCCTGGTGCGGCGATTACTTTGACGTCGCCGCTTTCCAGCCCATTGTAGTTTCCAGATGCTACAGCAGAAGTTGCTCTGAAGTAGATATTTGCAGTGCCGGAGCGGCCTCCGTGGACGACTGTAACAGATTTGTATTCCTTTACTCCGGCTCGGAAAGTGACATTGCTGCTGCTGGTGACGATACTGTCGTCGGACGATTTCACGACGACAACAGTCTCTTGGTCTGGAATAACGTCCGTTGTCACAAGGAAATGCGCAAACGACAGATGTGACGTGGGCTGCGACTGCACGATAAGCTGTTGGTTGGTTATAATCGTATCGGGGATTGCTTGCGTGACGCCCACGACACGAGTCCAGGCCGCAAAACCATGCAGGGCCTCGACTTGAACCGCATTGTTCAAATAGGCACCAAAGAAATTCCCTGAAATACTTACTGCATTGAAACTCAGTTCTGTTTTACCCGCACCCACATGGTACAGGGTGAAAGGCACCGGATCCATCTTCTTTGCATTAAATTTGATCGAGGTAGTTGAAGTCACTACCGAGGTGTTTCCTACTACAATGAAAACTTCGACATCCTCATCAGGAGGTACATTGGGAGCAATAGTCATCGTCGCAGTCCTGGCCTTTTGTACCCTTATCGACGTCTGCGCAATAACAAATGTGCCCAGCGGAATAACTGTTGAGGGCAGTATCCTGACCTGGGAATACTCAGAGGCGGCATTCGTCGACACCGTAAACGTCAGCGAGACAGGTTTGTCTATGCTTCCAGAAGCAACATGGGTCAGCGTCACATTCTGAGGGGTTACTGGTCCAGCCGCAAAACTGACAGAAGGGGTGCATGTGACTTGTGCGGTATTTGAGGAAGTGATGCCGACAGTCAGAGGGTAGTCGAGATTGGTGTCTGGGAAAATTGTGAAGATCGTCCTTCCATTTTCAGTGGGGGGCGCCTGAAGGTAGATTAGGAGCCTGGAAAGTCCAATGCCCTTCATTGCAGTGACTTTAATGGGGTTCAGCGCCTCTGCACCATCATAATCGAATTCAGCACTGGTAGACCTGAAGCTTATGTACGCAACGCCTGGATTATTGGCAAAGACCGAAATGTTCTGCGCAAAGTCTTCTCCATTGAAGAAGTATGCAGACTCTTGTACGCTGACAACAGAAGGGTCAGAAGATGTGAAGTACACTGTTGTATCGGCAAGGGGAATCTGGTCGAGTTTCATTTCAAATTTCCCTGAACTTTGACGCTGCACAAAAACTTCCGTCTTTGGCGCTTGGAATCCGGCATGATTGTAGATGAGGATTTTTGGCAAGTACGCGACCAAACCCGAGTAAACTGCTTTGAGAGAGCCGGGGCATTCAGGTTGTCCTTGACAGTCGATCATTTTCGTCGGATCGTTCGGGTCTACATATTTAGAACCTCTGGGCCATTGTTCAGCCACAGGAGCCAAAGGTACAATTTCAACCTTCCGAACAACGCCTTCGTGGGTGGCCTGGATGAATTTGGGTGATTTCCCGTCATTGGCGTACGGTGACCACACAAGTTTGTTCCTTGAGCTGACAACCGGATTGAGAGAAGTTACAAACTCTTCAGATTCAAGTGGACAAAAGAGAGTAATCACAGAGCATCCTGGTTGCTGGGGAGAGCTCGACTGAAAATTGATCGTAGTGTCAGAATCTGGTGCTTCATCTGGGGTCAAAAAGACGCGATTGGTGCCTCGTAAGGAACTTGTCATGTTTCCCGTCATTTGGCTTCCTGCCCATCGCTGCACGTGCAAAACCGGGGTGGAAATGGCGAATCCAGGAAAGTCCAATGTGAGCAGGATAATTGATTCCACATGATGGTAATTCGTGTTTGGGGCATAGGCTCTGATACTCAATTTCGTTGTGCCGTCGAATGGGGCTTCTGGATCAATAAAAATCGCAGAATGTGTAACAGTGATGGCCCCGCTTTTTGTGGCGTTCAAGATAATGCTAGGCGTACCGATCGTCAAAGACCCTAGGTCCTCTACCGAGACATTCAACCTGACGCTGCCGAGAGCGCCAGAAGCAGTATCTATCAGCGGCACCGAGGCTTGAACATCAAAATTGTAAGCGTACCTATACCGAATGGACGTTTCCTCTGTCGACAACTCCAACGAAGGCAACGCTTTTACCAAGATACCCTCCTCCCAAGCAGCGCGATCGTAGACCCCGCCCTCGCCCAACAGGGATAGGCGAACGTTTCCAACTGCCTTGTGAGTGACAGTCACAGTTTTGGCAGTTGTCTCTCCATCGCCAAAAATCACGCTGGAAGGCACATCAATGAGGTCTGGACTGGGGTTGTGAATGTGGATGACAGACACACCCTTGGGCACTACTGTTGGCCTGACATCAAAAGTCGAAAATGACCCCCTTTGCACGTAGATAATGGGGTGCGAGGAATCAAAGTCATGAATCCCGTGCGACCGTCCACCATTTCTTGGTGTTATGACCAAATTTTCGACGATGAAGTCCGGGAGTGTAATGACGGTAACTCCCCCCGAGGATACTAAATCAAAATTCCCAACGC
>Ga0315905_10007031_pt1 | contig 11418 bp, 10 predicted proteins | sample LakEriMetagenome_5_FD_203522 | JGI IMG/M metagenome (GOLD analysis project Ga0315905, IMG submission 203522) | Freshwater fungal communities from buoy surface, Lake Erie, Ohio, United States - Buoy 4 MA121 | ecosystem: Environmental > Aquatic > Freshwater > Lake | place: USA: Lake Erie, Ohio...
ATATACAGCAGAAGAACTTAAATTTTTTGAATTAGGTGATGTCGATTCAATAAAAAACGACATGCCATTTGAAATCATTTGTAATCCAGACAACCATTTAACAGATAATAACGAAAATTTTATTTTTTTACTGAGAACAACAACTGATTTATTTGATTATAATTATGAAGTAATTGGGACATACAATGAACAATATATATTTAATGTAAGAGATATACCAATTTATAGATACATTTTACCTTTATATGTTAATACGTGTTTAAGAAAAGATCCTGTCGAAATTCCTGTGGTTCTAGATGCAAGTAGTCGGAGATCTTTATTTAGTTTAGATTCAGATTTAGGTTCGGGATCAAATTCAGTTTCAAGTTCAGAATCAGGTTCAAGTCCAAGTCTTTATTTTGATGATGAACCTCAATGTCAACCCGGGGATGCAGCTTGTGTTGCTCTTCCTAAAGATTATTCTGATGATTATAAAGCATTAAATACTTCATATCAACAATATTTACATAATAATCCAAGTGAATTATTTCTTAAAAAGGTCAAAACTGAAAAAGATACAGATAATCAACTTATACAAAAAGCAAGAATAAATCTAGAAGAAACGGATAATCAATATAATTATATTAAAAAGGTGTATGATGATTTATTTAATCAAAAGAAACCTGTAAATATACAGGCTTTTTTAAAAGAAATTAATTATATAAAAGATGAAAAATATACTACTTTAAAGATGATTTTATTAAATTTTGAAGATGAACCAGGTATTACAGATTTAATTGAACATATAGATAATCAAATGGAAAAATTAAATACTTTTGAAAAAAAAATTCAAGATTATATGATATTTTGTGATATGACTAATAATAAAATAGATACACTTATAAGATTTTTTTCGGATAAAGAAGAGTATGAGAGTAGTTCATATGAAGAAATTAATAATTTTTTAGATTTATATAAAGATCTTATAACCCAATTTACAGATTCTAAAACACATATAGAGCAATATTTTTATGATATAATGAATGAGTTTGCTCAAGAACATGCTACCCAAAATTTATTACAAAAAATGCAAAGTTATATTAATAGTAATCCCGATAATATTAATCAATTTCCAAACTTTAAAGACTATTTGGATTCTCAATTTTTCAAAGCAGCTAACACCACTGCATCTGAATCGGCTGATTCTTCTTCTTCGACATCTAATATATCTATTCATCACATGCCTGAATTAGATCAAGATAGTCTAAAAGAAGTTTATGATTCAATGAAAAGAGATGATATGCCACAATTTGATATAGATAATATTATTAACTTTTCAGATAATTTTATACAAATATATGAAAGATATAATGCTTTTATCAAATTTTTAAATACTTATTTAAATCAAATTAGAAGAGAAAACTTTTTTTTAAGATCTACAGATGAAATTAAATGTTTTGATAAATTTTACAAAAGTTTAATTGCTATATTTAATGAAACACTTTTTATAACTATTTTATCTCAAATAAATCCTATTAGTGATTCCATACGTGAATTTATTAAAAAAAAGGGAGAGACAATTAAATATAATAAAGGTTTAATTATAGATGCAAAATGTGATAGATTATTTAATGATCCAAAAAATAATATGAAAGTTTCAATGATGGTTGATTTTAATATACTTATGAAAATATTAGAAGAATATATTAATACTGAAATACTTAAAGAAAGCGTAAATGATAGTGTTAGTGATAGACCGAGATCAGAATCAGATTTTTCTGATTTGACTATGGGTGGTGATGGTAGAGCAAGAGATAAATATTATGAATATGCCAGAAATATTCAAAATCCATATCAACCACAGATGCCATATCAACCGCAAATGCCATATCAACAGCAAATGCCATATGAACCACAGATGCCATATCAACCGCAAATGCCATATCAACAACAAATGCCTTTACAGCAAATGCCATATCAAATGACAGGCCCTGTTCCTTATCCATTTTTAACAGGTCAAGTTAACCCATATCAAAATAACATGGATTTTTACACACATAATTTGCAATATAATTTTTTGAAAGAAAATAAATCTAAATTGTCTTACTATATAACTGTTGATTTAGAATTATATCCAGGAACTGAAATAAGTGGTATAAAAAAATATTCATTAAAATGTCAATCTACATTTGAAAGAATTAGAAAATCATTAGCTGATTTATTTGGATATCAATATAGACCACTTGAAATAAAAGAGGCATATGAATATGAGGCAAATTTTGAAAAAAATGAAAAAATAAAGGAAGAAAATGAAAGGAAATTAGAAGAAGATAAAAAAGAAAAAGAAAGAGAAGAAAGGGATAGAGAAAGGGATAGAGATGATAAAGAAAGAGAAAGGGAAAGTAGAGAAAGAAGAGGGGGCAAACTTAAAAAAAGTTTGAATAAAAGTTTAAAAACCAAAAAAAAGTCAAAAAATAAGACACTTAAAAAGATCAAATAGAAACTTCATTAGCATTCGTATTTGCTTCTATAAGTTCTAATACTCGACCTATATTTTTCAAGATCTACATAATTTAATTAAACTTTTCCATTTAAATATGCAGAATAAAATATAATATTATTTTCTCTATTTACGGTGGGATAACATAACGTATTATCAATTGCAAAGATTAAAGAATCCTGAGTTAGCAATTGTGCCATTTGTAATATATAATAATTTACATATTACAAAATATTTACATTTTTTTAAGATTTAAAATTAGAGTTTATACTAATTATAATTTATAAAAAATTGAAATTAATTTACTAGACTTTAGTATTGTATAAATTATAATAATGAACTTTAAAAGTATTTGTGAGATTTTTAAACGGGGATCTTTGTCAAGCAATAAAACTAAATTAGGGAGATGGAATATTCATAATTATAGTGAAACCTCACTAAAAATTAAATATGCAACTGAAGACAATTGCGGCATCTCTTCGCACAATTATAAAAATACAATACCAATGCAACAAAATAATTACTTAGATGATAAAAAATATATCTATATGATGGGTTACGAATCATCTCATAGCTAACCGTATTTAAAATATCAAAAACATATTAAATTTATTATTCTTTTGAGAAATATTTAACGGATATATTTTTGACAGGAATGCGTTTATTTGTTAGTTTGCTCCTGGCGACTTTTTTTCGTCTGTTTTTTCGTCTTCTTTTTCTTCGTTTGCATTTGCTTCGCTTACACTTACCTTTGTTGCTTCGCTTACACTTACCTTTGTTGCTTCGCTTACACTTATTATAGATTCTTTTTTTTTTGGTGTCATTAATCCACTTACTTTACTAGTGACTGTGGCAACAGTTTCTTCTATTTTTAATTTAATAGGTGTTTTTTCTGGCGCTTCTTTTTGAACTAAAACATCTGTTTTTACATCTGTTTGTGTTTCAACATCTGTTTTTGCCGCTATTTGTGCCTTTACTTCATTATATTCATTCTTCACATTATTCAACATGATCGAAGACAATGTATACTGATATGCACGTCGTTTGTATTTAGATTGATTCTCCATTTTACTATATTTAATGATTCTTTCTAGTTGTCTATTGTCACGTATTATTTTACTAGTAGATGGTTTGTAAAAACAATTGCAGCAATTATAAAAAAATGATAAACATCTCATATAATTATGATTCATGTCCTTTTCATTTTTAATAATATTTTCCCTATACTTGTAATATTGGCTTTCAATATCGTCACCCTTATCCAAATGTTTTGCAGCTAAAATAGACATCTCTTTAGGGATAGGCACATCAATTTTTAAGAGATCTAAAAATCTAGCCTTGTTATTTTTTATAAGTGTCTCAGCATTACTTCTCATTTTTTTTGGCAAATAAATTTCATTGTTGATTGTTGCACTAAATGAAACCCAGCTCTGTTTTAAACTAATATATTCTTCTAGGTTTTCTTGCAATTTAAATGTTTTGACAATGCCTGTTAGTAATGCAACAGCAAAACTGGTGATAGTTAGAACAAGATTTAATCCAAACTTTAAATCTGACGAATAATTTCCAAATTGTGTGACACTTATTGTTCCAGATGCAGTGGATAAAAGAAGACCTAACAAAATGCATGTTTGTAGTCGCCATCGGTAAATTTTAATGGCTAAATCAAGACATTCAATTTTATATGCAGCAACACTTATCCAATCATTGAATGTCTCTAAAGTAATTAAATTATCCCATGTATTTTCAGAAATTACTTCATTGTTTGTTTCAGAATCTGGTCCACTAGCATATGCATCTGTAGACGCTATAGGATCTGTATAATCTTCTAATGACTTTAAACTTAATAAATTTCTGTCGGATGATTTTTTTTGCATTCAAATATATATTATCTAATAAACTAATATTATATATTTTTTTTATTTCATTTATTTCTTTATTTACATAGTCATAAAAATAATCTGAGTTTGTAAATCTATATTATCCATAATAGTTTCCATTGATTTCACATCGGTATCTGCATTTGTCGCACTATTTAAATATGTTGTCAAATTCAAAATAATTTTTATTCTTTCAGGTGTCCATATTTTATGCAAAGAAGACACCAAATCTACTGTATAAAGCGGTGTCATATTATCTTTGCGAAATAGATTTTCTATGCAAGTTTCGTCTAAATGATTAGAAATCAATGAAAAATAATAATTCAAACAAAGTCGCATTATAGAGCATTGTTTATAAGTTTCAATCAATTTAAGAATCCCATTCTGTGCACACTTGAATAGATCTTTTAATTTTGGATTTTGTTGTATAGATATTTTTGACAAATAGTGCTGACATGCTAATTCAATTGGATTATACATATATTGCAAATCTGTTTTGTTTGTTTTTAAAAAATATCGGCAAACCCCTTGAAATATTCCAGGTTCTTGAAAATAAATAATATTTCTTGAAATGCATATTTTTGTTCCTATTGGTTTGTTACTAAGAATAGCTAGCTTTATAATAACGGATAGTGGATCTAAAATAAATAAGTGTTGGTCAATTGGCCTGTTATCTGGTAATATATTATTATCCATTTTTAATCCTTAAATATATTAAATGAAAAAATATATTTAAGCTTTTTTCTATTAAACCTAACAAACAAATATATTGATTATTCTGAACTAAAATTGCTCATGAATTCTTCCACCAGTTCTTGCGGAATATTATTGAAATCCACCAACGTGCTATTTAGCTGATACTTTTTTTGAAAATCAGGCGATGAATTCAACTTTGTTAGAAATAGATCTTTGTTTTCGTAATATTTTAATGCTGTTTTGGGGCCACATTTTGGAAACACTGAAGTAATATTATCGCTAATATCGCCCATTATAATTTTACAGAATAGATCAAGCTTAGGATCATTTGTGCTCGATTTTTGTTCTGTTAGTTTCTTAAATGCAAGATTGTATAAGTGTATTCGCGGCTCTGCAAGCTGCAAATAATCTTTGTCGCTAGTAATAATGTATACAGTGGATTCAGGATATTTTGTTAAAATATGTTTTACTGAAATGGCAATGCAGTCATCTGCTTCTAAATGCGGGTGCTTAAGAATGCAGCTTGCTCCTGCTTCTAAAAAGAGTTTTTCTTCGTAAACCATTTTAAAGAATGGCCCTCCCATGAAACCATCTTCTGAGCCATTGGCTCTGGTGCCTTTATATTCTGGAAACAATTTGGTGCGCCAAATATCTTGACGTTTACAGTCCTTTCCCACAACAATAATAGGTTCAACGCTCTTATCAATTTTAAGATTTTTTTGCAACCCCTTAATATTAGTAATGAATGTTTTCTTGAATTTTTCCAAAAACTGACTATTTTGATAAGGATCTTTTAAACATTCTGTGTCTTCTGGATATGCATTTTTCCACCATGTTAGGATCGAATGGTAACGATAGAAATTATAGTAGCTACCATCAATAAATATAATTGTAGGTGCTTTAACTGTTTTTGTCATTTTTTCGAGTAAATTATTCATATAATAATATAAGTATATTGTTATATTTAATTACTTTCAATTTTTTATATTATATATTATATATTATATATAATATATAAATGGGTTTAACTGGCGATCCTTCATTAATAGGCGAAGTAGGTGGAATTGTTATTGGAGGAACAATATTGTTGATTGGTTTAATATTTGCTGGCGGAAACTGGCTTTCGAATGATAAAGATGGGGATAGTCCAATTAAACCAGTAAATACAATTGAAGATTTTTTAAGTAATAGTGCAGTTTCTCGTGTATCAGGAAGTGGTAAAGGTGCAAATAAAAGTAAAGGTAAAGGACATAAAAAAAGAAAGCATACTAAAAAGAAGCGTTAATCAAATTCTAATAAATTTGTAACCGCTTTACAGTGAGATAATTCAGGTTGTTGATTTAGTTGAGTTATTTGTTGTGTTAAGTAATCAATTGTCATAATTTTGGTCTGGACGTCTTTTTCTAATTTGGCAATGATTAATTTTTGATTCTGCACAGTTTTTTTTAGAGTCTCATTTTCTGTGTAAAAATTTGTTTTGTTAAAATTCAAAGTTACAAGCCAACTTTGATGAACTTTTGTTTTTATATGTGATGCAAAAACAGTATGTGTTTCGTATATTTTATCTTTTCTTGCACCACATGGACACAATAAGCCTTTTTTTATTATATTAAATGATGGAATTTTATCAATATAATTGCCTTTGTCATCAATGCTAGGTGAATAAATATCCGGTTCTACTACTAATTCCATTTGATATTTAAAGTTTGTTAGTTATATAATTATGTAGATTTGTATTTATACTATTTATAATTATATTATTTGCATTTAAAAAAATATAAATTTAATGTTTAGTATATATTATGGAATTTTCAAATACAAATAAAGTAGATATTGTTATTGGATGCTCATATGGAGATGAAGGTAAAGGAAAGGTTGTAAATTATCTAGTGCATGAGCAAGAATATGATTTATGTGTAAGATTTAATGGTTCTTGTAATGCGGGACATACTGTATATTTTAATGAACAAAAGTTTGTTTTGCATCAGATGCCTGTGGGTATTTTACGAGATCAAACAAGTATTTTAATATCTAGTGATTGTTTAGTTGACATTGATAAGCTGAAAAAAGAAATGGATGAACTAGCAGATAGAGGAATCCAATTAGCAGGTCGAATGTATTTGAGTTCTGCTTGTCATATTATTACGGCTGAATTAGTAGAAGAAGATAGGCGAACGAATGTAATAGGCACTACGGGTTCGGGAATTGGTCCAACTTATGCACAAAAAATGTTGCGAAGAGGTAAGCGAGTTGATTCATGCAAAGAAGTATTTGAAGAAATGGGTTTTACAATTGTTGATTTAAGAACGTGGTGGCAAACTGACTTTGTAAAAAATAATTTCAAAAAAATATTGTTAGAAGGTGCTCAAGGTTTTGGTTTAGATATTAATTGGACAGATCAGTATCCTTATTGCACATCATCTACATGCTCTGTAGCAGGCGCAATTAATACTGGCATACAAATTAAGCATATTTGCAATATTTATGGTATAACAAAAGCTTATGACACTTATGTTGGAACAGCCAAATTTCAACCAGATCACGATGATATACTAAATCAAATAGGAAATGTAGGAAACGAATATGGTTCAACGACAGGAAGAAGAAGACAATGTAATTATTTAAATTTAGACAAGTTGATAGAAGCACTATACATAAATAATTGCAATGTATGTATAATAAATAAGATGGATGTATTAGAACAATTAGATATATATCGACTGTATCATAAAGGCGAATTAAAATCATTTAATACAAGTTCAGAGATGGAAAGTTATATAATAAAGGCGTATCCTGAAGTAGAATATGTTATTTCTCGATCTCCTAATTCTGTGTAATATATAAATGATGGATTCTATGTCAGACAAAGTATATCCACTAAATTTTAATACAATAAAAATTAGATCTCAACTAACAAAAAAGAAGGAAAGGTTTAGGCGATCTACTGTAGTGTATAGTTTTATTAATTATATTGTAAAAAATGTGTATTTAATAAATGATGATATTGATGATAATAAAAAGACGGAGTAAGTGTCTCTTTATAATTTAAGCAATAACTTTGAGTGTTGCTCCACTTTTGATTTTGTATCTAGTTGCATCTGATTCGATGACAATGCAACCTTCAGATGGATTGCCAGAGCAACCACCGCAATGAATAAGAAATCCAGAGCGACCGCACATGCTATTAGAAGAAGAAGGATACAAATCATAAGAGTTAATACAGCTCTTAAATGTATACATATTTCCTAAAGTATAGGTTCCTTGTGGTAATGGTCCTACAGCAACTTGACATTGACAAGCTGGATTATTTCTGCATGATCCAGATTGACCTGAGCAGCAGCCATAAGTATCAATGTAGCTGCCATCATATGCAGTTCCGTAAAAATGGTGACCAGATTGAGAATAAGTATAAGGTCCTCCTGTAGTCAAATTCAGCAAATCTTTTTGGCTGAGCTTAGGCTCACGTGGTTTTTCAAGTGCAAACATTTTATCGGCATATGTAGAAGTAAATAAAGCGAGGATTGTAAAAATTTTCTGAAACATTTATATATTATTATATAAATATTTTTCTTTTAAGTTCTTTTTCTGTGTTTCCGAGTTTTCAAACTAACACACCTAAATTTTGTATTACGTGTTTGACCAGGCTTGCATTTTTTTACACATCTGTTAGTTACTATATTTAGTTCTTTTTCCGAAGGGCATTGTTTTAATTGTATTACATCTGAGCTACTTGTAGGATCTAATGTTGCAAATTTTTCCAGAGCCTGTGATAAACTTTTAGCATTTGATCTACTATTACTAGACTTAACTAGTTTCAAATTTTTGTTTATTATTGTATTATCAACAAATGATTTTTTTAGTCTTGTTAAAATACCGGTTTCTAATAATATTGTTTCATATTCGTTTATTAAAGTATCAATGTTAATCTCTCTTGTTTCAGGATTGAAATCATACATTTTATGAAAAAATGTAGATAATCGTGTAAAAAAGTCTAGATTTAATGCATGATGTTCATAAAAACAATTTAAAATATATTGCAGTGTAAATCCTAATCCATAGACATCGATTGAACTAACAATTCGATCTAAATTTGTATCATAACTGTCTTTAGATATTAGATTATTCATTCCTTCAAAGAAATGTTCAATATATCCGTTTTTGGTAGCAGTAGTTCCATCTGGATTTATATAAGCAAATAAAATATTAAATGCATTCGGGTTTTTAATTGACATGTCAAATGTATTTTTACTACTGCTGCTACTACTGCTTCCTTTTATTATCATTTCACTTAACTGTGTTTTATATGCATTTTTTCTAGCAACATTTAATCCTTTAAATGCATCATAATTATTTTTATTCATTAATCCACAATCAAAAGGATATGACCAATGGTAAATACCAAGAAAATTATCACTTTTCTTTGACGATGATACAATTTCTTGTTTTGAACGCATTAATCCAAAGTCAATAAATACTAGTTTACCTGTTTTCATGTTAAATAAAATATTCTGTGGTTTTATATCATTATGCACTAGTCCGTTATCTCTAAAAAATTTGAGACCCATTAGCAAGCGATGAACTTCTAACCAAAATCGATCTGTTTTTAATTTTGCCTTTGTAGATAGATATTTTTTCAGTTCTGTATTGCATAAGTTTTTCAAATCTGGACCGCCAAATTTAATTAACAATATTTTGTAATCATCTGGCTTAGATTTTACTTCAGAACTTTTAATATACTTGCATTTGGAAATCTCTTTATTTATTATTTTATCGGTTAATTTAGGCTGACATAATATTGGGGTTCCCAAATGATATTCATTTTCTGGATCATATGATCCAATAACCACAAATTCTTTAAGTTCAGATTGAGCTTCTTTTGTTTTCATGATTTTGGAGACATAGTCTTTATAATGAATTTCTTTATTCAAATCATTTAAACAATGCAAACTAGGTTTGTTAACACATCCATATGAACCTTCTCCTATAACTTTACCTCCTTTTACCATATATTATATATATAATAACTTTACAATAATTATTATATATTCTTTTTAAATCTATACATTAATATTTGGATTTTAAATATCTAAACTAACAGTATTTCGGTCAGACTTGGGTTTTCTACGAGTTTTCTTAGGAACATTAGCATCATTTTGAAGATCCTTTAATTCATCGATACTGATTTTGCTGCTATTATTATCTTGATTATCTTCAAACTGTGAGACTGATGCAGGACTTCTCGGTTGATCCGAAATATTTATGGTTTTCGTCTTTAATCCAGATAAAATGTCTGAAATATCACTAGGACCTTTCATATCAGGACGGCGTTGTGTTCTTTGATTGGGTTGAGGTGGTTCGAAACCAGGAATTCCAAAGTTTTCCTTGATGCTTATACCATCGTCGTTAAAATTGCCTCTAGCCATACTTATATCTGGTCTTCTGCTTCCACTTGATACATTATTTCCTGCGCGCCCTTGTGGTGGAGGAACAGCATTTGGTCCTTGTGTGTTTAGTGGAGCAGGAGGACCTCTGCCTTGAGGAACAGATGGTTCCGGGTTCATTAAACCGCCCATAAATCCTGAAAATCCTGGATTTGTTCCTGCCATAGAATTTACTGCAGCACTTTGAAATTGTCGCATAAGATCTGGATTTTGTCTCATGATATCATCCATACCAGGCATAGCGCTCTTAAACATAGTATTTGTCATATGAACCATCATAGCAGAACCACCTAGTTGAAACATTAATTTAAGTTCGGGTGCTAAGGAAGCTTTAGACTTATATTTTTCATAAAGCTCGCCAAAAACATCATCGTATTCATTGATATTTTCATTAATTTGTTCACCCCAACCATCTAGCTTAATGTCAAATGGATCAAAACGGTTATTCAAAAATTCGATACCATTAATAATTGCCATCATCATATTTCCTTGAAATTTCACCGAATTTTGTTTTGTTTTCTCCTCCATAATCATTTCATATTCACCTTGCATTTCGGCTAAATCTGACTCCATATTATATTTTTTTGTTAGTTCGACTCCCTTCTTCTCTAGAGCTTCTAACTTTCTTAAAAATTTGAACTTTTCTCGTAGCAATTCATCTTTTGAAAGTTTAGGCTGAGACGACATACCTCTAGCGTCTGGATTAACTGGAATATTATTAAATTTTCCATAACCATCCCATGTTTTACTGTCACTTTCTGTGTTGTTAGTTGCTCTTCCAATAGAAGGAGTGTCGTCGAATCTAACAGATGGAGTATCATCATTAGCACCAAAAATAGATCCTAAGCCACCAAATGATGAAGAACTAGGACCAGAAGTTTCATTTGCTAAATTATTTAATTCATCTTCTAAATTATTTAAA
>Ga0315905_10007032_pt1 | contig 11417 bp, 11 predicted proteins | sample LakEriMetagenome_5_FD_203522 | JGI IMG/M metagenome (GOLD analysis project Ga0315905, IMG submission 203522) | Freshwater fungal communities from buoy surface, Lake Erie, Ohio, United States - Buoy 4 MA121 | ecosystem: Environmental > Aquatic > Freshwater > Lake | place: USA: Lake Erie, Ohio...
CGCTCAGCGCAAATCGCTCAGGATCAATGCGCAGCGTATTCGTCGCCCCCGCACACTCGCCCGCACCTCCGGTTGGACATGGCGTCAGTGTCAGGGCCCACGTCGCCCGCCCACCGGGGAGAAGCTGGCCCTGCGCATCGGCCCCCGAGAGCACAGGAGCGCCCATCTCCACGCGAGCCCCTGACGCGGAGGTAATACTCAAGCCGACCTGCCTCCCTGCGCTGAACTGCGTCGCAACCTCCTCAAGCGGAAGTGATGTGAGGAGGCCAGTAGGGATGACTGCTGCCAGCCCACCAAGCACCGCGGCGTCGGAGATGCGCTCGGCGTCTGGGCTGAGGCTGGCGTCGCCCTTGGTGCGCCGCCAGCCCTCACCCTCCTCAATCACCCGGTGCAAGAGCAGTTGACCATCACTCGACCGTTTGACCAGCACAATGTCTCCCACCGAGCCGTCCAGCCAGAGGCGCGCTGTCAGAACGAGATCACCATCGCGAATGCTTGGACTCATCGAGCTCCCTGAGACCACTAACAGCCGCAAGCCGGCGAGCTGCGTTGCACCCACGATGGCAATCACCCACGCGGCGGTCCAACGGGTTCGGCTCATTGCGTCTTGTTGCGTGCCTCAAAGGTGAGGGTCACCGCAACGGAAGAGTCAGCCCCCGTTGTGGCACTCGCTGGCAACGTGAAGGTGAAGGTGTAGGCGGCGCTCTTCGCCGTTGCACCCGTCACCGCGCCCCCATTCTGCGAGCTCCATGCTGCGCCGATCGGCGTTGCGAACGAGCCATACGCCGAGAGACCATTCAGCGCGCCGCTATAGAGCGTCTCTGCGCTCCCACCACCAATGCTTCGTGTGATCGTTACCTGAAGCGCAGCGCCGAGCCCAGATGGGGCGGTCGATGTGCCGGTGATATCGCTCCAGACCGCAATCTCCGTGAGGTTTGATGGCGTCGTCACCGTTGATTCGTTCAGCACCGTGACGGTCTGGGTAAACGTTGCTCCTGGGCCAATGTTGGTGAGTGTTGCGCCACCGAAGGTGAGCTGCTGGACACCGCCCGTGCTCAACGAGACGATTCCTGAGGTGGCCCCGCCAGTCACTGGTGCCGTAGCGGTGAACGCTGCGCTGGTTCGACCGACCGTCGCCCCAATCACTAGCGCGCCCGCCACCACCACCGCCCGCACGGCGTGACGCGACGTCAAGAGAGTTCGCTCTGTTTGCATACCGACTCCTACGAGCGGGTTATTGGGCGGAGGCAGATCCTATGCCGCGCGGCGTACTGGCGGCGTTCCCGCGAACGCAGATCAGCCGAAGCGGCCCGAGACGTAGTCGGCGGTGAGCTGTTGCTGTGGCGCGGTGAAGATTTTCCCCGTCTCGCCCTGCTCCACCACATAGCCGGCACGGTCGTCGCCCATGGTCAGGAAGACAGTGTAGTCCGACGCGCGTGCCGCCTGCTGCATGTTGTGCGTCACGATCACAATCGTGTAGTCGCGAATCAACTTGCGCATCAGCTCCTCAATCTGCAGGGTGGACTTCGGGTCCAGCGCCGAGCAGGGCTCATCCATCAAGATCACCTCAGGACGAATCGCGATGGCACGTGCAATACAGAGACGCTGCTGCTGGCCACCCGAGAGGGAGAGGCCAGGCTGATCGAGCTTGTCCTTTACGTCGTCCCAGAGTGCCGCGGCGCGGAGGCTCTCCTCAACGAGTGCATGGAGGTTTGTTGTCTCACCCAGAAGGCGAAGCCCAAATGCAACATTCTCAAAGATGGACTTTGGAAATGGATTCGGCTTCTGGAAGACCATGCCGACTCGACGGCGCAGGTCAATCACATCCGTGCTCGCTGCATTGATTGAGGTGCCTTCGAACTCAATGTCCCCCTCCATGCGGAAGCTAGGGACGAGGTCGTTCATGCGGTTGATTGAGCGAAGCAGCGTGCTCTTGCCGCAGCCAGACGGGCCGATGAGTGCGGTGACCTTGTTCCGGGGAATCGTCAACTGCACATCGCGTACCGCGCGGAATCCACCGTACCAGCAACTCACTCCGTTCAACGCGAGGGCTGGGCCAGCCCCTGGATTCGCCACTGGCGTTGCGTCGTGCTGCGTCGCGGCAATGTTCACCTTGGCTGTTGGCTCCGTCACAGGCTCACGTTCGTTCATTGACATTCACGGTACCTCACCACTGGATCGTGCGCGACAGTCGCGCCCGAAGAATAATCGCCGCTAGGTTGAGCACGAACATCAGCACCAGCAACACAAGAATTGCTGCAGCCGAGATCTCTTGGAACGCGGCTTGTGGTCGAGTCGCCCAGTTGTAGATCTGGATTGGCAGCACGGTGTACTTGTCTTCAAACGGATTGACGGGAACAAAGGTGACGAAGGTGACTGCCCCGATCAGAATCAGCGGCGCCGTCTCGCCGACGGCGCGACCGACCGCCAGCACAATGCCCGTGAGGATTCCAGGTGCTGCGGAAGGCAGTAGAGAGCGGCGAATCATCTGCCACCGCGTTGCACCAAGAGCGTAGGCCGCTTCGCGCTGGCTCGGTGGCACGGCACGCAGCGCCTCCATGCTCGAGATGATCACGACCGGCAGGATCAGCAGGCTCAGCGTGAGCGCAGCGGCGAAGACGGTGCGCCCAAGGCCAAGGAGTCGCACGAAGAGCGCGAGTCCGAAAATGCCGTAGACGATGGAGGGAACGCCTGCGAGGTTGGAGATGTTGAGCTTCATCAGGCTTGCCCATCGACCCCGCCCCGCGTACTCCTCTAGGTAGATTGCAGCGGCAACACCGATTGGGAAGGTGATGATCGCGACCAGGATAGTCACCCAGAGGGTTCCCACCAGTGCGGGCAAGATGCCGGCCTTTGCCGGAATCCTGCTCGGAGCTGAGCTGAGGAACTGCAAGTCAACACTCCCTGCGCCACGTACAACGACGTCGATGAGTAGCCCAGTCAGCGCAAGCAAGCTCGAGAAGATGGCGAGTAGCGCGAGTAGCCCAAACAGGGCATTGGATACCTTGCGACGGCCAATCGTTCGGTTGCTCATTCGTACACGTTCCGATAGCGGCGCACAATCCACGCGCTAATAAGGTTAAGGGTGAAGGTCATCGCAAAGAGCGTTGCGCCAACGGCGAAGAGCGCCTTGAATTGAATGCTCTCTGTGGGGGTGTCGCCGAGGCTGATCTGCACAATGAAGGCGGTCATGGTCTGTACGGATTTCGTTGGATCCAGGGTGAATTGCGGATTCGTGCCTGCCGCAAGAACGACCGCCATCGTCTCACCCACGGCGCGGCTCATTGCCAAGATCACCGCCGCAGCAATGCCCGAGAGGGCAGCCGGCAGTAACACGCGGCGAACAGTCTCAAAGCGCGTTGCACCGAGTGCATATGACCCTTCGCGCAGGCTGCGCGGTACTGAGCGAAGCGCATCCTCAGTTAGCGATGCAACGAGGGGTAGCACCAAGATGCCCACCACAATGCCAGCGGAGAGCGCAGAGAAGGTGCCAAGGTCTGGCAGGATTGTCGCCTTCAGGAGCGGCGTGATCACCGTGATCGCGAAGAAGCCGTAGACGATGGTAGGGATGCCGGCCAACAGCTCAAGCACCGGCTTCACCACAGCGCGAACGCGCTGGCTTGCAAATTCACTCATCCACACCGCGGCGAGAACGCCGAGCGGCACTGCGATCACCAGTGCGATAGCCGCGATCATGAGCGTGCTCGTGATCAACGGAATCACTCCGAAGGCATAGGGAAGGATTGACGCAGACCATCGGGTACCGGTGAAGAAATCGACGGGAGAAACCTCAAGGAAGAAGAACGAGGCCTCAACAATCAGAACAGTGACGATGCCGACGGTGGTGACCACGCCGATGGCGGCGGCGGCCCGCAGGAAGAACTCAATGAGCCGCTCGCCGCGCCTGCTCTTGGCGGCTGAGCTGGGGCGAAGGACTGCTGGCAGAACGCTCATGCATCTCCCACCCTCTCTGGTGATACCTCGCCCCCACTAGGGCGGATCCTACTCCTTAGATGAGCCGACCCGAGGGCTCGGTGCCCCCGGGTCGGTTCGAGCGTGCGTGCGGGCTCCGCGCCCGCATGAAGTCCTTACTTCAGGGCTGCCTCGAGAGCTGCCTTCGCTGCGGCGAGGTCCTCATCCTTCAGGCCGATGTAGCCCACGGAGGTGGAGAGCTCGTTGGTCTTCTCGAGGAAGAAGCGGAAGAACGCCGCCACTTCAGGTCGCGCGAGTGCGGCCTTTGATACGTATACGAAGAGTGGTCGTCCGAGTGGCACATAGGTGCCATTGTTGGCGCCTTCGGCTGAAGGTGCCGTGCACCCCTTGCCGCCATCAATCTCAACTGCACGAACCTTGTCGGCGTTCTCGGTCACATACGCAAGGCCGAAATAGCCGAGCGTGTACTGCGAACCAGCGATGCCGGCGACGAGCGTGTTGTCGTCTTCTGATGCGGTGTAGTCCGAGCGCGACTGATCAGCCTTCCCATTGATTACTTCCGTGAAGTAGTCAAAGGTCCCGGAGTCTGCGCCTGGTCCGTAAAGATCAATTTTTTGTGCCGGCCAGCCGGCTCGCACATCGGCCCACGTGGTTACCGTTGACCCAAGGTCCCAGATGCTCTTCAGCTCTGCGGTGGTCAAGCAGTCAACAAAGGTGTTCTCCTTGCTCACCACAACGGCGAGTGCGTCAATTGCAACCTTGAGCTCGACATACTCAATGCCAGCGTTCTTGCAGATCGTTGCCTCGGAGAGCTCGTCGTCAGCCGTGCCGTCAACGCCGTCGACACCTGGCTTGTCTGTCGTTTTGATTGGTCGTGAGGCATCGTTCGCGTCGGTCTCACCGGCGCAGAACTTCTTGAAACCGCCGCCCGTGCCTGCGAAGGCAACGGTGACCTGTACGCCAGAGTTCGCGTTCTGGAACTCCTCGGCTACAGCCTCGGCGATTGGGTAGACGGTGCTCGAACCGTCAATGGTGATTTCGCCGGTCAGGGCAGCGGCCGATGCCGATGGGCTGGCCGTTGACCCGCCACAGGCGGCGATGAACAGGGCGGCCGCAACGGCCACGCTGAACTTCTTCATGGTGCTTTTCATGGTGCTCCTCTCGTCCGAAAAAGGTGCGAGGGATCCCCGCGCAATGGACCCAGTGGGCCCAGTGCACACACGCTCCGTTAACAGTATTAACGTAGCATTAACGCTCCGGTTTCGTGCTCAAAAGACCGTCCTTTGGAGCACTGGGTTTCGGCACTTCGCTCCAGCGCTTCAAAGGCCCTAGGGGATTACGAGCTCCAAGGGGACCCACGACGCGCCGTTTCGATCCACCCCGGCTGGCCAGTATTGGCTTGCCATTGTGAGGATCTCCTCGTTGACGAATGAATCTACGCTGACGGTAGTGATCAGCCCAACGGCTACGGCCGCATCGACTCCCTCTTGAAGGGTTGCGCGATCAATTTCAAAGAGACCTTGTGGGTTTGGCCACAACGAGGCATTCAGCGCGTTAAGCCCCCAAGCGACAGCTTCAATCCCTAGGTCTGTGAGACCACTGTCGGCGACCAGTGCCGCGCACGCTTCTACATCATCTCGGCACTGGGCCATGCTCTGAGCGAGTCCGACGAGCGTTGCTGCGACGGCGATCTTTGCGTCGTCGGATTCAATACTTGCGGCGCTAGCCCAGATCCCGAGGCCAGCGCCAAGGGACGCAACGGGTAGCTCGCGATAGAAGGACTCACCCACGCTCCCGCCCGTATTCGGGTCGAAGGCTTGTGCCAACCGCAGGTATCCATCAAATGTGTGCACGAATGCTGCAGACACTGCGCCATCAAGTAGTGATGCTGAATCAAATGGCGCGCCGGGATCCTCTGCATAGACGAACGAGACACTTGTCGACTCTACTCCGGCTTCGTTGAGCGCAATCAGGAGAGGCAGCTCATCTCCAATAAGGCCATCGACGTACACAGTAGTGCCCTGAAGTTGATCGAGGCCCTGAATTTCACCAGATGCCAGTGTGAGCAGACGCCACGATTGTGTGCGTTGCAATGAGGCTAGCAGGACGAGATCATTGCCAGCCGCATTAGAGATGAGGGCGGCAGCTGATTCCGCGACGAATAGGTCAACCGCTTCGGTGCGCCCTGCGCCAATGAAAGATTGGTCCTCGCCAGCGAACGGCTCACCACTTACCGTCACATTGGCGGCTGATAAGGACCCAGACGCATTAAGTGCGACGATTGATGAATAAATCGCGCCAGCTGTGCCTGGCAAGTGAATTCCCACAGACATGGCCTGCCCGGGAATAAGGTCCCCCGCAATTGACGAAGGAGCTGGCGTTGGCGAAGCGTAAAGTGGCGGACGGCAGCCCACTACAACAAGCAGGCTGAATACCACCCCGAGCAGATTGCGAGCGTGGCGCTGATTCGTCACCCGAACCTTCCCTCAATGTAGTCTTCGGTCATTTTATTGGATGGCTTTGTGAAGATTTTCGCTGTTGGACCCGTTTCAACAAGGTAGCCCCCTTTGTCGTCGCCCATGTTAAAGAAGGCGGTCGTATCAGAAACTCGGGCTGCCTGCTGCATGTTGTGTGTAACGATGATAATGGTGAATCGATCTTTAAGGTCTCTGATCAACTCTTCAATTCTTAGCGTTGCAAGTGGATCTAATGCTGAGCATGGTTCATCCATGAGGACAATTTCAGGTTCAACTGCGATCGCGCGAGCAATACAGAGACGCTGCTGCTGGCCTCCGGAGAGGCTTAAACCTGGCTCTTTCAACTTGTCTTTGACTTCATCCCAGAGGGCGGCTCTGCGCAGTGACTGCTCAACAATCTCGGCAACATCAGCCTTGTTGGTTTGTCCTGCAAGTCGCAGGCCACTCGCCACGTTGCCCTCAATAGACATAGCTGGGAACGGGTTGGGTTTTTGGAACACCATTCCGATGGAGCGACGCACTCGAACCGGATCAACGTTTTTGTCATAGAGATTGATCCCGTTTATCTCGATGGTTCCCTTTACGCTTGCGCCAGGCGTGGTTTCATGCATGCGATTTAGCGTTCGTAGAAGGGTGGTCTTCCCGCAACCTGAGGGACCGATAAATGCTGTGACAGATCGGGCTTTGACATCGAGAGAGACGCGATTGACGGCGCGGAAGCTACCGTACATCGCCTCAACATCTTTAAGCTGCATCGCAACTTCATCGTTGCGTTGACCACGCCCGGACGCTCCGGCTGATGCGGATTTCTTGGCTGGAACCGTTGCGCTTGACCTCAATGACATTCCATTCCTCCTCAACAACTATGCCGAATTTTGCGACTAGAGTACACGATTATTGATCGACTTGAAACGTACCAAAATGTTCAACACGAGGGCAAGGACGAATAGAACTAGGGCGGTAGTCCACGCCTGCGTTACGTACAGGGGATCTGGTGATCCAGCCCACTCGAATATTACGACAGTCATTGAATTCATTCGGGCCCCAAGATCTATGTTTGCGTCATTAGAGGATTGTGAAGTCAGGAGGAGTGGCGCAGTTTCTCCAAGCCCTCGGCTGATTGCGAGTACGACACCAGTTAAGATGCCCGAGATTGCAGTTCTACATGTGATGAAGATCGTAGTTTTCCACCGTGGAACGCCCAATGCTAGTGAGGCTTCTCGTAGGCCAACCGGCACGAGTCTGAGGACCTCTTGCGTAGTGCGCATAACCACAGGGATCATCAGCACCGTAAGGGCGATCGCAGCAGCCCATCCTGATTGCCCAACGATCGGAACGAGCGCAAAGTAGGCAAATAGGCCGGCGAGGATGCTTGGAACGCCTAGCATCACATCAATCACGAGCTCACCTACACGCACTGTGCGCTCTGAGGCGTATTCATGGAGATAGATTCCTCCTCCAATCCCAATGGGAGCGGACGCGATGAGTGCCAAAAATGTCATGATCAGTGAGCCTTGGATAGCGTTCACGATTCCTCGGGGCTGATCGGTCGGACTATTCGTTAGGAATTCGAGGCTGAGCCCAGAGAGCCCGTTGATTGCAACCACCAAAACGATCGCAATGATAGGTATTACGGCTAGAAAAGCCGAGAATTGAATAGCGCGATTCATTATTTGATTCATACGACGTCGGCTAACGTCTCGCTCTGTAAGGTCAAGGCTGAAGGACACTGCTGCAAACTTGAGCTCATTCTTGTTTTTCATCGCCCACCCCCAAGGGTCCGTGTCGAGCGCCAGAGGAGCACGCGAACTGTCGCGCTAATCGCGAAGCTCACGAGGAAAAGCACCAGGCCTAGTGCGCCGATCGCACCGATATCAAGCACTGTTGCCTCGGCGAATGCAACTGATGCCTGAGGGGCAAGCGCGGTACCTGAATTGAACAGCGACTTCGGCACTTCAGTGTTGTTCATTCCAATAACAAGCCGGACCGCAACCGTTTCCCCAATCGCACGGCCAAAGGCGAGGAGTACGGCGCCAAAGAGCCCGAGGCGCGCGGTGGGCAAAACTACCAACCGAATCGTCTCCCACTTTGTTGCGCCCATGCCAACCAAGCCTTCTCTGAGTGATTGCGGCACCGAACGAATCACCTCACGGCTTACTGCAGCGACCATGGGGGTCACCATGATTGCGAGTACAATCCCAGCTCGAAAAATGCTGGTGGAAGAGGGTTGCCGCGGATCCTCAGATAGAATTGGTAGAACCTGCCCAATGGTGCTTGCCACCCACCACTCAATTGAATCGCGCAATTGGGGCGAGAGTGACCCCAGTGCCCAGAGACCGATGACCACCGACGGGATTGCAGCCACTATTTCTACTAGGAAGGTTAGCGGCGCCGCGACCCAACGCGGCGCTAGCTCGACTAAATAGACTGCAGCAAAGATGCCGACGGGGGCAGCAATTGCGATCCCGATCAGCGAGGTGACGAGTGTCCCGAAGATCGACGGCCAGGCACCATACGCTGCAGTCAGGACCCCAGCATCAGAAACGGTGCCAGACCACCCGCTTGATAGGAGGAACGTGAGTGGACTCTGAGCGCTCCAGAGGATCAAGGTCTTCTCAAATATAACGATGAAGAGGGCGAAGAGGAGAGCAGCGGCAAGGACAAATGCGCCAAGCGTTATCGCGCGGAACGGTAGCTCGCCGCTGAGCTTAGAGCGCGAGTATGAAGGTTTTGCCGTTGCCATTGATACCCTCCTTTCTTGTGCTAGCCGGAAATAGATGTCACGGGTGGCTCAACACCGCTGCTGAGCCACCCGCGACGGTTCTCGATTAGGTGCGTGTGAGGCTAGTTACCTCCAGACGATCGTTCCCTCATACTTTACCGTCTTCAACTGCGCGATGATCGCAGCTTTCATCGACGATGGCAGCGGCGAGTATGCCTTGGTCGAGGTAGAACCAATCGTGGCTGCCTTCCCCTTCATAAGGCTCCAGTTCAAGAAGTAGATCAATCCTTCGACCTGCCCCTTGGTTGGATATCCCGTGCCTTCGGAGTATGCGGTTCCGGTGAAGTTAGTTACGTCGCTGCTCGCACGGTCGCCCCTGTACTGCTTGTACACCAGGATCCACGAGTACCCAACGATTGGGTAGCTGGTCAGGCCCAACTGATTGACCGGCTGCAGGAAGTTGGAGAAACCTGGATTGACTGGTGACTCTCCTGTGCCCGTAGCATCCGCGAGGTGACGGTTCATGGCGGCCGTTGCACCCGATGCTGAGGCGAGCAGGTAGTTTGGCTTGCCAGTATTTGCACCCGTAGTGTTTAGGCTCTTCGTTGCAAGAGCGACCTGTCGTGCTCCGGACGTATATGACACCTCTACGTAACCGATGCTGTATGCGGTGGCGACCACCGCTGCCTGAACTCCTACGTTTTGTGCGCCACCCGAGATTGCCGCTGCACCATTCGCGGTTCGCATAGCGGCAAACCTAGTGCCCGGAGCAACATCGGAAGGCGTAACTGTGGATGTGCCTGAAAGGTCATCGAAGCTAGTTACGGTGTTAGCCCAATCGCTGCTGTATCCGCACTTCTTCTGGGCAGAGCTTGCGCCCGTCGCAAGGTAGGTGCTGAAAATGCTCGTGGTGCCGGAACCATCAGATCGAGCGACTGTGACAATGTTATTGGTCATCGTCGTCAACGCCTTCACTGTTGGGTTCAGAGCGCGGATCTTTGTGTCGTTCCACTTCAAAATTTGACCAGAGTAGATGCCGCAGATTACTTCGGCATTCATCTTCAGGGTTGTCGTAATGCCTGGAATGTTCACGATGATCGCAATCGGACCTGCGGTCATCGGAATCATGATATACCCGCCAAAGCCGGTGCCAACGGTATCTTGCGCGGAGCTGACCATTGAGTCAGTGCCGCTGAACATTTGCGCTGCTTTGCGCGGACCGACGCCTGCGGAGCCGAAGAACTTATTCTTTCCCGCGGACGAGCCCTCTGACGCATAGGTGATGTTGAGCTTTGTCGCGCTGCTCGTACCAAAGCCAACCGAAGGGCTTGCAGCGTGGATGTCGGTAATCCACTTCTGGTATTGGGTGTTCGGGAAGGATGCCCCTGCGCCCTGAATCACACCCGTTGAGCCTGTTGTAATTACCGGGGTGGTGGCCGACGCATCGCTGCGGCTGGCCATACCCGTCGACAGGACAGCAAGTGCAAGTGCACCTACCACCAGTCGTAGTGCCGTCTTCATGTTTCCTCCTGAATTCCTTGGCGGTGCGCGGCCACCATTAGTTTTGCGCACCCTTAAGATGATCCTTTCGGGTTAGCGGGTTGTTTCCACTTTGTTAACGTTTGGTAAAATCTTTGCCGATGGGTTCGGGTACTATGCTCCCCATGCCTATTCCGCGTCGACCCTGGCTCCACGTGATTGCTGGCTGCATGAGCAGCGGCAAGACGGCCGAGGTCGTCCGCCTTCTCACCCGTCGGCAGATCGCCGGCCAGAGCGTGCTCCTGATCACCCCCGCCCGCGACACCCGCCTGGCCCCGGGGGAGGTCGTGAGCCGCACCGGTACCCGCTTCCCGAGCGTGGTGGCGCCAGATGCTGAGGCGATCCGCAGAGAGGTCGCGCGCCTGAACCCTGATGCGGTGGCGATCGAGGAGGCCCAGTTCTTTGGGCCAGAGCTCCCCGTCATTATTGAAGAGATCGTTGGGGCGCCCCGAACCGTGATCGTGAGCGGGCTCGATCAAGACTTCGCCGGTCGCCCGTTCGCCACGATTCCCGACCTAATGGCCCGAGCTGACGAAGTAACAAAGCTCTCGGCGATCTGCGTGGTGTGCGGAAACGAGGCGACGCGCACCCAACGCCTGCGCGATGGCAAGCCGGCACGCGCCGACGATGAACTGATCGTGATCGGCGGCATGGCGGGTGACGACACGTACGAGGCGCGCTGCCGCGCCTGCCACGAGGTGATCGCCTAGCGCGTTCGCTTTCGCGCTGGGCTTCGGCGCGGACTG
>Ga0315905_10007033_pt1 | contig 11417 bp, 8 predicted proteins | sample LakEriMetagenome_5_FD_203522 | JGI IMG/M metagenome (GOLD analysis project Ga0315905, IMG submission 203522) | Freshwater fungal communities from buoy surface, Lake Erie, Ohio, United States - Buoy 4 MA121 | ecosystem: Environmental > Aquatic > Freshwater > Lake | place: USA: Lake Erie, Ohio...
GCTTGGCGATCGTACCTTGAGGCAAATCGCGTCAAAGTGATGCTAAAGTGAGCCAACATTCCCAGGCCGACCAAGACGCATGAGACGTAGGGAATGAGCCAACCGGCATTGGTCACGACTTGCAATACCGTTTGCTCAACTTTCAGCGGGGATTGAGCAGCCGATGTGTATTGGGATTGATAATAGGTCTCCCCACGGAAACGCATCGGACTGTTCATCCAAATGCGACCTTCCTGGAGTGTAGCCCCGGAATCATCGAGGATCCTGACGATCGATGAATAGTCCTTGGGGATCGATGTACCTGTGTATTGTTCGAGCTTCACATCCTGAAGTTCAATCGAAAAGGGTTTGATATTCCTACGGAATCTCAGTGCCAACTCGAAGTCCCTTCCGTCGGATTCCAATCGAGGCAAGAGCGTTTTTGGACGCACGCTCGGATCGTTGAAGAACTGCGTCAGGGCGTACTTGCCCAAGTCTTTCGAGGTTTTCTTTTCGCGAATCGAGACGATGGCCGAGGCAAAGTTCATCTCGCTCTTGGCCCCCCCTGACTTGCGGGCATCGAGCAAAACAACCTCGGGCGGTAATCCCAAAACCCCCTCGGATTCCTTCGCTGCAGCGGGGTTCTCTTGCCGACTACCCATGTCCGAATTGGGCATCCACTTTTCGATGCGGATCTCGAAAGGCAAGGACTCATCGCTCAAGGGCTTCTTGCTGTCGATCGAACTCAAAATCAGCGGATCGTCAAACGCCACGATCCGGTTCTTGTCTGGTCGCGAAGAATCGATCACGGCCAATTCGACAATATCGGTTTGAACGGCAACCGAAGTCCGTTCACCTTCATAAAGACTGATGCGCTCTTCGCTTTGTCGATCCCCGAAGACGAACTGCCCGAGCATCAATAGACCGATTCCCAAGTGGATAAGCACATTTCCACCCCGAGCCCCAAACAGCAGGATCAGCCCCGCGAGCATGACCGAACTGACAATCGCACTCTTGGACAACTGCCAGACAATCCGCAAACCAGGATCGGGAATTCGATACTTGTCCCCAGTGATAAACAGGAAAACCGATATGCCCAAAAAGGTTACGAACAAAACCCAAAGGGTTATCAGCACAATCGACTGCTTGGGGGGATAAGCGATCGCCCAGCTACCAAGCCCAATGGCAGCCAAAACGATACTCGCTACGCAACCGATCCAAATCGCATCGTAACTAAACGGCGGTTCACCTTGGAGACCATCCTCCAGGTGCGCGCCAAAAACGATCATCGCGATGAGCGCAAAGCCGATGAGAGTTAGCACCATCCCTGCAGCCAATCGCGAACCTCGAGCGGTCATTTGAAATCGCGTCATCTTGGCCGCTACTAGGTTGACCAGCAGAATCAAACCGATCAATGCACCACCAGGGATCACAAATCCACCAGCAAGTCGCTCTTGGTCTGTATGCGGCCAAATCGTCTGAGGCTTGAACACGTCCAAAGGTACGTAAGCCACCCAGCTATTGAAGTAGTCTTTCTTGACGTCGACGATCGTATCCTCGTCCTGTGCCAAGGTTCCAACAAAGAGGATCACCACCCCGAGGAAAAACATCGCGCAGGTGATTTTTAAAGAACCCGCATACTTCAGGACGGTCCAAATCGCATTTTCGACCGAAGACGAAGATTCGCTAGACCGTGGAAAAAGACCGTCTTGCAAAGGTGCAGTAGCCATGGAAATCTATTTAAGTTTTAAGGATTGGACGAATTGGATGAGGTTGTCTTTTTGACCCTCAGTGAACTGATTCTCGCCGATAACTTTCACGAACAAATGCATTTCTGGACTATCGGTCGGCAAGGAGACCACCAGCAAGGATGGGGCCATGGGTTCTTCCGAATTACGGATCTGGTAGAGGGTTGCTTGCTTGTCACCAACGGCAATCTTTTGGGCCCCCTGAAGGGTCTTTTCAACAAGCGGCTCGAGCTTCGTTGGATCGGTTTCCTTGGCGACCTGCTGCAACCACATCATCGTGTTGGCTTGCGGATTGTCCGTCGCCATACTCACGGTCACCTCGCCACGACCTTCCTTAGATTCGACGTTGAGTGTCGCTAAGCGAAACTGGGAACCTTGGCCTACACTCCAGCCAGCAGGCAAGTCGTATTCGAGCGAGGGACGCTTGGGGGAAGCAGGTTCCTTGGGGACCGGAGAGTTCGCAACGCCTTGTGGTGGTGGACTCATTGCGCCTGTGCCAGTTCCAACCGCATCGAAAATATATGATGGCAACGGTGAACCCAATCGCGGAACAGTTGCCAAGGTCTCTTGCACGGTCTCCTTGGTCAGTTCTCCAAGTTTGAGTTGCCCTCGCCAACGATTGACGTTGCTCAGCAAGTATCCTTGCCACTCTTGCTCGGGTGGCATGGCCAAGGCCGTGACGGTGAACTTGACCTGACCGGTCGATTCAGGAGAGACCAGTTCAGCAATCGCAATGTCGTTGCGTGGGTTCATCACCCAACCTTCGGGAAGTTTGTTCGCAGGAAGTCCCGTCTGTGGATCGATCGTGAAGGTCTCGACAACATTCCGAAGATCGCCAAGCAAAGGTTCAAGCCGCTCGGGCGCGTCGGTTGCTTTGAGAAAGTAACAACCTTGCTCGGTTGGAATAATCGCTCCGACGATCCGCTTAGGCCCAGATGCCGAAGGGTTGCTCTTGTTGACACTCGGACTCGGATTGCTAGCCCGCGTATCGGTCCTGGCCAGAGGGCCTGAGACAAAGGTCGATTCGGATTTTGGAGATTCGTAAACACGAACCTGCGAGGCTGGCTCGCAAGCCAGTTGCGTACAGGTGAGAACTGCAAAAAGTACCAGCAGCAAATTTTTTAGGGTGGGTGCAAAATCCACGAAGGAATTTCCGGTGTGCGAAGGGCAAGGCGGGGAAGCAGGATCGAGGGGGAGTCGCTTGACTGGAAGCTTGTGCCTTCAGAACCGCAAAAAGGTCTGATGCATTCACCCCAGACCCCTTACCCGTTAAAGGGATCCCTCGCCTGTGAAAGTACTCAAGTATAGGCTAGAACCCGAAAATCCGACAGTTCAACCGACCCGACTGAGCCTCATCGGGCCGGTTTTTCTATGGGAATCCAAGCCCGGGAGCTTAAGGAGTTTTCTTGGTTGGCTCGGCGATGACAACATTCGTCGAGAAGAAGGCCGGGAGAGTTCCAGCATCGAAAACCCATTCTCCAAAGGCTGCGACATATTGCTCCGAGTCCATAGCGACTTCGGCGGTGTGCTTGCGGGCCTGAAGCTCTTTGGCTGGCAAGCTGGTCCAACTGGAGTTTCGGAAGTCTCGGGTCTGAGATTTAGCAATCCAAATCGATGCTTCCTGCGGGTCGGTGTCGCACTGCATATTTAAAAAAATCCGACCATCCTTAAGTTCCGTCTTCCAATCGAGCTTTGGCAAGACCATTTGGCCGCAGCGGCTCTTGTGCAGCGCACAGATCGAGCCGGCCACACGGGCAATGTCCCGGATCGAATGCCCCTGATTGGGTGTGTAGAGCAGATACTTATCACCCCTTAAATCAGCCCAGTAATTGTTGCAAGCGTCCAGCGGCCAGTAGCGATCGTTGGTCCCAAAAATCAGTAGCTTGGGCTGTTCGATCCGATCCCGATAGCGATAAGGGTCGACGATTTGAATCAAGGACTCGCCTTGCTTGGTCTTCAAGAATTTTTGCAGACTCAGAGACGTGTAGTCTTCGATCTCATCGGAATAAGTACCCCAGGTTGCCATCTGGTGCTCCATTTGCACAGGCATATTGAGCATGTCGATGACCATGGGAGCAAGTGCATGGATTCGGGAATCGACTGCCGAGGTCAACCAAGTTGTCCAACCTCTTTTGCTCGCACCTGTGATGGTGAACTTATCGACCTGTAGCTTATACTCGTCTTTTGCGAATTTTTGTACAGTGTCCATTGCGCGGACTGCAGAGCGAACCATCGGCATGAGCAGCGGCCAATCGTCCCCTTCCCCCTGGATAAACCGCTTGAAGGTTTCGGCGATCAGAGCATCCTCGTTGAGATCTCCGAGCATCGGTTGGAATGGAACTTGGGAAACGACGATCGCTGGAGACCCGGTCGCCTCAGCGATACCCTTAAGAACCTGAAACTCGGCCCGGGGCTCGACTTGAGGGGGGGCATTCTCACCCCATTGCTTACTCCAACCACCTCCATCGACCAGCAAGATCGCCGATCGACTCGCTGCATCGTCGGGTTTTTCGATTGCCTTGCTCGGTACGATGATCCAAACGACATGCTTCCATGTCACATCTTTCCATTTCTGCGAGACCATGTGCAGTCGGGCCACGCGACTCGATCCGATCTGACGCTTGTCGACGACCTCGAAGCGATAAGCCTCATCGACATTCTTGGCAAACTCCTTGAGTTTGCTCGTCGCCGGTGCAGGACCTTCCTGAGCCGACAAAACTCCCACCAGCGAAACACAAGCCACCAGAAAGCATAAAAGACCAAGCAATTTGAATTTCATCGAGGATCCCCATAGGTGAAATCGGACATGGCAAACTCAAGCAACTTATCGCTGTCATTATATCAAATCGGAAAAGGTCAGCGACTCTCGATGGCTGCTTGGGTTTTCAGGCCCAGCGGGCTGAGATATGGGTAGCAAGCGTCGCTACAAGATCAAGCAGCGACTGGCTGGGGAGCAACGCATTGCTGCCAAATGTGCTCATACACTTGTCTCGCTAATCGCTGCTTTTCATCTTCCGTGAACGGTGGTGACGGTAGATTCAGGAACACATAGTCGAGGTTGTGCGGAAATGCTTTCGTCGTTCGATTCATTGCGATGCCTCCAGCAGCTTGGCAATTTCCTCCGGAGCTGGCAGCTGGCCTTGGAGCTCTTTGGGCAACCGCTTCACCGTGTGGTACGTTGCGACGCCGATCGGTTGACGCGCGTCCTGCAACGCGTACTCCACAACTGTCCGATTCTTCTCTTTGCATAGAATGATGCCAATCGGGGCTTGCTCTCCCGGTTCTCGTACCTGCTTATCCAATGCCACCAAGTAGAACTGCATCTTGCCAACAAACTCCGGCTCGAACTCGCCGATCTTCAGATCGATGGCGACCAGACACCGCAGTCGACGATGAAACAGCAGCAAGTCGACAAAGTACTCCTTGCCATCTACATCCAGTCGGAATTGGCTGCCCACAAACGCAAAGAGCCCGCCCATAGCTCGGAGGAACTGCTCGATGCGGGCAATCAGCGCGCGTTCCAATTCCCGCTCGCTGTGCTCGTCTCCCAGTTCGAGGAAATCGAACGTGTACTCGTCCTTGACCGCCAACTTGGCTTGGGCGCGAAGCTTGGGCGTGAGAGCCCGATCAAAATTTGTTTGTCCGAGTAACGTGGCTTGATAGCTTTGGTTCTCGATTTGGTGGATAAGGACATTCTTGGTCCAACCAAACTTCTTCGTCATCCGGATGTAGAATTCGCGTTCCAGATCATCTTTGCACTTGGACATGACCACCAAATGCTTGGCCCAACTGATTTCTCCAACCAATGGTTGGAGTTTTGGGTGCGCATGATACGCCAAATAGAATTGACGCATGTACCATAGATTTTGGTCCGAGAAGCCCGTTACGCCAGGGAACTCGGCACGGAGGTCGGCTGCTAGTCGCGAAACGATTGATTTTCCCCAACTGGCCCCACCCGATTGCCGGACACAGATCATCCGACCGATGTCCCAATACAAGCCGACAAGTTCCTTGTTGACGGCACGCAACGCCGCGTATTGCGCCTCCCGCACCCGATCCTTGATTGCGGCCAATACCTTAGAATATTCGGCCGAGACTATTTTCTTGCTCATATCCCCATCCCCTCGAAGTTCTCCTGAATCTTCGCGGCCAATGCGACAGCTTCTTCGTTCAGGTCAGCCAGTTCCGTATGAATGTCCTTGAGCATCACAGCGCGACATAAGCCGGTTAACAATGGTCTGCACTAACGATGGCGGAGTGAAAAACTCGCCGTTGTCCTGGGCTCCCTGCATCGCAAACTTCATGAGGAAGTATTCGTAAATACGACCGAACACATCGCCGCTGGCAGTACGCAGCGTTTCGCTGTCGAATACTCGGAGGAGGTCTTCGAGCAGATAGTTCTCGAACTTGTCGTAGTCTTTCGGAAGTTGACCTTGTAATGGTTCAAAGTCGCGCTCGATGGCGTCCATCGCTTTGACGATTGCGGTGCCAAGGTTCGCATCCTTCGGCAGTTCGAGCAGTTCGTCGTAGCGGGCTTCTTTTGGTAGGAGCAGAGCGCGCCGTTTGAGGAAGTCGCCTTTAACTAGCGCGCGTTTCGGCATCTTGCCGGCCACCTGCTCGGCTGCGATTTGTGCGGCAGCAGCATCGTAACGATTCGTTGCATGGCGCAGAAAGATAACGCCCAGTACTGGCATACAGTATTCGGAAGAAGTCAGCTTGGAATTCGCACGCAGGTTGTCTGCTGCTGCCCAGAGGTCGGTTTCCAACTGTTCGATGTTGCTCAATGCGTGTTCCGTCATGCAGTTTTCCTAAAAGCGTTACCGCTGTTACAAGTCTTATCGGGCTTTCTTCGCTACAGTGGCAATCACCGGCTTGGCTGCCTTCTTCAGCAGCTTGTCCAAGTCCGTTCGTTTGAACAATCGATACCCATTGACCGGATTGCGGTGCATTGGGATATCGCCACGGGCTGCCCACTTACGAACCGTGTTGTGATGGACGCCGAGATACTCGGCCGCCTCTGCGGTGTGCATGAATTCCGACAATTTGTTCATGGTCTTGGCCTCAAAAACTAGGCCGCGAATTTCGCAAGACCGGTAGTTTAACTAACCCTACACGGTTTGAACAGCACGACCATATTCGTCGACAATTCTGTCCCAACACCGGAAATCATGTCATTCATCCACACCCAATGTCGCGTCGGCGTCGGAACTACCACTAGCTTCCGTCGCAACGCGAGGTCGGACGATCTGGCTGATCTGATCCGGTGTTCTGAGAAACCTGCTGACGATCAGCCAAAGCCCAGCAATTCCAAGCAGCAATGCAACGACCGCATAGAGAAAAAGCTTTGCGAGCTTTTGACCCATTTGCCCAATGGGCACCGTGATCGAATCGGCCGGGACTTGGACCAACAAAAGAAGCGATGTCGATTGCCGACGCTCTAGCTCATCGGAACCCTTTCGGGCGATCTCGACTTTCTCCATCGCCGCGATCCACTGGCCCTTGTAAGCCTCCCCTGCAGGATGTTTCGACACCGGATCGATGTATCGATACGTTCCGTCTTCTTTGAGTTTTTTGAGCATCGCTTCATCGATCTGAAACTTTAGCTCAGATCCATCGGCGGACTTTGAATCCGTAGAACCATTCCATGTCGCAAAGAAAGGATGTTGCAAAATCGTCCCTTCGCGCTCTCCTTCATGTCCGTCGACCAAAACGGCAAAACCAGAAAACTCCCTTTGCTTGCTCTCATCGTTGGAAGCTTGCGGCTCGAGATTGGATTCCTCGAGTTGCGGGTTCTCTGTGCTTTGATTCTCTGTGTTTTGATTCTCTGTGCGTCGGTTTTCCGTGGCGAGCAACTGCAGATCGCCGATGTTGATCGTCAATACCAACAGACCTTCACAGACTCGCTCGGGCCCTTTCCCATCAAGTGGCTTACGCTTGACCGAAATCGGAGTCGAGACGGCGATCTTCCATCGATTGGTGGTCGTCGATTTGAAAGGCACACTCAGGTGCGAAGCAGATGTCCGCTGGATATTGCGACGGGGGGTCGTCGGACTCAGATCCCGCGACTGACCTGAAAAGTAACTTCGGTAGGCAAAGTTCTCGCCGATCGGAGCGCTCGAGGGCTCGTTGGCAAACGCCGCTGCGATCATCGTGCCATATCGATCCGTGACAAACAAACTATCGAACTTGGTGGATTTGGCCGCTCCACCTCTTAAACGTATCCACTCGAGTCTCTTGGCCAGCAGCGCTTCGAGCTCATTGCGGGCCGGCAGGTCGATCAGGGTCGCTTGACTCTCTGGCGGTGGATCTTGCTCGGTGGCCAACGATTGCAACAGATCCGTCCCGGCAGCATCGATCGACTCGGCAAACCGCTCCTCGATCGCACTTCGCTTGGCCTCCTCTTCGACCAGTCGAAACAGCGCCGAAATCTCCGATTCGAGCGTCCCGGCAGCAGATCGAGCAGCAAAGTAATTGCTCTGCAGAGCACCCTCCCGCAGATCGTTCGACAGATCCGCTTCGGCCACCGACACAGCCCGCCAAAAAGAGAGCCCCATGATCGTTGCAAGCAACAGCGGGCCGAGTATTCCAAGCACCAGCAGCGGTGTCCGCAGACGACTGATGTTGCGGCGCTCAAGAGCTGCTAAAACCTGCTGAACGTTCTCGAATCGATCCTCTGGCTTCTTGGCAATGCAACGATCGATGATCGAACACAGACCGCGATCGATCCCAGAGGCCTTGTAGTGGCCTCGTGGATAAGGACTCTTGAGGATCGTATCGCGATACCTCTTGAGCCGCTCCGAAAGACTGCTTGCTGTGTCCAACGTCGATACGGTCTCAGGGGTGCGATAAGGAGGCGTGCCGACGACCATCGAATACAGGATCGCCCCGAGCGCATAGACATCCCAACGTGCATCGGGCACCGCATTGAGATCGGCTTGCTCAGGTGCCATGAAAAAAAGTGTGCCCAAAGAAGGGGTCTGCTCATTCGATAGCCGGCTTTGTCCAAAGTCGGCTATCCTCGGCTGCATGTCTTGGTCGAGTAGAACATTCGCAGGTTTTAAATCGCAATGCAAAACCCCCTTGCCATGCGAATGGTTCAAACCCATGGCAATCCCCGTAAAAAGCTCGACCGCCTTGGGAACGGCGATCGCACCTCGATTGCGAATCAAATCATCAAGCGACCCATTCTCTAGATACTCCATGACGTAATAAGGAGGCTCGGAGTCCCATCCCACCTCCAATACCTGAACAATCGCGCGATTGCCCGACATCGAAACCAAGTTCCTGACCTCACGCGTCAGAAGCGACCAGTTGACCCCAGCCCGATGCAAATAGAACTTGATCGCCACGGTTCGCCCCGTATTGAGGTTCGTCGCAATCCAGACCTGCCCATAAGCCCCCTGACCTAACAATCTCTCCATCCGGTAACCGGGAACCTGCGACGGAGGAACCGTCGAGCGCAGGCTCAACTCCTCGGCCCGCATCTGCTCGCCAATCGATTGATTTAAAGTTTGGTTGATGGTCATCCTTCGCCCAGAAATCCAAGGCTGCCTTTACGTTCTGTTTCCCTAAAGCTTAAGCCCCACAGGAAGCCTTGACAAAGACCAATTCCCAAGGATTGCGACCAATTCGGAACTTGCAGGGCGTTTTTCCGTTAAACTGATCGTAGCCAAAAGCTGCACTTCTAAGATTAAACCTACCCCATTGAACTACCCCAACCCCCGTCAAAATATGTCAAAGTACCCTTCCTGTCCGTTTTTCCTGCCAGCCTTGGCCGTCAGCTTGCTGGCTTTGGCAACCGAGAGCCGAGCCCAAGAAACTGCCAAAGAAACCGCCCCATCATTCGCCCAACAAAAGACCTCGGCCCACACAGCCGCAGCCCAGTGGGGGCACTGGCGAGGCCCCAGCGGCAATGGAAAGTCCGACACTGCAAAACCACCCAAGGAATTTGGACCGGACAAAGCACTACGATGGAAAGTTCCCATCGCTGGCCAAGGATCAGGCTCTCCTGCGGTCTGGGATCAAAAGGTTTTTATCACCAGCGCCGTAGCAACTCAAAACCGAAATGAGTTCGAGTTTCACGTATACTGCCTCGATCGACAAACCGGCAAAACACTCTGGGATCAAAAAGCCGTTACGGCAAAACCGCACGAAGGAACCCATGAGACCAACGGCTACGCCTCGGCTAGCCCCTGTACCGATGGCGACATGCTCTATGCTTTTTTCGGTTCCCGAGGCCTCTTTGCCTACAGCCTCGATGGCAAACAAGTTTGGTCCAAAGACTTGGGTGATATGCAAATCCGAAACGGTTTCGGCGAAGGTAGTTCGCCGACGATCGCAGGTGATCTGCTGATCGTCCCATGGGATCACGAAGGCCAATCGATGCTCTATGCACTGAATAAAAAGACCGGAGATATCGTTTGGCAAACCAAGCGTGACGAACCGACCTGCTGGGCAACACCCCTGATCGCCAGCGACCCTCAAGGCAATGCTCAAATCATCATGAACGGACAAACCGCCGCTCGAGGATACGACCTTGCGACGGGTAAAGAACTCTGGCAATGCTCAGGCCAAACTCAACGGCCCTGCGCCTCGGCCGTTGCCCAAGACGGTGTAGCCTATGTCGCCAGCGGCTTTCGAGGTTCCTACATCGGTGCGTTCGACCTAAGCGGTCGAGGCAAACTCGAGTCGACCAAACATCTGCTGTGGTCTCAAAACCGCGACACCCCAGATGTGGCCTCTCCCCTACTTACCAACGGACGTTTGTACTACTACAAAGAAAAAACCGGTCTGCTGACTTGTGTCGAGGCCAAGACAGGCAAGACCCTTTACTCGGCAAGCCGAGTCCCGGGAGTGGCTCGAACCTACGCTTCCCCGGTGGCGGCCAACGGAAAAATCTATTTGACCGATCGAGGTGGAACAATCACCGTTATCGAGGATTCTGCCGAACTGAAAGTACTGGCCAACAACAACGTCGGTGAAGGAGTCGATGCAACCCCCGCTTTGGTCGGCTCAGATCTCTTGGTTCGAGGCGAAAAGCACCTGTTTTGCTTCAGCGATTCGAAAGACTAACGGCCGACAGATCGCTTAAGTAATGTCTTGCGCGTCCTTCAGATCGATGTCGCAACTCTCCGGACGCACCCAACGCGTGTACTCACGCGTTGCATCGACGATCCCACCGTCGGCGTAAATTCCCGGACCATCCTGTATCTTTCGCATCGCATCTAAAATCCTCTGATGCTCGATCGGATCTGCCTCGGTCTTGCGCATGTGCTCTTGAACCCGCAGTTCATCCATCCGCCAAACCCCCTCGGAATCTTGATATGCCGAGTGACGCCAATGGTAAATCTCCAAACACTTCAGATCTAACGTAAAGGTCTTGTTGCGTTTCCAGAAATCCGAAAAAACCCCAGCCCCCATATAAAAGAGCCATGAACCCTCAAAGCCCAACGCCTCGGCAGAGGCCGGATCGGGATTCTTAAACCACACTCGATCCCCAGGTACGTAATAACTCTCGGGCAATGGACGCTCGCGCGAGCCGTACTCTTTCATGAACACATCATGAAACTCTCTGGAACGAATCGCACGGCGCTGAGCCTGGGCCTGAAGCTGCCGATACAATCGAGGATTGACCCTCATTGCCTCTTGAGCCACCCCCAAGGCCACGACGTATTCGGTAGCACGATAACA
>Ga0315905_10007034_pt1 | contig 11417 bp, 13 predicted proteins | sample LakEriMetagenome_5_FD_203522 | JGI IMG/M metagenome (GOLD analysis project Ga0315905, IMG submission 203522) | Freshwater fungal communities from buoy surface, Lake Erie, Ohio, United States - Buoy 4 MA121 | ecosystem: Environmental > Aquatic > Freshwater > Lake | place: USA: Lake Erie, Ohio...
AAAACATTAGGCTTTGACCAATCGGTTTTGATGTACCAGGAAGGTTGTTTGATGTAAGAAGGGAGATTGAAAATGTTCTGTTGGCAAATTGCGCTATTGAATATGTTTAAAAACAAAAAGAGCAATAAGCATCTTATCGATAATGGAATTGTTTTTTGCATGTCAAAGGAGGAAAGAATGATGTTTATAAAAATAAACAATAAACGCGAAAACTGCATTTTATCCGAATCTATGAAAGGGCAAAAGTGTAACTCTACGATTATGTTCTTCGGAAAACGAAACGAAATGAAGACACTGCTGAATTATAGGTTGTCTTCAACAAATTTTTTACAATAGTCTTTTATTTGTTGTCTTACTTCTCTGAATTGGGCCTTGATTTCTTCCTCAGTTCCGACTGCTTTGGCCGGATCAGGAAAATTATAATGGAACTTTTGGGCCTGAGTTGGAAAGAAAGGACAACGCTCTTTGGCGTTATCGCATACAGTAATCACAAAATCAAAATTGATGCTGTGGTATTCTGTAATATTGTTTGAGGTATGGTTTGAAATATCTATTCCGTCTTCGATCATTGTTGTAATAGCTTTTGGATTTACGCCATGTGTTTCAACACCTGCGCTGTATATCACGGCCTTGTTACCGGCGAAGTAACGTAAGTAACCTTCTGCTATTTGGCTTCTGCAGCTATTTCCGGTGCAAAGCACCAGTATGTTTTTCTTATCCATAGTATCAGACGAATAACCAAATGAAATTGATGATGCAAAACTTCGGATCAAATCCGAAAAGGAGTTGAAGAATAATGACCGACGCGGTAATGATTATCGGCTTTTTGTATTTGATTAATTTTTCTTTCATAAGATTAACAGCATTTGTCTTCTGGTGAGCAACAAGAAGTAGTGTTTTTTTGTAAGTCTGATAAATCAACTTTCAGTTTTTCGGCCGGTATGCCGCAATGGTCTTTGGCTAAACAATTTGTTTGTTTCGCAATCAGTAAAAATTGATGTCCGTCAAAGTCAACACCAAAGCGACTTATAGTGTCTGTTTGGTATTCTATTTCAACTCCCAGGTCTTCGTTTCCGAAAAGCGGTTCTGCTAAAGAAATAATATTTTTCAGCTTTTGCGGTTCAAGCCTGTGTTCAAAATCGTCGGCTGTCCACACTTGAAAATTAACCGCTTTCTCGATTCTAATGGTTCCACCGCAATCTATGAAGTGCTTGGTGGTTAAGCCAACTTCTGTAATGTGAAAATGCCTTGGAACAAAGTTGCCATTTGGCTGAATAAAGTTGATTTGTGCAATGTTGTCCAAATGTTTTTTGAAATCAGAAAGCTTCATTTTTATTTTATTTTGGTCAGCAACAATTGTTTTTTTGCGAAGAGCGTTTAGTTGAAAAACCGGCGAAGTATTCCTGTAAATGGTCTATCGCCCCTTTATCAATACAATAACAAATAGTATTTCCTTCAATGCTCCCCGTTATCAATCCCGCATTTTTGAGTTCTTTCAAATGTTGAGATATGGTGGGTTGTGCGAGCGGCAATTCATTTACGATATCACCGCAAATACAGGAGTCTACTTTTATTAAATATTCAAGGATTGCCACTCTAGCAGGATGGCCCAGGGCTTTAAGCAAAATTGCCATTGCATTTTGCTTGTCTGTAAAATAAGCCGATTTGCTTGCCCCCATTTTTTAAATTTAATATTGCAATATTACGATATTAATATTCAAAATTCAAATACATCGCCTTTTGTTTAATTTTTGAAACAGCAGTTTATTCATTGTTAGTGTTCAATAGGCTTCTATAATGTTACTCCGACAAGCTTGATTACTATATTTTCACTAAAGGACACTCTTGTTTAATAATTATGCAGAAAAATATCAATTAAACTAAACACTGGTTTTTATTTTTCACGTTTCGGCAAAAACATGACGAAAATCTTCATCATTTAAAGAACTTTTTGAATTTGCGCGCGTTAGTTTGTTTAATAAAAATCAAAAAATTATTAAACATGAAATCAATTTTCTTTTCTTTCCGCCGTGTAACGGTTTTGGCACTGGGTGCCATTTTAGTGTTAACAACATCTTGTGAAAAGGATGAAGTTCCAGCTCCGACACCAACCCCCACTTTAAAGAACATAACCGAGATTGTAGTTTCTGATACCAGCTTCTCTTTGTTGAAGCAGGCTGTTGTTCGTGCCGGTCTCGCAGATGCTCTTTCTACAGGATCGCTTACGGTTTTTGCTCCCAACAATGCGGCGTTTCGAGCTTCTGGTATTGATAGTTCAGCTATCAGTTTATTAGGGCTTGATACCTTAGTTGATATTTTAACCTACCATGTTGTCGGTTCAAAAATCATGTCAACGGATCTGCAAAATTCGCAAGCTGTTGCATCTTTACAAGGCGACAACCTTTATGTTTCCAAAAACGACAATGGTGTTTTTGTTAATGGTATAAAGGTGAATGCTGCTGATATCAATGCAAGCAATGGGGTTATTCATGTTATTGAGAAAGTAATTTTAAATATTCCAGCCCAATCAATAGCGGAAATAGTTAGCAGTAATCCAGATTTCTCTTTATTGAAGCAAGCTGTTCTTCGTGCCGGTCTCGCAAATGCTCTTTCTACAGGATCGCTTACGGTTTTTGCTCCTAACAATGCAGCTTTTCAAAATGCAGGTATTAATAGCGCAGCCATCGAATCATTAGGGCTTGATACCTTAGTTGATATTTTAAAATATCATGTAATCGGTTCAAAAAATATGTCAACGGATCTGCAAAGTTCACAAGCTGTTGCTTCTTTACAAGGCGCCAATCTTTATGTTTCCAAAAACAACAACGGTGTTTTTGTGAATGGTATAAAGGTGAATGCTGCTGATATCAATGCAAGCAACGGTGTTATTCATGTTATTGAGAAGGTAATTTTAGATATTCCTACCAAATCAATTGCAGAAATCGTTAGCGGTAATCCAGATTTCTCAACGTTGTTGGCTGCTGTGGCCAAGGCAGGGTTGGCTTCGGTTTTTTCCGGTAGCGGAAATTATACTGTTTTTGCGCCTACAAATGATGCTTTTGCAGCTGCGGGCCTAACACCTGAAGTGATTAATGATCCTTCACTTCCTGTTGCTGCTGTTGTAGCTATTTTGAAAGCACACGTAATTGGAACAAACGTTTTTGCCAGTGATTTAATTCAGGGCGCAACTGCACCAACACTTCAAACGGGCGTTACTCTTACTATTGGAACTACGCCCCCATCCATAAAAATTGTTGGAGGTGTCAATACTGTCGCTTCTAATATAACTGAAGCAAATATTATTGCCACCAATGGTGTTATACACGTAATTGATAAAGTACTTCGATAAGATATTTTTTATATCAAAAAGGGCTGTCTTCTTATCTAAGGGACGGCCCTTTTTTGTTAAGACGTTTTGCTCGGCTGATAAATTGCTTGATCATGCGCGGAAGAAGATCTTTAGACACCCCCCACTTATCGTTTAGTTATCCTTAAGTTCGTTGTTAATGTCTTCTTTTGAATTTACGCTTTTAAAAAGCTCATAGTAAAAACCAACTACAAAAAATTTACGACCTGTTTCATCATTTATCTTGTAGTCTAACTGATGAAGATATCCGAACTGTAGTGTAGTTGCTTTTGATGTTTTAATATTGAAAGTGTATTGCAAACGAGTTCTTTCAAAATAAGGTTCTTTGTCTGTGAAAAAAAGCTCATTACTTACGCTTATTTGAAAAGGTTTGTAATTGTTTTTTGTTTTTCCAAAGGGCAAAGAGATGCTGGGTCTGTATCGGAACCTGTTTCTGTATCCGTTGCTTGTAAAGCGGAACTCTGCTCTGTAACGCTGCTCTATTTTGAATTTCCCGATAGATTGAAAAAGCGTTACCTGTGGCCAAAGCCTGAATTCGTCATTGTTTTTGGGTAAAACAAAATCTCCTCCTTCTTTATAGGTTTGATAGCTGCCCATTCCTAAAGTCAGCTTCATGTTTTTGTTGTACTTATAATTCACGCCACCCTTGTATTCGTAATAATGGAAGTCATCATAAAATTGTAAAGAACGCAACTGTGCCTCGGCGAATGCACTCCATTTTTCATTAGGGGTGTATTTCAAATTCACAATATTCCAGCTGCCCAAATCAATACCCTGAGCAGCAGATTTATTAGAATTTGTAAAAAGAAACATTACAACTAGAAATAACAATCTCATTTTATGATAAGTTTTAGGACAATTCATCTGAACAATTTACATTGACAAAAATAATCAAGCCCTGTTTCTAAATTTTAATCTACTTCTAAATATGGCGATGCCATCATCATTAAAAAGAATCCAATTTCTTGACTGGATAACAAGCTTAGAAGTCAAGTGATTCATATTGGAACCTTATTTTTTTGAAGTGTGATGTTAGATGTTTTATAACGGAGTGGTGCTTTGCTAAGAAGCGGATTTCGAAGCACAATCTTTTAATTTGCACGAAAGTTTGTTTGAAAAACTAAGCTTGATTTAACCACCGAGCCGCCAATTTCTTGTAAGTGCTGTTATTGAATCGGATTTTTTTTCACCAGAATTTTTAATTCATCTTGAAAGTAATTGCTGTAAATTTTAAAGGTTACTCCAAACCTATCCAATCAATCAACAATTTGAAATCTTCTTCTTGCTTGTTGGCAATTAAAAAACTCACTTGTTCAATGCTTTTAAAATTGAAATTCGGGATGTTCAATTTGCGTCCTCGAAACTGGGGGTAAAAATCACTCAGTGGCAACTTGATATTTTCCCATTCTCCTGTGGTAGTAAATTGGTGCACGTAAGACTCGTATTGTGAAACTTCGCCCTTTAAACGAAATTCATAGGCTTTCTTATCTCCCTTTACACGCAAAACAATAAACCTTTTTTCTTCTTCTACAGTTATTGATTTGTTCAATTGTATTGAGGCAAATCCTCCGCTGTTCTCCAATGAAACATGACCAGAAAACTGCCCGTATCCGTCATCGGTAAGTACCAAAGAACTTTTTGATAAACCGCCCATCACGCCATCGTTTACAATACGCCATTCATTGACTTTCGATTGACTTGTAAAAGTATATATCTCTATCATGTTTGTCTTGGTAGATAAACTAAGCGTTAGTAAAATCAGGAGGTATTTCATGAATTTTATTTATTTGTATCATTAATTACGTTCTATGAGACTATTTATTAACTCATCATAGATTTATCAATGTTCTGATATCATTACATTCATCACAATTTTTTCAGAATGGCTTTTCCTTCGTCCTTTTAAGGCTGGCAGCTAACGCTTTGCGGTAAAAGTAGTTAGTGACTTCTGATACTAAAACTGAATGCAAAAATTGAACTTGATAAAACTAGAAAGGCTATACGAAATGCCTGTTGTCAAAAACAACATCATTTAATATTGAGCTATTCTTCTTCTACCCATCAAAAAGTAAATAATCCCGGCAATTTCACTCATAAAAATAAATGCAATTGTCCACATGGTTTTTTCTGAATGGCTAATACGGGCGGAAGTTCTTATTTCATAGATTGCAGACGCAATAAAAACTAAAACAGAAACAACGCCAATCATTAATAGCGTTTCAGCTCCTACAGCATGTGTTATTTTCAAGTATGCACCAATTAGTGTTATGGTAAAACTTATTATGAAGCTCCACTTTACAATTGTTCCAAGTTTCATGACCGATTGATTTGATTTTTAGGATGACTATAAAGGTAGGTGATTTCTGTTGTTAAATAAATGGGATTGCACCAAGCATTGATTCAAACATCTAGCAAACTATCCGCTTCCATCAAGCACCCCTCAAGAGTTTGGCTCAACCCATTGATGCTGTCTATTTTATGGTCTTGCTTAGCTTCTTTTTCCGGAGAGATGAAGTTTGTTTTTGCTTATGAAATTATGGCTCATCAAACAATCGTAATCAACCTAAACTAGTACATAGGGAAAAAGTGGCCTCAACGACTCGCTCGTTTTTAAATTTTGATTGTCAAGTTTGTTGTTAACGAATAGTTGTTTCGTTCATTCGTAAACAGCTTATCTTTAGATTGAAATGTTTTGCCCTCAATTCTAAATTTAATTTTGTTGTTAACATCGTAATCAAAATTGGAAGAAAGCCCCATGGTTTGTAAGCCGTTTGTTGTTCCGGTTGAAATAATAATTTGTTTGGGATCGCTATAATATTCTCCGCGAAAAGCAATTCTTGTTTTTTTGTTTATACTTTGTTTGACTATTACAACAGGAGAATACCATGTTCCATAAGCAGAGGAATTATACTTATCACTTCCAATGTCAAAACCTATAATAATTCCAAACTTATTTGTCGGCTCGCACTGCAAGTAAAAGTTATGATATTGTCTGAAGGCTTTTATGCTGTCAGGCTTATCTGTACCAAAGAATGTGCTGTAATTAAGCAGTAATTTTTTAGATAACGTATAGTTTATTTGAGTTCCAAACGAAGGGTTTTGTATATAATCGGGCTTGCTGATTTTTTGCCAGCCATTAAGATATAAAGCGGAAATGTTGAATTTTTCGTTTTTTGAAATGTAACCTAATTTAACACCTGCTTCATAGTAAGGCGAGTTCTCTGCAAGCAAACTTCTTGTCAAAGTCCAGCAGTCTGCACTTATAGCAGTTTCAAAGCCTATATGCGAAGGTATAATTCCTGCGTCTAACCATAAATTGTGTTTTTTGGAGACTTTAATACCAACATTTGCTTCATAAATAAATTGTGCCCAATTGGGTTCAGCACTCAGGTTGTATTGAGCATAATTTCCCACCATTAGTCCAAGGTTGGCTCTGTAGTTTTTATCTAAATAGGCCCCTTTTAGTAGAAGCAGGTTAACATTTAATTCATTGTGTCGTTTATGATTATAGAGAAACTCCGACTTTTCATGGTTTTGAGTATTTGAAAAATCATAACTATAATAGAATTCGCCGTAGGCACTAAAATTCAACTTTTTCAAACTATCGTTTTGTGCATATGCTTTCGCATTTATTAAAAGGATAAAAAGAAAAAATCTAAATTTCATTATTTGACTGTTGTATATTGAACTGTATTTTTAGTTTAGCATTAAGCACTTCTTCCCGTTTTTAATTCCATCATCCATCAAACATCCAACAACCTATCCGCCTCTATCAAGCATTCCTCAAGGGTTTCGCCCAACACATTGATGTGTCCCATTTTACGATCGTGCTTTGCTTCTTTTTTTCCGTAGAGATGAAGTTTGTTTTTGCCAATGTAGTCGTGATTCATTAACTGTTGATCTTGGCCCAACACATTTATCATAACACAAGGAGAAAGGAGTCTGTTGTCTGATAATGGAAGGCTACAGACTGCGCGAATATGCTGTTCAAATTGCGAGGTAGCACAAGCATTTAAAGAAAAGTGTCCAGAATTGTGTGGTCGCGGAGCAAGTTCATTGATAACAATATCGTTGTTGCATACAAACATTTCAACAGCAAGCGTTCCAATTAAATTAAGATGATTCGAGAGTTGCAAAGCTGCCTTTTGGGCAGTAGCAATAACAACTTCTGAAACCCTTGCGGGTATGATGCTAACAAACAGAATTTGATTTTTGTGGATATTTTCAACTACCGGAAAGACACTTACTTCTCCTCTTGCATTTCTACAAACAATAACTGAAACTTCCTTTTCAAAGGAAATAAAATCTTCAGCAACATAATGAATGTGTTCATTAAAACCATTCTGTACAAAGGCTTTCAGGTCGTCAATGTTTTCAATAACAAACTGTCCTTTACCATCGTAACCTCCTTGTGCCGTTTTGATTACTATTTTTCTTGAATTGGCTTGGTAGTTGTTCGCAAAATCCTGCAGTTCCTTTCTGTTGGTGATGGCAGTGTAATTGACCGTTTGTAGACCTGCGCTGCGAATGAGTTCTTTTTCAAGAATCCTGTTTTGAGTTATCTTAAGTAGCTCACTTCCCTGTGGTAATTTGGGCTCAAGTGCTTTAGCAACAGCCAGGTTTACGTTTTCAAATTCATAAGTAATTACATCGCAGCTTGATAGCAGTTCTTTTGCCCCTTCCACGTCATCAAAGTTTGCTACAATTTGTTTGTCGGCAACAGCTGCACAAGGGCAATTCGGTGTGGGATCAAGTACAACGATGTTATATCCCATGGTGCGTGCGGCAATGGCCATCATCCTTCCTAATTGCCCCCCTCCAAGTATTCCAATGGTTTGTATCATAAAAAAGTGCATAAAAAAAGACAGGAAGCCTGTCTTTAGGAATGATTTAGTTTTTCATTGCTGCTCATGGCCTCTTGTTCTATTTTTTTTCGAAAGGCAATCAGCTTTTCTTGCAATACCTTATCCTGAGTAGCCAAAATCTGTATGGCCAATAGCGCTGCATTTTTGGCCCCTGCCGATCCGATGGCTACAGTTGCCACAGGAACCCCTGCAGGCATTTGAACAATGGACAACAAAGAGTCGAGGCCATTGAGCGCCTTTGATTGAATGGGTACACCGATAACCGGCAAAATGGTTTTTGCGGCAACCATTCCCGGCAAATGAGCTGCTCCGCCGGCTGCGGCAATAATTACTTTCAGTCCTTTATTTACAGCACCGGAAGCATAATCAAACATGACATCTGGGGTGCGATGAGCAGAAACCACTTGTTTATCATAGCCAACCTCAAATTGATCAAGCACTTCACAACAGTCTTGCATGGTTTCCCAATCTGAAATACTGCCCATAATAACACCAATATTAGCCATATTATATTTAAAATTTACTGTAAAAATACTACGAATAATTCTTTCTTATAGGAATCAAGCCTTCAATTCATAAAAAAATAATAAAGGCGACCGGTTCTAAATATCATTAGGCAGAAATAAGATTTGCAAATGACTTGAATCATTCCTTAAAATGCTTGTTGATTTTATCAATATAATCCACGTCAAATACTTTTAATCAACGTAAAAAAATACACAATCAACAATATGGAAACAACTAAAAAAAGCACGCTTGAAAAATCACCAACAGGGATAAAGGGTTTTGATGAAATTACTTATGGCGGGTTACCCAAAAACAGACCAACGGTTTTGGTTGGAGATACGGGTACAGGTAAAACTTTTATGTCGATGGAATACATCATTAAAGGTGCTGTGGAGTATAATGAGCCGGGAGTGTTCATGACCTTTGAAGAAAAAACAGAAGAACTTCAAACGAATGCAGCTACACTTGGATATGATATTGCAAAACTAGTTGCCGATCAAAAAATATTTTTAGAACACTTAAACATCAGCAATAGCGAAGTGTACGAAGTGGGAAAATACAATATTGAAGGACTTTTTGTAAGACTGGGACAAGCCATTGATAAAATAAAAGCCAAAAGGGTTGCACTGGATTCTTTTGATACGCTTTTTTCCAATTTTGATACAAGAATGCTGCGCTCTGAATTTAAAAGATTGTTTTCGTGGCTGAAAGAAAAACAAGTAACAGCCATTATCACAGCAGAAACGGGAGATGTCTTTTTAACTCGACTTGGACTCGAAGAAAAAGTAGCCGATTGTGTAATTGAATTGAACAACCGCGTAACCAATCAAATAGGAACCAGGAGAATAAGAGTGGTAAAATACAGAGGATCTTTTCATGCCAATAACGAATATCCTTTTTTAATAGATGATAACGGAATGACTATTTTTCCGATTATCAGTCAGGGTATGGAACAAAAAACGAGCAAAGAAAGAATAGGGTCCGGTATTCCATCGCTTGATGAAATGCTTGATGAAAAAGGTTTTTTTGTAGGCAGCAGCGTATTGGTATCCGGAACGGCCGGAACCGGAAAAACCAGTGTTATTGCATCATTTGCTCAAAGCGTTTGTAAAAATAATTTGCGTTGTCTTTTTTGTGCTTTTGAGGAAACGCCAAATCAGCTGATGCGTAATATGAACTCTATAGGTATAGAACTAACTCCTTTTATAGATTCTGGACACCTGCATTTTTATTATGCAAGACCAACGCTCCAAAACCTGGAGTTGCATTTCATGTCTATAAAAGACAATATTGATAAAACCAATCCCAGCGTTATACTTTTAGATCCTATAACCAACTTAATGACGGAGGGTGCTAACAGTGATGTTAGAAGTATGCTCACCAGATTTATTGATTATTTGAAAACCAAACAAATAACGGTAATGTTCACAGCGGCAATAACCATAGGATCTATAGCTCAAAACCCAAGCGATGAGGGTATTTCATCAATGGTTGATACCTGGCTGATGTTACAAGATGTTGAGAAAAATAATGAGAGGCGAAAAACTCTTTATGTGATGAAATCGAGAGGAATGAGTCACTCCAAAAAACAAAAGCAGTTAATTATATCTGCTTCAGGGATTGCATTGTTGCCGATTAATGAATCATCAGAAATAATTTTAGACGGCAAAATGGAGAATGGCTTGATGAATCAGCCCATAAGTTATCACGACGGAAAAATGTAAAAAAAACACTTTGATTTTATTAATATTAAACGCAGAAACATGACCGAAACCAAAACAAATTCCACAAAAGAATATGTTTTTCTTCTTTTTGTTTCTGCCAATTCCATATTATCCATTAGGGCAATAAAAAATTGCAGAGAGATTCTTGAAGAGAAGCTAAAAGACATGTATAGTTTGGAGGTGATAGATATTTATGAGCATCCCGACAGGGTAATTCAAGAACAAATTATTACTACCCCAATATTGATAAAAAAACATCCGCTACCAGAAATAAAAATAACCGGAGATTTAAGTGAAACAGCCAAGGTTATCAAAGAGTTGCTAATCTGAAAATAATTAATTCATAACAATGGAAAAAAATTATAACGCCGAATTGGATTTTATACTTGAGGAATTGATAAAAGAATATGAAAACATTAATAAGGGGGTAAGATTTTATGCAGAAGAAGAGCTTTTATCTACCAATGAAAAAATCAACCTGTCGGTTTCAGAAAAATTTGGTTTGAAGGACTGGGAAATCAACGTGTTGTATTATACGCTTTTACTCGATAAATACATCAAGAGCATTGACCCGCTTACTATTTCATTGGAGGGGCTGGTATTTAGAAACAATGGCGGCTATGTACAGCGGTTGATTACTCAAACCAAGGAGGCAGAGCGTTTAGAAGAGATTCAAAATGACTTTAGGAAATACTCTTTTGGGTTGATGATTTTTACTGCGATTGTAGCTGTTGGCACGTTAATATCTGCGTGGTATTTTGCAATAGAGATTTATAGGTATTATGTTGATTAGGGGCCTTCAAAAATATTACAAAAGATAAAACATTTCAGTTGTAAACACCTTCTACAAAAGTGCAGTTTGTATTAGAGCTGCAATGTTTCTATTTTTTTTGAATATACATAGAATTGCAATAATCGTTCCAATCACAATCGTATCCTAGTTCAGCCATAAGT
>Ga0315905_10007038_pt1 | contig 11414 bp, 12 predicted proteins | sample LakEriMetagenome_5_FD_203522 | JGI IMG/M metagenome (GOLD analysis project Ga0315905, IMG submission 203522) | Freshwater fungal communities from buoy surface, Lake Erie, Ohio, United States - Buoy 4 MA121 | ecosystem: Environmental > Aquatic > Freshwater > Lake | place: USA: Lake Erie, Ohio...
CACTTTTCCAATGACTTTTCCAATGCTTTCGCCTCTGCTGTGCTAGGCTATTTAACACAGATAAAAATATACCGCATGATACATGTAATGATAGGAGAGAGTGTTGTTTATTGGTACTCAAAAAAATAAAATAAAAATAAAAATATACCGCATGATATATGTAATGATAAGAGAGAGAGTGTTGTTTATTGGTACTCAATTTAGTATCCTCTACACCTTTGTATCATGATAGTATATGATGATCATGTCACCGTAGAATAATAATAAGGACATTTCGCATGATGATACATAATGATAATATAGCCGTGATTACCGTAATAATGTATAACAATCATGCTAGCATACCGCATATATAGAAATAGAATATAGAGACATGAGAGTATTATACATTAATAAACATAATAATGTATAATAATCATACAAGTATATCGCACAACGCGATAATACATAATGATAATATACACAAAATGTATAACAAAAAATGCACAACAATAATACAGCCGTGTCGAGCGCAAAAGAGACCTAAGTGTCAAAAGAAACCTGATAGTAAAACAATAATACAGCCGTGTCGAGCGCCTCTCTCTCCCTCACATATAAAAATAGCGTACTCGCTCCCTCCCATGCTTCCCCCTTCCCTCTCCCCTAGTAGTATAGTCTGCAGCTTTTTTTTCTTTTTCCCCATGTAATCACATCATAAATATATAAAAAATCTTTTTCCGGCGAAGTCAAAGACAGCGTAATTTTCCCCCTTTTTTTTTGCTTCATAAGAGAGCTAAACCAGCACCCCCCACTTACCTTCTCCTCACCCCCGCGCGCGAACTCAAAACCTATACCCCCCCCCTTAAAGACTTGTTCTTTATAAAACCTTTGGTTTTAGCCATGAATCCGCCCACCCATCCGCCCACCTCCCTACTCCCCTCCAACCCTCTGTCTCGCTCCCTCACATCCTCGCTTCCCGCTTCCCACTCCCACCCTCAAACTTCTCCCTTCCCACCTTCACCCTCATACATCCTCCACCCTCTGTCGCCGCCAGCGCACGCTACGCTTCTCGAAAGCACTCCCTATATGCAAACTCTGTGTACCTGGCGACTTTTTGTAAAAACAAAAATCTGCGCGCTCCGCTTCTCGAAAGGAATCGCTTTCCTGCAAACCGTGTGCGCCTGGTGATTCTTGGCTGGGCATCCACATGAACACATGCACCACGTCTCCTAAACCGCAAACTAAACCCTACACCCAAAAACCTAAAACAGCGCGCGCTTCTCGAAAGCAATCACTATCTGCAAACCCTGTGCGCCTGGCGACTATTGGCTGGGCATCCATTCTCAAAAGTCGATATAGTGACTAAGATTTATCATATAAAGATATATATATATATCGTTAGACGTAGACTATGCGCGTCCTTAGACATAGACTATATATCGAGGACTTTTGACAAGATTTACCAAGTAAAGTCACCATATCTGTGCGCCTGGCGACTATTGGCTGGGCATCCATTCTCAAAAGTCCTCGATATGGTGACTTTATATGGTAAATCTAGTAGGACACTGACTTTTGAGAATTTTTTTTTTTGTGTGTCAGGCATCCGACACCACGTCCCCTCATCAATGGGCTGCAACTTCAAGCTTCTGACTCCGAAGCTCTCCTCTTCAGCAGCGTCTGCAACCTGCACCTTAGAGCCGCGACCCACGAACCAAGCAGTGGAAGCAGTCACCACCTGCGTTGCAGGCCTCGTCAGGGAGAAAGCAGTAGGGTGCCCCTTCGAGCACACGTGTCTCTTGAGTATTTGCTACAATCGCTGTTACTTTGGATACTGTCAAGACCTGTTTTTCCTTGGCGCAGCGGCGCTAGTGGGGCTAATTCTGAGCGCCATGTTCAACTGCTGCCTCCTGTGCTACTGCCGCCGAAAATGGCAGCGGAAGCTCAAAGTTGCCGAAGACCAAATGCGCGAAATGGTTTCCAAGCCCTACAATATCGCAGTGGAAGACGATTTAAGGGATGAAGACAAGGAGGACGAGGTGCCAGATCTTCTGCCCCCGACATTCTTCGTTCGTGACAGGGAGGACTGATGCGCTGGTGCGTGATGGATGAGTAGGGATGAGAAGAGTGGAGGGATGAGAAGAGTGGCGTGGGAGGAAGGAGGAGGAGGGAAGGGGGAGGAGGAGGGAAGGGGGAGGTGGAGGAGAATGGTGAAATCAAGGCAAACGAATGCGTGCGGGAGGGCACACGAATGTTGATGTGTATACTATGATTATATACATACATACATGCATACATACATACACATATATGTATACATATACATATAAGCTTCTCCCACACATGTATATATACGCCCGCTGTCACCCACGTGTAAATTTCTATGCAAATATTAGATATTGATTAATAAAGTGTCTGTCTTTCTCCGCTGGATGCTGATGCAAATGTTTGCTCATACTTGTAGGCATAACACGCATCATACACCCAGCGTTCTATTTGTACATAATGCAGTAATGTAGCGACAAAGTTCTTTAATGTACATTCCGTTCCTAATAAAGTAGCGACTACGTTCTTAATTGTCGCTAAGGTCAGAGGACAGGATTGTAAAGGATCATCGTCGGACTCGGACTAAGCGGTGCCCGACGTCTCGTGGCTCCCCGTCAGCAACTCTAATTAATCTCCGTTGGCCACGGGGCTTGACGCTTGACAAGGGTGCCTAGAGACTCCAGATGCCAAGGACTGAGGACCAACGTCCTAATGTGTTCCTAATGTGTTCCTAATTTGTTCCTAGTTGGTACTCACAAGCTCCGAAGGCCACTCTCCTCCTTCGCCGACAAAGGAGGAGAGGCGCGGTCGCAAACGGTATCTATGTGTTTAAAAAGGTTGCTAACAACCTCTGTCTTTCGTTCCAAGCTCCCATTCCCCTTCCGCTCTCCCGCTCTTCCACAGACACCGTGTCTCTCTTTTGCGCCCTAATTGGCCCACTCTGCGAGCATGCTATCAAGCACGACGTTCTTGATGCTCGCAGAGTGGGCCAATTAGCGAGCATGCATCATCCTCCTCCTCCTCCTCCTCCTCCTTCCCGAGAGCCCAGCGGCTCGGCTACGCAGCGTGCTGTACCTACCAGCGGTCTACCGACCGACATTCATTCGCTGTTTGTCAATAAACACCCTGGGCTTTACAGCGAAAATACACTAGGGCATTGACCAGTCAGAAGTTTTGACAGCGTGATGCTTCGACGCCTTGTGCGCATCGTATGTTGATTACATCGAGGACGTATGTTGATTACATTGACGTAAATGACTCCAATTCACTCGACCTTGTCATGTCCGAGACTCCTCCTCCTCCTCCTCCTCCTCCTCCTCCTCCTCCTCCTTCTCCTTCTCCTTCTCCTTCTCCTCCCTCTGCAAGCATGCTACCAAGGACATGATCCAAATAATCCATGCCAGTCTTGCCGTTCCAACCGTCAGCTTCCTTGTCCCCTGAATGGGCGCCAGAGGCAGAAGCAGGAGGAAGTGTCGGGCGGTTGAGAGCGAGAGACAGAGGCAGAGACAGACGGGGGGGGAGGGGGGGGGGAGGGGTCACTTGCTGAGGCCTAAACCGGTGGTTTAGTGTAGTGTAGTGGTTTAGTTTAGTGTAGTGGGGGAGAGGCGTCACTTGCTGAGGAGTATGCGTTAGCGTTTGCGTGCATATGAGCCTCTGAACAAGAATAAGATGGTTACACCAACAATAAGTGGAATATATTCAATAAAAAGATAGTATATGTTCAATTAAAAAGATAGTATATGTTCAAAAATAAAAAGATAGTATAAAAAAGCACGTTGGACAATATGATAGTATATGCTCAATAATAAGATAGTATTTGATACCTCTGAACAATAACAAGACAGTGCCATAAGCTAGTTTTACAAGGGTCACACTTTACAGCGAGTCACGTGACACTTTGCAGCGAGTCAAGTGACAGTTTTTCACGTCTCAGCTCGTTCGAATCGCCACTACCTCACTGCCTTCTCCTCCTCCCCTTCCTCCACCAACTCCTCCTCCTTCTCTGCCTTTCTCTTTCTGTGGTACCAAGGGGATCGCCACAAGCCTGTTGAAGCCAATATTCAAACTCAATGTCTGCCTCAGACTCGCTGCCCATCACTGCGGACCTTGATGAGGCTGCTGACCAGTCCCTTCCATCCGGGCCCTGCTCGGAGTCGTACCGTGACACTATCTCTCCGCCATCACGTGACACCATTCCTCGGCCATCAAGACTGTCGTCGCCTCGGCCATTTCGCATCGGGAATCCCTCGGCAGGGAGTCCCTCGGCAGGGCCGAGGGATTTCCGAGGCAAAATATTTGGAGATGTATACTGCCCCCCATGGCTTGACTTTGTTGAATAAAGTCCTCTTGGAGTGGGCAGGTGAAGCAGGTCGACCGAGTAGGTCAGGTCTTTATTGCCTGCCATTCCCCGCTCACCCTGCCGATGTTTGTCTCTATCAGAAGTCGCCCGGAGCACGCGCACGCACGCGCACGCATAGGCCTCAGGCTAGATGCTCACACCTCTCACGAACCTCAGGATTATCAGGATTGAGGTATACGGTAAACGGCTGTGAGCGTTGGAGGGGCTTTCCTTGAGGAGGTAGTTTCGTGAGCAGTGTTGCAAGCAGTCCCGTCGTTCCCAGTGCTTCGTTCTGCCCACGCTCAATTCCGTCAGCTGCGACATGTGCAACTTCGCCGCCGCCACGCTGTTGGTCTGCAGGATTTCTCAAGGACAGAACGGCCTGTTCCTGGAAAGAAACATCTTGTGCAGTCTGGTTTGTGGAGCCGCGCGTCATCGATCGCCTGAGAGGGGTAGCAAGTTCGTGAGATCTCTTGGGGGCGGTAATTTGGCTTGAGGAGATGCTGGGCAACATGCGGTCCCGTGGAGCTGATGATGCTGATCTGCTCCTGCTCCTGCTCCTGCTTCTGCTCCTGCTCCTGGTTGCGTAGATGTATGCTTGTGTTTGTGTGTGGTTGTGTGTGTGTTTATGTGGGTGGGTGTGCGTGTGCGTGCGCGCGCGCGCGCGCGTGTCTGTATTGAAATATATGTATTAAGCATAACATATATATAGATCCGCCTATAACCGGCTCATCGCTTTCATCAACTGCTCGCGTGTTGACAGGCCAACGGAGTCGAGGCTTGCCTGCGACACATTCTCAAAAGTCAGTGTCCGAGTATATTTTTTTACTATATATACAGTCACCACATTGAGGACTTTTCAGAATTTATTGCCAGTCTACTCAGTTGTCCCTGCTCATTCTTCAACTCCTTATCAATGAGTAGTACGATATATATAAAGTCACGAACTGTATAAAGTAGACACGAACTTACACGCTCATTCTTCAACTCCTTATCAATGAGTAGTTCGTGGAGGACGTGCTGGAACTGGTCCACATCGAGCGTTTTTCCCGCTTGCTGCGATTCAGAGTGGTACTGGGCTGTGTTTTGAAACGCCTGTGTGTGCGTGTGTGTGTGTGTCTGTGTGTATGTGTGTGCGTGTGTGTGTGTGCGTGTGTGTGTGTGTGTGTGTGGTACACACACACAAATACAAACAATCATACGTATGTACATACAAACATACGTGCATACATACATACATCATATATATACATGTATATACCTCAATAGACTCGTGCAGAGTGATTGCTTGCGGCAACAAGCCTTTGTTCCGAAGCACTGACAAGTACTCGTCCATGGCGATGTAGCCCTCAGCAGTAGACCCCGCCTCGTCCTCAAGCTCAGAGTACTCTAACTCTGATTCTTCCCACTCTTGGTGTTCGTTGCTTGACAAGGAGGTGTAGCGCGACAAAGGACCTCCTCCTCCTCCTCCATGCGAACTACTTTGCAGGTCTGGGCCTGCTCCGGACCGTGAAGGCATCTCACGCAAGTGTGTGTGTGTTTGGAAGCTCATTGCCGACAGGTCTCTTGCTATCTCCCGCTTTTCTCTCTCTGTAACATTCGACGGAGAGATTTCTGGGCCCTCATGCGCTACCGAACCCCTGAATACCTCCGCTGTCACTTTCCAGGTCTCTCTCTGTCTTTGTCTCCGTCTTTGTATGTCTGTCTCTGTCTCTGTCTCTGTTCCCACAGAGTCCCACTCCTGGTCGGATTCGTAGATGCGAGGAGGAGGAGGAAGACGTGTCACAAGACGGATGTCGTCAGCCCCCCCACCGTCGGCCTGTTGCCGATCTGAGATGTCATGCGAGCCGGAGGAGGCCGGGTGGGACACAACGAGACTTGGTGCAAGACTGTGGCGGCCATTCTTGCCTCTGAGCAGTCGCGTCGATAGGCTTCTGAGGCTCTGTGACCTGCTTGCCAGGCTGCTTGACCTGTTTGACAAGACCTCAACTTGCGCTTGTAGGTCGGCAATTTGGCACCGGGGCGATGCTGCTCTTACGTCTCCATACTCCGCCCTTGCGTCTCCATACTCCTCTCCGCCTCTCTGTGGACTCCTTTCATGCAGCTGGGCATGTATTGGCTGCTGCCGCGCAGTTTGCGGCGTGTGATACGGATCTCGCGCGCGCGATCTCATCGAATATCCGAGCTGGTACAGTTGCGCTCTCCCAACATCACCATCAAAAATAAATGATGATTCCACTCCACCTTCGGCCGAGGCCTGGAGGCTCCTTTGGTAATGAAGTTGGTCAAGGTTCATTGCTACCTGATGCTGCTGAGACTGCAGGTAACTCAAGTAGCCTCTATTCGATCCATGCTCATCTGTCACATCATCTCCCCTTTGGACTGGGCCTCCTCCTCCAAGGTCCAATTGCTCCACGACCTCCAGTAATTGACGCGCGCGTCGCATGGCCTCGGAATGCCTTGTAATAACACTTTTGAAGCTGTGCATGGTCTCTTCCTCTGCAATTGTGTGCTCGTATATTGCCCCACTGTCCCCTGTGACCACCTCCATCCCTATCCCCAACCCCATCCCCGTCCGCTGCTCACTCCGTAGCTCCGGTCCATCTTGAGTATATAGATAAGCATATGTGACTCATTATGTATGTAATCAGTACGTGTATACATGTATATATGTATGGGGTCTACAATATAGGGTCTATTTTTGGGACAGCAGCGCACGCTGTCCTCTCTCTCTCTTCACTCTCCCTCCCTCTCTCTCATTCTCTCTCTCTCTCTGTCTCTCTGTGTGTCTCTCTCTCTGTCAAGTTCTTTCCATGCGCCTCTGCCTCCTCCACATGCACCTCCGTCTCCTCCATTCCCAGTCTGTGCCCTCGTCGATACAGGCGCATAGACAGGTGTGCTCGGACCTGCGCGCACAAAGATCCGCGGCCCCTCTGTCGGCACTGGAGGCTGCTTGAGTTCGGGTAAGTTGTCTGTCGAAGGAGGCGGAGGAGGTACCGACTTAGGTACGATCTCAAGATTCTGAGCCTCAAGAACCTTGATGGTTTCTCGCTCTTGCGCTGCGTGTCGAATATGAATGGCCAGTGTGGGAGGAGAGGGCTTAGGGTTTAGGGCTTAGGGTTGTGTCGAGAGTGATTGGTCAAGGAGGAAAGAGCTCATGAGCCTTCGAAACTCACGCATCTCTGGTGTTGACATTATAGTGGTACTATAACTACCACTATAATTATGTGTACTATGTTGACATTATAGTGGTAGTACACATAAACACACACACACACACACACACACACATCGTATACAAATATAAATAAAGCAGGACACGGGGATCAGGGGACTGGCTTGGGCAAGCTCACAGAGACGCTGCTCAAGAAGAGCAATCCTGCGATCAACATCATCCCATGGCTCATGAGGATCAACCAGCGCCGTCTGCCTCACGCCCAATCTCAACACCGCCCTTCCCTGGCCTCCTGCCTCTCCTTCGCCCACACCAGCAGCGGGCACACCATGACCGTCTTGTCTTGCCAGTTGACCTGTCAAAATTCTCGAACATCAGTTCCCTGCCCTAGTGTTTTTTACCCTACCAAGCCGCTGACTTTTGAGAATTTGTGGACTTGCTTCAACTTCTCTGTGGCCTCCCCCTCCTCCTCCTCCAACCCTCGCACTGCCTCCTCCAACAGTGCCAGCCCCTCTGGCAGCTCCTCCTCTTGGCGCACTGGCAGCGGAGAGCAAGTGGCCGATGGTCACGGGACCAAACGGCAATACCAGTGGCACGTGTACAAGCTGCTCCGCTGTTGCTTCATCTGGCGTGTGTGAGGGTAGAGAGAGAGTCGCGTGAGCGACTGACTGTGTGATCTCACAGGGAGTGACACGTGAGCGGCATTCAGCATGCGTTGGTGCGGGTTGGTGCGTGCGTGGGTAAGCGTGCGTGGTGCGTGGGCGTGCATGCAGCTAGGTGACCTGGCACAAAAGCCTTTAGGCGCAAAACCTCATGCTGTAGACTGCTGATCACCTATAAAGATTGCATAAAACTGTCGCTTAGTGGGGAGTGAGTGCAAGATTAGCGCGAGGCCCCCCCGCTTGACTCAAGACACGTCGAGACGGTTTTTGGTACGTTAACCTGGTTCTGATGTTGGAGCACTCCAGCTAAGGCAGCACTGCCGAGCTCGACAGTCTCACTGTTGCATGCATGCAACCATGCAAGCTCTTCCTGCCTCATCGAGCTCTGCAGGTGCGTCGAGCTCAGACTTACAAGGGATCCGGCCAAGCTCTGTCGCAGAGGAGATCGCTGAGATCGCTCCGAGGCCCGGGAATTTGGTGGGCGGTATAGGATGCTGTATAGTTCGCAAACAGTGAGGTCAATCCATGACAAACGACAAGACTGACTGGTTGGAATTCCTGACCTCGGTACCATTCCCCTTGTCATAATGATGTCATCCCGCAGCACCGTAAAAAACAAAAGTCAGTTACAGGACTCAGAGTCTAGTGACCTGAGTGACTCGGACTCTTGAAGCCGCGGCGGCTGACCCCCGGGCCCGGGCCGGCGGCGATCATGACTCGGACTCGGATGCCAGCGCCAGTGATCATGATTCTCGGGCCTCTCCCCGTGGGCCGCCACGGCAACCCTCAGGCTCAGGCTCCCGGGCCGCGGCCATCTCCTACCCGTTCCTGGATTTCCCCCGTTCCATACAACTCGTGCCAGTGGCAGCCTCACCTTCCTTCCTTATGTTTGTCACGGGTGTGGCAGGGGGCTGGGTTCGATTCCCAGGCGACTTTGGTGTGTTGGACATTTAGTTGGGCACCCTCCTGGTCCGTTTCTGGTTGAAGCCTCCCACAGGGGAGTCTACGGGTACTAGCACTTCAGACGTTCATCGAGGCTCGCTGTGCCGTTCATGCCTTTCCTCTCTCCTGCCCTCTTCATTGGGTTTGGTCACTCAAGGGGAGCCTGTAAACAGGCTGTCGTGCAGAATTGACAAGGACACTGAGCATGCGCGTGCCCTTGACTTGATAGTCCAAAACCGTGACAAGTCGATGGAGGCACGCGCTCTCATGGTCGACGTGTACAGAGCCTCTCAGGGCTCATATCCTAGTAGAATTTGCACCAGCTGCTGTAGCTTCCTTCCCGTGAACCGCACGCGCCGGCTGCCGCGCTGTGCGCTCTCGTGGCGTGCAAGCTGCGCAACGGGAGTTGACGAGCGGCCCGGCTCGCCGCCACCTCGTCACACCATTCTTGGCACGAGGTGCTTTACTGAATGAAGAACACATTCTCCTAAAAAACAACTTCTCCAATTTACTACCAATCCGTGACACCGTCACATACCCTCAACTCTCACGAGCTATTCGATCTGTGACCAACAGCATATTCTGGCATCGTGATCAGGTACGCTTCGTCCCGTGGCACGTATGAATGTGAGTCTGGAAGGGAACATCATACAAGTGGGGGGGGGCTCAGGCACAAGTACGTGCTCAAGTACACGGAGAATGGGATTAAGACCCATAGGTTAGTCACGGAGATGGTGGAGTGGAGCGCCTGCAGGGTGGTGGAAGACGGCCTGACATGGCACGACCATGATATTCCAGTTGACGCGGTGCAGCGGGTGGAGTTTCAGTGGGACACTAAAAATCAGAGTGATTACTTGGAAGAGACGATGGTGGAGATGCTGAAATGGGGATTACACGGCCACACCGCAGATCAAGATCAGGGTTTGATGCCGTGTGGGAAGCGACATCGGGTGGCAAGTGTATGGGAATACAAATACCTCCTGGATACATGGGACACGGTCAAGGACGAGGAGGAACCCCTAATTTCTCTCCTACAGCTCTTGAGTCAACAGGGACAAGGGGAAGGCCGGAAGCGGGGTGCGAGGCCTGAGACCAAAGTCAAGTTCCTGCCTGTCGATCCCGCATCATATCTTCATCCCCATCCACCTCCAGAGCGGCGCGCAAGATGCAGCTGCATGACTGTTCGCAAAGGTATGGCAGGAGGTGGCGCGGGCAAATCCGTAGCATCCTGTAGATATGGTTTGTGGCATCGGTCAAGAAGCTGCGAGCAACAGGAGCAGTAATCCAGGAGGAACCTCAGGGGGGAATCAACGTCTGCACAATCGACCTGCAGGATGTTACGGATCTCCCAGGGCTGCGATCCACCATTGTGCGCAGCAAACTTGAAAAGAGCAGACTCCAAAAGTGCGCCCCGGACATAACACAACTGCTTGGAGGCGAAACGCTCAGCCGCCTGTCAGCGATGAACATCACGGTAGAGGGGGGAAGCTCCTCGGCAGCCTTAACAGCTACCGGATTACACAGTGAGAGTGTTGTTTATTGGTACTCGATTTAGTATCCTCTATACCTCCGTGTTTCCGCCAGCCGGGGCCGCGCATCCGTGTGCTTGGTGTTTGTGATTTCGTGTAAGTATGCACTCAGGCGTTCATAGGTTTCTGAGCCTTTGAACTCCTGGTTAATAATGCCTCCTCTGACACTTTGGCTTTCTCACTTCGCCTTGTGCCCTCCCTACCTGCCGCAGACGCCCCCGCGACTCGCGCGGGCTCCTCCGCCGCTCCATCCTTAGCCCATCCTCCGTTCTATGGGTCCTCCTCCTCCACCCTTCCTCCTTACTGCCTCCTTTGACACTCTGGCTTTCTCACTTCGCCTCATGCCTTCCCAGCCTGCAACAGACGCCCTTTCAACTCGCCCAGGCTCTTCCGCCGCTTCACCTTCGACCCCCCCACCGTGTGGGCCCATTCCCTCCACCTGTCCACCTCGCCTGGACCTCTACTATGTACATCTACAGTGACAACTTAATTAACGACAGCTAAATAGCAAAAACTACCACACGAGAAAACCTTCCCCAAAAAGGCTTGGGACTTAACCCAGCTCTTTCACTCATCCCTTACACCCCACTTGGTCATGCATCTTGCCGCATACACTATCCGCTCTTACTTTACACGTACATGTCCCACTTGACATGCTCCAGACCTTTGCCATGAGTCCCTTCCCCCCTTTGACCTCGCGTCCCCCCTTTCTGTGCGAAGTAGGACCGTAACTCCTGATCCTGCTC
>Ga0315905_10007039_pt1 | contig 11413 bp, 7 predicted proteins | sample LakEriMetagenome_5_FD_203522 | JGI IMG/M metagenome (GOLD analysis project Ga0315905, IMG submission 203522) | Freshwater fungal communities from buoy surface, Lake Erie, Ohio, United States - Buoy 4 MA121 | ecosystem: Environmental > Aquatic > Freshwater > Lake | place: USA: Lake Erie, Ohio...
CGCATTGGATAGAGCGCCGACGCCCGACGGCCTCACACACCCTACGAAGGCATTGTTCCCATAGAGGTTTGTGATCCGGTCGTTTGTCTTGGAGTGGCATGGCCGTCTCGGCCATGCAGGCCTGACCTCAGGACGATCGGGCGGATCGCGAACACATCAGGATCGAGCGTCGACAGTCGGCTGGTTTTTTTGAGCAGGAGTAGGGGTAGCAGAAGGACAAATATTCCGAGTCCAATCGCTGGGTCTGGGGATCGTACCCTTTGACCGATGCCTTATGTACAATTCACCGCAAGAGATACTCAGTGCGATTGTGGCACTGGAAGAACTTGTGAGGGATCGACCGCGATGAACCGGCAACCTGACTGGTCGGTACTGATTCGACGACTTCCATTTAGGTGGTTGATCGGTCTACTCTTGTTGCTTTGGTTTTACTCGGTTCTTCAGCCTTGGATCTATCAGAGGATGGGCTGGAGACAGTCTGGTGAGGATCTTCCCAAGGCCGGGGAGGTGATTTCTGGCGATCCTTTGCCTCCCGTGACGCTGCGTCCCGGCGGTGGGGCTTTGGCCGATCGCACCACAGCCGAGCCCCAGCCATCCAGTCGGCCGGCGCCGTCCTTGCCTCCCAAGCCAGGCGATCTGTTTGGCGGAGCGAAGAAAGACAATCCGACGCAATCCAAATCGGATTTGGAATCTTCTCCGGGGCTGGCGACCGGCAAGGGAGGCAAGAAGGCATCGGCAGCAGCACCGCCCGATGACACTCCGTTCCTCCTGCCGCAACCGGGAGATCGATTCCTCTCGCCGGAGGGATTGGTTTATACCCCTGGGAGCGAAGAGGGGCATCGATTACGGCATATCGAAAAGCATTTGCAGGATGAGCCTGGGCGGCCAGGAAGGCACGGAGTTTTTCGTGGGACGCTGGATGAAGTGCTTCGTCGGATCGATCAGGCATACCGAATGGGGCGCGAGAAGAGTCCGAACGTCCGGATCCGAGAGGAAGATGGGCGAAAAGTCTACGAAGCCACTTTCGAGCAAACGATTGGTTACATCGGCGGCCGAGATGGGAAGCGAGCCGGCAATCCAACTACCAAACGCATGCGGATGGTACTGGATGGACAGCGAGTGATCACCGCATTTCCATTTTGAAGCGACAGATTCCCCGTTCCTAAGCTGCTTTGTCTCGCAACCCCTTCTATCAGCAAGAAGAGTCGACGATGGACCAAGATGAATCCTATGAGGAGCGGCCGGATCGTCGGGATGGTAGCCAGGATCCCTGGACCTACGTCGGTAGTTGTCCTCGCTGCGGCAGTGGGTTGGCTCGCGTTCGCCTTTGCGGCGTCGCGACACGCCAGATGCATGGGCTGGTGGTTTGCGACGAATGCGAAGCAATATGGCTGAACCCTGACCTGGAAAAGCCGCCGATCTATTCCCGTTCGGAGGTCGCTCAATCTCCTCGCACGGGCGAATCGATCTGGGATCCGCCCAATCGGTGGGCGACCTTGGAAGACATTGGACTTCTCGGTTGGTTCGACCGCATTGTTATCGAATCCGATGACGATTGATCGGCTTATCCTTCAGTCAATCCGCACCGGCCCCCCCCTGCTCTGCCTCCTTCTCCCCTGCATTCCCGTTCCTCGAGGGTTGTCGCCATGGTTCATCGCCTCCACTGGGTCCAAAGGCTCTGCCTGCTTTGTGCTACTCTTGTTGTTGCCATGGCGATGCCGTGGGCCACTGCAGGTGAGTTTCCACAGGTAGGACGGATTGTCTTTCTCGGCGACAGCATCACGCATGCAGGAGGCTACGTCCAGAGGCTGGAGACGGCCATGCGACTGCAGATGCCACAGCGACAGGTGGAGTTTCTGAATCTTGGGTTGCCCAGCGAGACGGTCTCGGGATTGAGTGAACCGGGGCACGCCGGTGGTCAGTTTCCCAGGCCCGTGCTCCGAGAACGGCTTGACCGCATCCTCCAGCAGACGCAGCCGGATCTGGTTGTCGCCTGTTATGGGATGAACGATGGAATCTACTATCCGCTTTCGGAAGATCGGATGACGAAGTTTCAGGAAGGGATGGAAGAGCTGCATCGGAAGGTGGAGGCCTCGGGAGCTGAAATCATCCACCTAACCCCTGCCTTTTTTGATGCGCATCCGATACGAGATCGATTGCTGCCAGCTGGGCTGGACGAATATCGTCAACCTTACGCTGGATACGACGAGGTGCTGGAGGCCTATTCGAAATGGCTGCTCGATCAGAAAGTCCGGGGCTGGAAGGTGATCGATCTCCACGGTGCGATGAAGCAGGCAGTCCTGGATCGCAGGCAGACCTCACCCGATTTCACCTTTGCTGCGGATGGGGTGCATCCCAATGAGGAGGGGCAAGCGGTAGTCGCCGGACCGCTTGCCAAGGAGTGGGGCCTTCAACTGGATGACCAGGGCAAGCCGCAGGTTCCCCAGGGCAAATCGATTGATGCAGATCGGCTCTTCCAGCTAGTAGCCCAGAAGCAGCGTCTGCTGCAGCTGAGTTGGCTGAGTGCCACAGGCCATTTGCGTCCTGGGATTCCCCAGGGTGTTTCTCTGCAGCGAGCCAACGAGGAAGCGTTGCAGCTAGATCAGCAGATCACTCAATTGACGCGCTAGCCGCTTGGTTGGCTTCCAAGCACGGCCTTTTTAGATGGATCCGGTCGACGTCGGCTGAATTAGGAGCCGATGGGCGTTCCTGCGCCTGGATTTACGGCGCGGGCGATTTCTGACCTTGGGGATCCCTTGCAAGATTCGCCCACACGATTCCTGAGGATCTTCGCAGTGCTTTCTGCTTACCTCCGGAAGCCGGGATACCCCAAGTTCCGTGCCGTTCGCGGCGTATCCACGGGGCTGGTGATGAAGACAGGGTGAAGGCGACCGGCGGCATTCGGATTGAATTGTCACACCCCCCCAGTGGTGCGGATTTCGTGCGATCAGCCGAATTCTGCTGGCAAAGTCCGATGCCGGGGAGTTTTTCAGCTTTTTGGAAAGATGAACCGAATCGGCTGTTCGTCAGAGTCGCCATGAAGACACGACCCATCTTTTGGGGTGTAGTTAAAATGGAGGATGTGGTGATTGCATTGATTGGGCGGTTTGGGTAATTTAAGGACCTGGATTCGGTTGGGTTGGACTTTGGCTTCTTTTTCTGTTGGGGGTGGTTATGAAATTCTGGAAATTGTGTGCAGGTCTTTTGACGGGAGTGTTCTGCGCCAGTTCGGCGCAGGCCGGTTTGATTTTTACCGTGAAAGAGGTCGGTCCGAATATTCAGGTCACGGTGAAAGGTAGTATCGACACCTCAGGTTGGAGCTTGCAGGGTGTTGCTGCGTCCAACCCCTTTGTTCGACAGGACAGTATTGCCGCAGGCATTGGGCTCCAACAGCGGGTCGACAGTACGGTGCAGGCCGTTTCAGGTGGAGCCAGCACGTTGGCAGTTTTCCCTTCGATGAATTGGGGCTTCAACCAACCCATGCCGGGAACCGCAAAAGGGAGTTTGGTTCAGTTCGCACAAAATGGCTACGGCCAGTGGATTCTCTATCTGCCTGCCGGCTACGTCAGCAATACTCCGGTAAACGGATCAGCGGTCTACGCCAACTTGAGCTATGCCTCTCTGGGTATCGTAAAGAACAAGACCTATTGGACTTGGCACCTCGATGGTATCCCTGGCAGTGACACCAAGGCGGTGACAGTTTGGGCGACGCCAGAGCCGACCAGCATGGCGATGTGGGGAATGGGTGCTGTCGCGGCCACTTGGGTTCGTCGACGACGACGCCTTGCCCAGCAATCTTGATGGGCCAAGCTTAGATTCAGTGACACTACGACATGGGGGGCATTAGCCCCCCATGTTTTTTTGAAAGGCCCCGAAAGTCCGACTTGATTGAAGATTCTAGCGCAAGATGAAAAGCTTCTCACGAAGCCGCGTCTTCCATCTCGAATAGGCCATTTCCAACTCCCTTTGGGATTCTTGTGGGTGGCGATCACCTCACGGCATCAGGTTCATCAGGATGAGGTCGCCAATCGAATGCGGTCGGAAGGCTTGCCCCGTATCGCTAGGAAAGGCCTAAATGGGGCTTGCGATAATTTTTTGTGGAAGTGACTGTTGACCAACCGACCTACAAGATTGCCGGATGATACCTTTTCCTCCGGTAGGTTCTCCATCTCAAGTGATGTATGCACCGATCCCCTTCGCCTCCTCATTCTGAATCGCGGGAGTTGAGAAGGTAGGGATCTACACTTCGTCCCGGAAAGAGAGTGGGCGGTTGGCCCGATGGGTGAATCTCTCTCCGCGGGCAACGGATCGTGAGAAACAATGGCCGGTAGTCCGCAGGAACAGGTGAGGCGGTTCCATTCATCGATCAGAATAAACGGGAAGCGGCTTCGTTCCAGGCAGTGGCTTGTCTTGGATGGTACTCGACAACTTCAGCGCTCTGCCGCAGTAGGCGCCTTGCTTCTGGGATGGAGGCCAGTTGGCCTTGCCCCATCGCCTGCATCATCACATTGCCAATCGCAGTCGCTTCGATCGGTCCAGCGACCACGGAGCGATTGCACGCGTCGGCGGTCATTTGGCAGAGCAGATGGTTCTGCACACCGCCACCCACGATATGGATCACATCCAGTCGATTGCCTAGGAGTTCTTCCAGCCATCCCAAGCAGGCTCGATACCGCAGCGCCAGGCTTTCCAGGCAGCTTCTGGCGATCGCTCCTGGATCCTCAAGCACCTCTTGGCCGGTCGCTCGGTAGTAGGACTGGATCTCCTCGACCATGTTGGCAGGACACAGGGAGTGTGGCTAGAGGATTTTATTGGGGTGTGTGGCCAGGAATACCTTGAGAGCTTCTTCATGGGGAGTATACCAAGCCTCGAGTCGTCGTTTTAAGTCTTCGGGCATGGGGGGATAGTACCCCACGTTCATATGGATTGATGAGGGGAGCTCAAAAGTTGGTACCTCAAGGAATCGACAGATCTGACGGACGACCGCCTGCAGATCGCGCTTGACTGCCTCATCTCGCACAACCAACAACTGCTCGGGGGGGAAAAAATCCAGCCAATTTCGCAGCCCTGGCAATACCACACTACCCACAAAGAGATTGTTTGAAAGTCCATTTTTGTTCGTTTTGACACGGTTGAACGGGCAAAACTCCCGCCGCTTCATCAGTTTGTTGGCGAATTCCTCAAACGATAACCCTAAGTTTCCGAAGCCACGCTGCATCCAGTACTCCGAATAGGCGCGCGATACGGGATTTCGCAACGAAACGATCAGCTTCACCTTTGGTAACGATTTGGCCACGCGAGCGGGAGCTTCTGGATGGAGGAGATACGAAGTGGACGCTTCTCCGGTGAACCGCCACGATTCCTCGGTCCAGTGCGGAAAGAGCGATTGATACCAATTCGGCCCTAATGCGTATTCGCTCGACCAATAGTTAGGTTCCTTGAGCAATGGGCCTGTCATTCGAGGGTGGTGGGTCAAGGAATGGAAGAGGGTTGTGGTCGCTGCCTTCGGCTGACCAAGAATCAGGAAACGCGGTTCCGCAGGGGCTGCATCGGGATGATGAAGTTTTCCGTAGTGATGAATCGCAAGATTTCGGAACAACCGGATCGAGCCATCCACGTTTTCGCGTTTAGCCTCCACTAAGGCCAGGAGGACCGTAGCGTCGAAGGCGCGGGGGTTGTTGGTCACTAGGCGATCAAGGTCCAGGCGTAGTGATTCATCGTGCGCCACCTGGGAAACACAGTAGGCGGGAAACGGCAACTGTCGGATTTCATCTTCGGACATCCGCTCGGCCATTTTCAGCAATTCAGGAACGACCTGTTCTATTCGTCCCTGATCCTTCAGAGCCTGCAGCAGTCCCCGAACCGCGGCAATCCGGTTGGTTCTGTACTGCATCGCAATGCGAAATTCCGCCTCTGCCTCGTCAGGTTTTCCGATAGCAAGGAATTCCTGGCCGCGGTGATGATGTACCCGAGATTTGCTGCCGATCTGAGCGATCGCAACGAGTGGTGCACAGAGGTTAGCCAACTTGGAATTCGCGATTCGCAGGGCCGCCATCATGCGATCTCGCCCTCGCTTCAGGAGCGATGGCTCGAGATTCACGTCGGATCCGTCGTGAGGAGGTTTGGTACTTTCGCGCAGCATCGTGCTACCTATGAGACGTACCAAGACGAACGCGAAACTCGTGGGGAGTCCGAGGGGAAAGATTGAAAACCGTTGATCTCGGACCAAGCAGGATTCTGGAGCGGGGGAACGGTGTGACTCCGTTCCTTTCTGTTTTGATCATGATCCAGGGGGGGTGGAAACGGAAGGGTTCTGTTCTTTTCTTGTGTATCAAAGCGTTTTGTTTGGGATGATCTCCCGTTGTTCTTTCTGGAATACCAGCGGGGAAAGGTGGCTAGATGACCGTAGGAACGAAAAAAAGGGTTCCATCCCTCGTTCAGAACGAACGACGGGCAGCATCGTTCCAGGCCGCGGCCTGCTTTGGGTGGTACTCGACCACTTCAGCGCTTTGTCGCAGTAGCCGCCTTGCTTCTGGGATGGAGGCCAGTTGGCCTCGCCCCACCGCCTGCATCATCACATTGCCAATCGCGGTCGCTTCGATCGGTCCAGCGACCACGGTGCGGTTGCACGCGTCGGCGGTCATTTGGCAGAGCAGATGGTTCTGCACACCGCCACCCACGATATGGATCACATCCAGTCGATTGCCTAGGAGTTCTTCCAGCCATCCCAAGCAGGCTCGATACCGCAGCGCCAGGCTTTCCAGGCAGCTTCTGGCGATCGCTCCCGGATCCTCAAGCACCTCTTGGCCGGTCGCTCGGTAGTAGGACTGGATCTCCTCGACCATGTTGGCAGGAGCGACGAAACGGGCGTCATCGGGATTGAAGAGGCTTTGCAGAGGCGTCGCTGACTGGGCCAGTTGCACCATCGTCTTCCAGGGAAGATCTTTCCCTTGGCGCTGCCAGATCGCGCGGCATTGCTGGATGGGCCAAAGTCCCGAGATATTTTTCAGCAGCCGAACACTTCCCAGGGCTCCTCCTTCGTTGGTGAAGTTGCGAGCCATGCAGGCATCGGACAGGAGGGGCCTTGGCAATTCGGCCCCCATCAGGCTCCAGGTGCCGCTGCTGATGTAGCACCAATCGGGTTGTTCGGGAGCGAACTGGGAGGCTGGGACTGCCAGGACCGCAGATCCGGTGTCATGGGTGGCTGGAACAATGACCTGCACCTTTTTGGGGAGTCCCGTCCGATCGGCCAAATCACTGCGGATCTCTCCCAGCACGGTCCCCGGCTGGATCGTCTTTTCAAAAAGATGAGGTGGGATTTCCAACGCGTCCATCATTGTCTGTGACCAACTGCCATCGCCGGGACGGATCAGTTGCGTGGTGCTGGCGTTGGTGGCTTCGTTGGCGGCTACACCGCAAAGCATCCAGTGGAGGAAATCGGGGATCATCAAAAAGCGGTCGGCAACATCCAGCAGGGGCGAGTTTTCCAGTCGCATGGCATGGAGCTGGAAGGCGGAGTTGAACTCCATGAACTGGAGCCCCGTCTCTCGGAACATCGCTTCTCTGGGCATTCGCTGCCAAGCTTTCTCCAGGATGCCGACCGTTCTGGTATCGCGATAACAGAAAGCAGGGCCGACCAAGTCCTGGTTTCGATCGAGCAGGACATAATCGACACCCCAGGTATCGGCTCCGACACTGACGATCCGGTCGCCGAATTTCTGTGCTGCCAGGGTCAGGCCTTGTTCGATCTGCTGCCACAGTCCAAGCAGGTTCCAGGCTAGGCGGTTCCCTACAGCAATAGGACCGTTAGGGAATCGGTGGACTTCTTCCAGCACCACCCGTCCGTGATCGAGCATTCCTGCCAGGACGCGACCGCTGGATGCGCCTAGATCGATCGCAAGATAGACATCGGAGGCATTCATCGCAGGGACCTACGCAAGGTGATGGATCAGACTCTCCGCTTCGGCGACGATTTTCGCCGATGTGATCTGAAAATGCTCATAAAGCTTCTGGTATGGCCCCGAAGCCCCGAAGGACGACATGCCAACAAACCTGCCACGTTCTCCCAGGTATCTTTCCCAGCCTTGGACCACACCGGCTTCGCAAGCTACCCGGTTTTTGACCGCTGGGGGGAGCACCGACTGCCGATAAGCAGCATCCTGTTCCTCGAAGACCGACCAGCAGGGCATGCTGACGACTCGGGTTGCGATCCCCTTGGCCTGCAGCGTTTTCTGTGCTTCCATGCATAGGGACAGTTCGCTACCGGTACCCATCAGGATCACCTGGGGCGTTCCCTGGCAATCGCTGACCACGTAGCCGCCGCGTGCAGCGCCGGCGGCTGGGGCATAGTGATTGCGATCGAGCGTTGGGACGTTCTGTCGGGAGAGCACCAGGGCGGCTGGGCGTCGCAGGCGACCGATTAGAGTTCGGTAGCACTCTAGCACCTCATTGGCATCGGCAGGACGATAGACATCCAGTCCGGGAATCGCACGGCAGGCAGCCAGATGTTCGACCGGCTGGTGGGTGGGCCCATCTTCTCCCAGCCCAATCGAATCGTGGGTGAGGATGTACAGGACTGGCAGGCGCATCAGGCTGCTCAGGCGCATCGAGGGCCGCAGGTAATCGGTGAAGACAAAGAAGGTGGCGCCGAAGGGGCGAAGTCCCGAAAGGGCCATGCCATTGAGCGCAGCAGCCATTCCATGTTCGCGGATCCCGAAGTGCATGTTGCGACCTGCCGGGTTCGTAGCGGACATTCCAGACTGTCCATCCAGCAGCGTCATCGTGGATGGGGCTAGGTCGGCCGATCCGCCGACCAGCGCGGGATAGTGCTTGGCGAGTGCGTTGAGGACTTTGCCCGAGCTGACGCGGGTGGCCAGTCCCTTGTCGCTGGCTTCAAAGGGTTGCAGACCGGCGTCCCAGCCTTCGGGCAGTTTGCCAGCCAGGAGAGCCTCCAGTTCGTTCGCCTGCTGGGGATGTTGCTTTCGAAAGGCGTCGAAGGTGGTGTTCCACTGGCTGCTGGCTTTGGCGCCGCGGGATCCCAACGTTTCGGCGAAGTGCTCGCGAACTCCTTCGGGCACCAGGAATTTCTCCTGTTCGGGCCATCCGTAAAAGGCCTTGGTCAGCTTCACTTCGTCTTCCCCCAGAGGGGCACCGTGGGCGCCGTGGGTATTCGACTTGTTGGGGCTTCCATAACCGATCACGCTTCGCACCAGAATCAGCGTCGGCTTGTCGGTGGTCTTTTGGAAGGTATCGAGTGCTTTTTGCATCGCCTGGCGATCGTTCGCATCGGTGACGCGAATCGTCTGCCATCCCATCCCTTCGAATCGTCTGGCGACATCTTCGCTGAAGGCCAGGTCGGTGTGTCCTTCGATCGTGATCCCGTTGTCATCGTAGATCCAGCATAGATTGCTCAGCTTCAGGTGACCGGCGATGGAGGCGGCTTCGCTGGCGACACCTTCCATCAAGTCGCCGTCGCCGCACAGCGCATAGACTCGGTAGTCGAAGAGCGTCTGCCCAGGTTGGTTGTAGCGAGCCCCCAGATGCCGGGAGGCGATCGCCATGCCGACCGAGTTGGCGACCCCCTGCCCCAGCGGGCCGGTGGTGGTTTCGATCCCAGCCGCTTCACACGACTCGGGGTGCCCCGCACAGCAACTGCCCAGTTGCCGGAACTGCTTGATCTGGTCGATGGGGATCGCCAACTTGCTGCGATCCAGATGCCCGTGATGGTCGACCTGCTTGACGCCCGCCAAGTGGATCAACGAGTAGATGAGCATCGAAGCGTGACCGCAGCTTAAGACGAACCGATCGCGATTGGGCCATAGCGGGTCGTTAGGATCGTAGCGGAGGTTGGCGGTCCAGATCTGATAGGCAACCGGCGCCAGGGCCATCGGCGTACCCGGATGCCCGCTGTTGGCCGCTTGCACACCATCCATGCTGAGGGTGCGAATCGTATTGATGGCCAGTTGTTCGATGGAACTTTCGGTGGCGGTCATCTTTGGCAGGGTCTCCCTGGAGTCGCGATGCAGTGAGTGAGTCTGGAAAAACGCCCCCAAATCGTGGGTGCCTTGGATCGCCTCTCTCTACCAAAGCTCGGAAATTCACTCGGATGGCAGAGGCAGCCGTTTCAGGGAGACATCGGAAGAACTGGAGCGAACCGAGCCCTAAATTGGCCTTGGACAATCGACACCGCATGGTAGCCGCAAGGGGGCAAATCGTCACTAGGGAGCGGGATCGAAGCCCCCTTTTTCCTCAGAGATTCCGCATTTTGACACCCTTCATGGGCGACCGACAGCACGCGAACTGGCAGATGCGGCTTTGCCGGGACTCTGTATAGCGGAGGTCTCCGCGTGGGGGGCGATCACCCTGTTCAGTCGCTGAGCATTCCAGCGACGCAGGCGGTCATGTTGCAGGCCAGCGTACCGGCGATCATCGCGCGGAGGCCCAGCCTCGCGATGTCGTCCTTTCTGCCTGGTGCCAGGGCGCCGATGCCGCCTACCTGGATCCCGATGGCGCCGAAATTGGAAAAACCTGCTAGTGCGTACGTCATGATCGTTCGCGTCCGCTCCGATACCATCTGCTGTTGGATCTGCTCCCCCAGTTGCTGGTAGGCGATGAACTCATTGGCGACCATTTTTATCCCCAGCAGTTTTCCGGCGGCCAGGCAGTCCTCCGCGGCGATCCCCATGACCCAGGCGATTGGCGCGAATACATAGCCCAGGGCAGTCGGTAGCGACCAGAGCGGCTTGCCATCGGTGGTGACAGCGCCCAGTGCCTTCCCGAACTGCCCCAGCATCCAGTCGGCCATGGCGATCAGCGCCAGGAAGGCGATCAGCATCGCGCCGACATTGAGCGCCAGTTTGAGCCCTTCGCTGGCGCCATCGGCAGCGGCACCGATCAGGTTGGGACTGGTTCTTGGGAGATCCAGTTTCAAACTTTGCTCCGTCTGTTCCGGATGGAGTTCGGGTTCCATGACTTTGGAAATCAGAAGCGCCGCCGGAGCGGAGATGATGCAGGCGGTCAGCAGATGACCTGCATCGATACCGAAGCCGGCGTAGGCGGCAAGCATGCTTCCAGTGACCGTTGCAAAGCCAGCGGTCATCATCGCGTGAAGTTCCGATCGAGTCATCCGTTCGATGTAGGGTTTGATCACCAGTGGCGCTTCGGTGTGGCCAACAAAGATATTGGCGGCAGCGGAAAGCGTCTCCGGACCACTGGTGCGCAGCGTCTTTTGCATCCCCCAAGCCAGTTGTCGCACCACCCACTGCATCCACCCTAGGTGATAGAGGGTCGCCATCAGGCTGGAAAAGAAGATGATCGTCGGCAGGACACCAAAGGCGAATGAACCGACCAGGCTTTCGGCCATCGACTGCTGATCAGGCGGCAGGCCGTGCATGCGGAAGACGAATAGCGATCC
>Ga0315905_10007041_pt1 | contig 11412 bp, 7 predicted proteins | sample LakEriMetagenome_5_FD_203522 | JGI IMG/M metagenome (GOLD analysis project Ga0315905, IMG submission 203522) | Freshwater fungal communities from buoy surface, Lake Erie, Ohio, United States - Buoy 4 MA121 | ecosystem: Environmental > Aquatic > Freshwater > Lake | place: USA: Lake Erie, Ohio...
CGGCTTTGTCGGCAACCCAGAAAGCCGGCTTGTCCACCTTGCAGTTGTCAGCCCTGAACAGCTGATCGCTGCAGCGATGACCCCACCCTGAGGCCCATGGGGCCTCAGGGTGTCGGTTTTTTGTTGACGGTATGGCCAGAATTTGCCGCTCATGCCTCGGGCCATGAGCGCCTTCGCGGTGGCCCATGTTTTCATGAGTCAAAAAGATCTCAAAAATATTTTTGAAGTATTCATTAATGCCTTGTCCGGAGTGACTGGGGCTGTGTGATTTTGGACTGGTGTGCAACTTGCTTGCCAAATCCAGAAATCACTTCAGATCAGCCCATGAATGCCCGAACTCCCGTTTTTCAAGCGGCTGACAAGCCGTCAGTGCCTGATATTGCCGCGCAAGCTGCGGCCTGGCTGGCGCAAGCGCAGCAGGCCCAAATGGGTTTGGGGCAGTTGTTTGAGTGTGCCGAACAGCTGCAAGCGGCTGGGCAGCCAGCGTTGGTGCTGCAACTGTATGAGGTGTGGCTGGCCCACGCCCAAGACCCCAACAAGCACATGGCTGCGTTCAACCAAGGCTCGATGTTGCAAAGCATGGGCATGACCGATCAAGCCCAACAGGCTTACCGGCAATGTGTGCAATGGGCGCCGCGCTTTGGTCAAGCCTATATCAATCTGGGTTTGATTTATGAAAAAAAGGGCTTGCGTGATCTGGCGGTTGAAACCTGGTCCACTTTGGTGGGCATGCGCTTGCTCAAGGACCCGCCCACCCATGAAATGCTGGTCATGGCGCTCAACCACATTGGGCGTGTGCATGAAGACCAACGTCAATATGTCTTGGCCGAGCAGGCCATGGCACAAAGCTTGGCGCTGAACCCCAAACAAAAAGGCGTGATCCAACATTGGGCGCACATACGGCAAAAATCCTGCAAATGGCCCGTGTTCAAGTCTTTGCCAGGGATTTCTCCGCATGAAATGCTGATGGCCACATCCCCATTGGCCATGCTGGCCATGAGCGACGACCCGGTGCAGCAGTTGCTGACCGCCCATGCGTTTGTCGAGCGCACCTACAGTTTCAGCCAAGAGTACCTGAGCAAAGGTCGCCAATACCGGCATGAGCGACTGCGGGTCGGCTACGTTTCGGGTGACCTGTGTGTCCATGCGGTGGGCTTGTTGTTGCCCGAGTTGTTGGAGCACCATGACCGCAGCCAGTTTGACATTTATGCCTACGATTTCAGCCCAGAGGATGGCACGTCGCACCGCCAACGTTTGAAAAATGCCTTCACCCATTGGCGCAGCATCCACGGCTTGAAAGACCGTGAAGTGGCTGAGCTGGTCATGGCCGATGAAATTGACATCCTGATTGATCTGCACGGCTTGAGTGCCGGAGCCCGTCCTGGAATATTTGCCTTGCACCCGGCGCCCACCCAGGGCACGTATTTGGGTTTCATTGGGACCACCGGCATGCCATGGTTTGACTTTGTGGTCACCGACGCTTACGCCTTGCCGCCAGCTTTAGAGCCCTATTTCACCGAAAAGCCTTTGCACGTGGACGGCAGTTTCATCCCCATCAATGCCGATCCGGAGCCTGTGCTGCCTGTTCAGCGGGCTGAATTTGGTTTGCCTGACAAAGCCTTTGTCATGACCTCATTTGGCAATGTGTACAAAATCAACCCGGAGATGTTTGCCTGTTGGATGCGCTTGCTGCGACGGATTCCGAATTCGATTCTGTGGCTGATGGACGACAACCCACGCACCACCGAGTCGCTCAAAGCCGAGGCCCAAAAACACGGCATGGCAGCAGACCGTCTGGTCTTTGCCACCCGCAGCGCCCACAGCCAATACCGCGCCAAGCTGGCCTTGTCTGACGTGTTTTTGGACAACTACCCGTACAACTGTGGTTCAACCACCCGCGACGTGCTCAATGCCGGTGTGCCGCTGGTGACGTTGAGTGGCAAAACCATGGTGTCGCGGATGGGTGGCAGCATATTGACGGCTTTGAACCTGTCGCAATGGATCGCTCAAGACCTGCAAGCTTACGAAGACAAAGTGGTGGCCTTGTCACAAGACGGCGATCAGTTGGGATTGATCAAAAAAGAGCTGGGCTTGCGCATTGCCCAAGCGCACCAGCAGCCCACGCGATTGACCCGCTCCATCGAAAAAGGGTTGTTGGCATTTCACCGACAAAGCCAAGAGCGTGAAACGTGAAGGATTTCGGATGAACATGCAAAGCAAACCCATGGCACTGCGGGTCGAGGGCTGGCGTGGCATCAGCCATTCCTATGCCCTGGTCAATCAATTTCAACTGCTGGCATTTCAAAAGCATGCATTGGCCCGCATTCAACATGTGGACATGCCCTTCATCATGGCCCATTGGGGTGCGGGGCAAAACTCGGCAGGTTTCACCGAGGTTGATCAAAGCCTGCTGGCCGATTTGTCCACACCAGTCATGGCGCAAGCGGTGTACCGGATTTTTGCCCCGCTGGAGCTGGTGGCCCATGCCAGTTTGCCCACCTTGACATTTGTGGTCACAGAATTTGGTTTGGATACCGACCGTCACCCCATGGGTTTTGCGAACGGGTACGCGGCGCAGGGTGGGCGCATCCACACCCCCAGCCAGTGGAGCAAACACCGTTTGCTGGCCAACGGTGTTCCTGAATCCATCATCCACGTGGTGCCGCATGCTGCCGACGAGCACTATTTTTTCCCGATGGATGCCCAGGGCATCGCCTTGAACCGCCAAAACATGGGCCTCGATGAAGACGATGTGGTGCTCCTCAATGTGGGCACACACCATTGGAACAAGGGCCTGGATGTGTTGCTCAAGTCGTTTGCTGTGGCGCGGCAACAAAATAAACGCCTCAAGTTGGTGCTGAAAGATCAGCGCTCAACCTATTTGATGAATTCTGAGTCCTACGTCCATCAAATATTGAATGACATGGGGCTGTCCGATGCCGATCTGATGCCCTCCATCCGCTTGATATCGGGCCACTTGAATTTGGCCCAATTGAATTGTTTGTACAACGCTGCCGATGCCTATGTGACCCCATACAGAGCAGAAGGTTTTAACTTGCCGGCCCTGGAGGCCCAATCCTGTGGCACGCCCGTAGTGGCCACGCGGGGGGGCGCCACCGATGATTTTTTGACGGGTGACCGTTATCACCCGATTGAGGGCGTGTTGATGGAAAACACAGCGCTCAAAGAGCACCTGACCCTCAATGCCTACGTGGAGCCCAGTGCCGATCAATTGACCGCCGTGCTCAGCCAATTCAGCCGCAAAAAGGCCGTGACCCAGGTGCAGCCGCGATTGAGCTGGGCCGATGTGTGCCGCCAGTTGCTGGCCATCTATTGAGCCATGGGCATGTCCGCATTCATGATTTATTGCGATGGTGGCATTGGCAATCGCATCAATGCATTGCTGTCCGGATTGGCAGTGGCCAGGCATTTCAATCTGGCGTACCAAGTGCATTGGCCGGTGAACAATTGGTGCGCCGCTGCTTTTGAAGATATTTTCAGCAACCCCGAGCCCATCAGCCTGTTGTCCTTGAAGGACTTGCAGGGGCAAATGGGTGAAGCGGTCATGCTCCTGCACGATGACATCGCCTCCAAAGCCTTGGGCTGTGGGTTTGCCTCGGCCTATGCCTACGCATCGATGGAAGATTTCGCAGCCAAGGCCCTCAGCCAAGGGCGGACGGTGTTTTTTTACCCGGCCTTGATGCCGGATTGGGTGCCCATGGGGGCCATCCATGAAGTGCTGCGCAGTTTGGATTTTGCAGAGCCGATCCGCCATGCTGCCATGGCTTTCATGCGTGACGTGCTGCAAGGACCTTTCCATGGCATTCATTTGCGCCGCACGGATTTGACGGTGGGTTTGACGGACTTGGAGGTTCAACAACTGGTCAGTCAACACCGAGATGCCCGGTTTTATGTGTGTTCAGACGACCCCTTGGCTGAAGCCTTGGCCAGCGCCCATCCGCATGTGCATTGCCGGCCCAAAACACACCATGTGGAGAAGAAAACCGCTGGTGAATGGACCCAAACCACGGCAGACGATGATGGCCGCATCTACAACGGCAACATTCAGCGCGGGCGCGAGTCGGTGATGGAGGCCACGATCGACATGTTGATCTTGGCGCAGTCCCAGATTGTGGGTTTTTCGGGCTCTACTTTTCAGCGCATGGCCAGGCTGATCGGAGAGATTCACCCTTTGCTGCCTTGGGACAAGCCAGCCCCCCTGCCTTTTGTCAGTGGCACGGAGATCAAACGGCAATTGCAAGCCCGTGTGCTCTCCTTGGATGCTTTGCTGCAGGTCTGCCATTCGGTGGGAATGGGCGGGCGCGTGGATCAAGCCATTGAATGGTTGCAAGAAGCCACCAAGTTTTTTTCTGGCAGCGAACTATGTACCTTGCTGCACACCTTGGCGGTGTTCCATTTGAACCAAGGGCAGGCGCAAATGGCCCGGGTTCACTTGCGGCATGTCGTGGCGCAAGAGCCCCACCGCAAGTCATCTTGGCTGCATTTGGCTTATGCAGACCTGCTGGTCAATGATCTGCCCCAGGCCAGCGAATCGATGCGCTCTTTTACCGCCTGTGATCAAGGAAATGGAAGTCATGCCGATCAAGCATTGATGGACTTTATGAGTTCCCGTGTGCCCATTTGAAATCGACGATTGAAAGCGACTTATGAACAACAGTATGGATGCGCCGAATGCGGCCCATTGGCTCCCAGATTTTGACTTTGGAGAGGACTTGACCGCTCTGCACATGTACCACTTGATCGGCAAGCACAACCCCATGATTTTGGAAATAGGCGCCAATTGCGGCCAATCCACCGTGACCTTCGTGGAACAAATGCCCAACGCCACCGTGCATTGCTTTGAACCCGATCCGCGGGCCATCGGCAAGTTCAAGGCCATGGTTCAACACCCCAATGTCCATTTGATTGAAGCGGCAGTGGGCGCCAATTCTGGCTATGTGATGTTCAATCAAAGCTCTGGCGCGGAACACATTGACCCCGCGGGTTGGGATCATTCGGGTTCAATTCGCAAGCCCAAAACCCATTTGCAAGCCTTTCCAGGCGTTAAATTTGAAAAGCAGATTCCGGTTCCTTTGATCCGATTGGACGACTGGACCCAAACGCATCAAATTGGCGAAGTGGACTTCATTTGGGCCGATGTGCAAGGCGCAGAAAGCGATTTGATTTTGGGCGCTCAAGACACCCTGCGTCGAACGCATTATTTCTACACTGAATTCAATGATGACGAGCAGTATGAAGGTCAAATCAACTTTGAGACCCTGAACGCCTTGATGGTGAGTTTGGGGTTTGGCCTGCTGCACAAATACCCCAATGACGCTTTGTTTGTTCGAAATTGACGCGTGGATTTACAAGGCCAGTACTTCGGTATTGGTCTTGCGGGCGTAATAGTTGTCGTCTTGCAAGTAAACGCTCTTGGCGGGCTCGGGAATGCTTTTAAACACAGCCAATCGATTGAAGTCATGGCTGAGTTGGTACAGGGCTTGTCCGCTTTGGACAAATTCCCAAACGGCTTGTGTGAAGATGATCGGACCACTGAACGACACCACGGCGTGCAACACATTGTTGAACTTGCGGTTCGCGTAAAAAGCGGCATTTTCTGCGATCAAATCAATCACCCGCAGCAAGATGGGGTGGCCAGGGCGAAATGCCAGCAGCCACTGCAAGGCGATATTTTCTGGGCATACCAGTAATTTCTCCACATAATTCTTCTGTGCAAAAAATGCACCGCAGGGCCAGCCTTCTTCCCAGCTGAAATTCTTCAAAATATTCTCTTCAAATGACACCATTTCGCCAACATGGTCAGGAATGGAGTTCATGTTGAATTTGATTTCAGAGTCAATGTCCAGATAAATTCCGCCATGGGTGCTGAGCACACAATAGCGCCAAATATCTGCTTTGGAGGGGCCAAACTTGGCGCCTTGGTAAATCTTGTAAATGGGATGTTGTGACCAATGGCTGAGCATGAATTCGTTCATGGTCGCATCATCAAAAAAATGAAAATCAAACTCTGGATGCAAGTCCCGAAAAACCGCAATCCGGTGCGCATGGGCTTGGTCGAAAATTGAAGTTTTATACGTTTGAAAAAACTTTTTTGGAATCACCGATCCGCCAGGGTGGCTCACACTCGCTGGCGTGTAAGTGGATTTGATATCAACCAATTGGGGTTCATCACCCACGCTCTGCCCGGTGCTCATTGCGCCAGCTTCTGTCCAGTGATGGCACTGACCATCTGATTCAATGAATGGACTTCAGCAATCAACTCAGGTGTATCTGGGTGGTGTTGCAGGCCCAGCGTCAAAACATTCAGGGCCGCTTCATATTCCATGCGTTGCTTCAAGGCATGAACCAAAACCTTGTAGGTGAGGGCATCGGTGCGCTGCTCGCGGATGGCCAGCAGCATCAACAGGTGTTCAATGACCATTTCCCAATCTTCGCGTATGGCCGCCAACAGGCCGCAAATGGCCAGCATGTCCTCGCTTTCTGGGTAGATAGACATGCCCGCATCACCCAAGGCATGGGCCAAGTCGTGATGTGCCGGATCGGCCAATAAAACCTGTATGGTTTCCCGAATCTCTTGGGGCTCAAAGCGTTTGATCAAGCCTTGTTGAAAAAACTGGGTCGCCAGCTTTTGGTCAAGCATCTGTTGATAGAGAGACATGGTTTCCTCCAACCGGTGACAGGCAAAATGCCGGTCTTTCCAGGCATCAAGCAATTACCATTCCAGCCGATGGCGGCAAGAGATGGCCCCGTTGCCGCCCCATATTGTTTGCTTAAGGATTCAAAAGAAGGGCTTTCGGTCATCTTTGCTTCAAATCATGCCAGCCAAGACCATCTTTTGCCGCTTGGTTGGAGCGGCAAGGGCGGCAATGCAGCGGCAAAGAGGCAAATATGCGCCGCCATCAAAGGTCAAAGATTGACAATTTGTCGAAGAGTCGACATTTATCCCTTTCCCTTGAAACTTGGCTTGCCGATGAATCTAAAGATGGCAAAAAAAATGAAATGAAATCATAAGAATTTAATAAATTTTTAATATAAGTATTTGGAATTCACATCTGAGCCGACTGGGCGCATAAACACGCATTTGTGTCCTGCGCGAAAACCTGGCATTGAGTTTGCTTGGTATGTTGCATGGCCCCAGGCCAATGTGCAAGCAATCTTAACTTTCATCAGGAGTAAGCCATGACTGTATTGGCCCAGGAAATCATCACCAGCGCACAAATCGGCCGCATGTTGAGCGACCGCGAAGTTTCTCGTTTCAAACCCGCGGAAATCCGCGAAGCCATTCAAACCTTGGTCACCGAAGGCAAGGACGGCTTGGCCATCGCCCTGGGCGACGCAGGTTTGAGCCTGTACCCCGACAGCGAAGACATTTTGGCCATCACCGGTCTGTTGGCCTTGATGCGCCAAGAGTGGTCATTGGCCGTCGAATTGATGGACCAATTGCGTGAAGTCCAGCAAGACAAAACACCGCCCTTTACCTATGTGATGTTGGTGCGTGCCTTGCGTTGCAACCTTGACCCCGTGCGTGCACTGGAAGTGGTCAACCAAGGCTTAGCCCAATACCCCGACCAAATCGAGCTGGCGGCAGAGAAGCTGATATTGAAAGATTTCAGCACCGCGTCCAGTGTTCAAGAAACCTCAGAACATTGACAGGAGCTTTCCGTGTGGACCGATGTGATGAATGTTGTGACGGGCAACTCCCGAAGCATCCACCACCAGGCCTCGCAGAAAACCCCATCAGACTTAATGACCCAAGTAAATCGTCCAGGTGCATGCGAATCAAATGGTCAGCAGTAGGCACAGGACTTGCATAACACCTTGAAAGATTGACTGAAGTTAGTCAGGAGAAACCAAAATGGCAGTGATCAATACCAACGTTAAAGCATTGTTCTCGCAGGCCGCGCTCAAATTGACCGAGCGCAACCAGCAAGTCTCAATGCAGCAGTTGTCGACCGGCAAGCGCATCAACTCGTCACGTGACGATGCGGCAGGTATGGCCATTGCCACGCGGATGACCCAGCAAATACGCAGCTTGAACCAAGCGGTGCGCAATGCAGGCGACGCTATCACGCTGATTCAAACGGCTGAGGGCGCGACCAGCGAAATCACCGACATGATGCAGCGCATGCGTGAGTTGGCGATTCAGGCCTCCAACGACACCAATAACAACGAGCAGCGCAGCTACTTGGACCTGGAGTTCCAGCAGCTGAAGAAGCAAATCGTTCAAATCGCCAACAACACCGAGTGGAACGGCTTTCCCGTGTTGAACGGCAGCACGGGTGAGCGTGTGGGCATTCGGCCCGTCTATAAAACCACCTCTGAGCCCGCCGTGACGACTGCACTCGCGGTGGTCGCGGGTGAGCCCACATCAAACTCTGTCAGCATTGGAAGCCTGGGAACCACGGAGAGCAATCGCGTCACATTCAATGCGATGAATCCTGGCGAAACGGTGATCATGGGTGGATTGAAATACACCACCGACGTGTCCAATAGCGCTGGCGAAGTGGCAGAAGCGTTTGCCAACCTCAAATTACCGGAAGCGCCGGTCATTGATGGCGCTGAAGTGACTTTCCAAGCTTTGAAGGCGGGCCAGGTGGTGACCCTGAATGGTTTGTCATTCACGGCCAGCATGGATTTGCTGGCAGACCAAGTAGCGCATGCCTTCGAAAATCTCAGTGATTTGGCTACGACTGGCCCAATGACATCGATTGGCAGTTATACAGGTGTATTGGATGGAAGCACGGGTGCTGTGAGCACGGTGGCTGGTGAGGGTGCCAAGCTGCTGGCGGTGGCAACGGCCATTGCCGCGGATACCACCGCTGTGCCAGGGATTGCCGGTTCGGTGATGCCGGAAACACCCACAGTCGACACCATCAATACAGGGGGTGCTGGTAACGATGAAGAGTCCACCATCACTTTCAAAGATTTGAAAAAGGGTCAATCGATCACCGTGGCGGGCTTGACGGTCAGGGCCAAAGCGGATTTGGATGCTGCAGATGTCGCAGCGGCATTTGGCGGTTTGAGCAATGATCCCGCGGATTACCCATTGCCCGACACATCAGAGATCGCATTCAGTGGGCAACTGGTGGGCTTCACGAGCGCAGCTGCCTCAGGTGATGATGTGGCGTTCACCTCGATTGCCACCAACGTCAATGTGACAGACATATCCGTGAGCTCGGACTCGACCATTGAAAGCCCCCTATTGAGTGGGACCAAGGGCAAGTTCTCCGGCATATTGTCTGGGTTCAGCACAGGCGCGGCCAATGGCAGCACGGTGAACTTTAAAAGCTCGAGCAATTTTGCCAACGTGTCCGATCTGACCAACAGCGGTACGGCCTTGGCACCAACGGTTCAAATCGTTGATGGTGCTGGGGGCGGCGGTGTGACCCTCGGCGGTTTAGGTAACTTTGCCAAGGCTGGCACCTTGAAAGTGATTGCAGCCGACCCGACTCAAACCACCGATTACCCGGATGGTGTGAAGAGCGCCACCTTTACTTTGGAAGACGGCCAAATTCTGCGTTTGTTTGACAAAGCCAACAATGTGACGGGTTTGGTCACCATTAAAGATGGTGTGGTTACCCTGGACAAAACCAAACTCGAGCGTGCGGGCTTTAGCTTGCTCAGTGGTGACAATGTCACGATCAATCAAGTCGATGCCGGTGGCGCTGCGGCTGATTTGATCGAGGACGAAGTGGTTGGTTTGCAAATCAATCGCCAACTCAGCAAACTGGAGACCATGTACGCCAGTGACGCCATCATCAATGGCATCCCCATCGGCGCATCCCGATTGGTCGACGACCAGTTGTCGCCCCAAAACTCGGGCAACCAAATTGCCAGTGCCATTGCCAAAGCGGCTGCCATCAATTCCAAAACCGATGCCACTGGCGTGTTTGCCACTGTCAACCCCACCATCATGACCGGTGCGGCCATGTCGGGCACTGGGTCGGTCAAGGGCACGGTCAATATCAATGGTTACACCACGCCTTGGATCCAAACTGAGCTGGACAACTCGCGGGACTCGCGCATTGCCGTGGTCAACGCCATCAACTTCATTTCGGCGCAAACCGGGGTGCGGGCGATTGACTCGCTGACCGACAACAAGGGCATCACCTTGGTGGCCGACGATGGGCGCAACGTGGAGATTGTGTTCAACACGCAAAACTCTGATGCGGATTTTTCACGCTTGACGGGTTTGAAGCAAGGCGTTCAGTCTGGCACTTACTCGCTGGAAAGCGCTGTGGAAACACCCATCACAGTCACCACGGCCACCAATGGAAATATTTCACGCGCAGGTTTGGAGTTGGCCGACTACAACAGCAAAACGCTGAGCACGGTCAACACCAAAACGCGCGCAGAAGTGACCAAGGTTTCTGAAATCAAAAGCCTGGGCATTGGCGACTTGAAGATCAATGGCGTGGCCATCCGTGCTGCCTCACCGGCAGACGATACGCTATCGAGCGTGACATCCAAGACCAGCTCACGCGTGGGCGGTGCCATTGCCACTGCTGCGGCCATCAACGACAGCTCTGAGCTCACTGGGGTCACAGCCAAGGCCATCCCCGTCAAGGTGGAAGGCAGTGTCACCAGCCGAGACTATCCGATCGAAAACGGTACCTATTCGCTGTTCATCAACGGGCAAAACGTGCCCGTGGCCATGACCACCACCCAAACCGATTCTCAGCGTCGTGAGGCCGTGATCGCTGCCATTCAACAAAACGCTGGTTTGACCGGTGTGGACGGTGTGGACAACGGCGCGGGCGGCATCACGCTGACCGCGGTGGACGGGCGCAACGTGTCCATTTGGTTCGACAGCGACGAAGTCAATGCAGGCAGTTTCGGCCTGGGATATGGCACACCCACCAACACGCCCCCGGGTGTCACAGGCTTGGCTGGCGCCACTGTGGAGTCCACCGAAGCTTACACCGCCTACGCTTCCATTGCCCTGGAGTCGACCAAGGCCATCACCGTAGAGCCAGGCGACAACGGATTCACCAGCGACGGCGACTTTGTCAACCTGGGCTTCTCACAAGGCACCTTTGGTGGCGAAGTGGACGAGGCCACCAGCAAAATGTCTCCCCCGCGCACAGGCCGCCTGGCGTTCCAAATTGGCGCCAACGAAGGCCAAAAGATCACCATCGACCTGGCCGACTTTGGCAAGGGTGGCCCCATCACCGGTGAAATCACCTGGGATGCGGACATGGACCCATTGCCCCCAGGCACGCCCATCCCCGACCCCGTGCAAGGTGGCCCCAATTTGATGGGCAAGCCTTTGACGCGCACCTTCATCAGCTCCAGCGAAGCCGCACAAGACGTGCTCAAAAAGCTCGATGTGGCGATGGACAGAGTCAACCAAACACGCGCCACCATGGGTGCGGTGATGAACCGCTTGGA
>Ga0315905_10007042_pt1 | contig 11412 bp, 12 predicted proteins | sample LakEriMetagenome_5_FD_203522 | JGI IMG/M metagenome (GOLD analysis project Ga0315905, IMG submission 203522) | Freshwater fungal communities from buoy surface, Lake Erie, Ohio, United States - Buoy 4 MA121 | ecosystem: Environmental > Aquatic > Freshwater > Lake | place: USA: Lake Erie, Ohio...
AGGTTGGAGGTTGGCCCGCTGGGGCCCGCCTCGATCTTTTTATTTTCCACGAAACGGCATTTTCTAAGAGGGACGTGATCACGTATTCGTGACCCCACACCCTAGTGAATCACACCCTATTTCGCTACCTTCACTGCCGACTAGCGCGCTAGTCATCTTCACCGCTCATTCCTCCTCCTCTACCAACAGTCTGCGTGTGGCCAGCTCGGAAAACGCTTGGAAAACGCTCAAACGCATGCAAGGGGCTGGCGCCCGTTCTATCTGCCACCTGATTAGTCGTTTGATTGAGCGGTGATTCGTGTCTCTCCTGGGGCAGCTCAGGTGTCTCGGCTTGCGCGCATGGATATGGAGCGCCAGTCTACTTATTTGCGGCCCAGGCTCTGCCACGTCTGGAGATGAGCCTGGCGGGGCCTTGGGCCTGGGCGCTCATAGTCTTGAACCCCTTGAGTAGCTGCAGCGCCGAGGGACGGTGTGCGGGATTTTCAGCGATGCAGCGGCGGAGGAGGGCAGCCACCTTGGGGTCTGCCTTATGGATCTTGGCAAGTGCGTCGAGAACCTCGCAGCGCTGTCCCAGGTACCCTTCTCCTCGGGTGTCGGCCCCGGCCCACATGTCTCCCGCCCAAAGCTCGATCAGCGACACGCCAGCTGAGTAGATGTCAGAGGCAAAGGTGCACAGACCGTCCTCCACCACCTCCGGCGCCTGGTACCCCGGGGTGCCTGCCACGAAGCCCGTGGCCTCCTCAGGGGTGTTGCCTTCGCCGAAGTCGATGATCTTGAGGCCCGGCACGGCGGCTTTGCCCTCCTTGGCATGGGGCACAGTGACAAGCATCACGTTGCAGGGCTTTATGTCGCAATGTACGATGTTGCAGCGGCGCATCTGGAGCATACCGTGGGCAAACTCTTGAGCTAAGTGGAGCTTCAAGCGCCGCGGCATCGAGTAGGCAAAGAGGTCGCCCTCGTCGTCCGTCATCGTGTAGTTGGCACGCAGCCTAGCGCCGGTGTCCTCGCCATTCGAGCGGATGGCGTCCCACCAGCGCGAGTCTGTGACTTCCTTGTGCAGGTCCCCACGGCTTTCGAGCTTCTCCATCACCAAATGCAGTTTGCCCTTGATCGTGTAGCCCACAGTACACTTTTTGGACGATTTGCAATGGACATTGGCGTCCAAGTTCATGTCCACGTTCTCCTCATGAGCCGACACATGCTCTTTATCAGCGCAGCAGCCGCACCTCACGCCGCCAGCATCAGGTGCGTGCCCCTCCTCTGCTGTGCTCTCGCCTGCCGCCTCCTCCCCCTCCTCCTTGCATTCCCCGGCGACGAGGTCCTGAAGCTGGTCCTCACTCACAGTCTTGGGAGCTGCAACCTTGCATGTCTTGCATGTCTGCTTCTTCTCAGCCTTCTTGCGCACCTCACTGACGGAATATGCGATAGCCAGCGTGCGGCAAATGCGCGACCGCTGTCCGTGCTTCATCTGTTGCGTTTAGCGATGTAGGGTTTAAGGTTTAGTGAAGACCGGTTTAGGGTTTAGAGTTTTGTTTTTTGTCTCCTTACCTTGGGCCCTGTCTGACTGGCCAGCCAGCTCACTTTGGCCTCCGTCTCAAAGGCCGCAAGGCGCTCGTTGAAGGTCTTGCCCTTTGCTACGATGGTCTTGACAGCACATTCTGCCCACACCCTCACACCCAGTGGCACGTTACTACCTTGTGTTACTCCTTTGTCTCATTCCACGTGGCATGCGCTGCCATCATGCACAGGCGGCACAGGCTGCACAGGCACCTGTGTCAGCGCCATCCAGGTCCACTTGGGCCAATTTCACGGTGCCGAATGCGCCTTCGCCCAGCAACGCTCCAAATTTGATGGCACCCTTGTCCATGACCGGCACGCCCTCGATTTTGAGGCGCTCCAGCACATCCTGTTGTGGTCAACGCCATCCCAAGCGCAAGCAGCGTGTCAGACCGAGTTTTCGTCACTTGCACAGCCCATGGCCGGCATCGTTGCTCGCATGGCATGTGTCTCTTTGCTCGCATGGCATGTGTCAAACAAGCTTCTACCGCCCCAGCACTATGCCTTTGCGCGTCCTGTGTGTGCGATGCACACCTGAATGCGAGCGTCAGCGTCCTCCACCGAAGATGGCGGAGTGTCCTCCTCCTCGTCCTCCTCGTCCTCCTTCGCCTCAGCTTCCGCGATAGAGTGCTGGTCTCCGTGCACAACGGCATTCTTGGTTGCTTCAACCTGCGCTTGCACCTCCTTGTCCTTGTCTGCCTTGTCCTCCTTGCCCTTAGCCAGCACCAACGCATCAATGGCGAGGATGAGGTCAGCTGTCTCAGTCGCTAAGTCGTCTTGTCCCTCGCGTGCGTCAGGCACGACTTCCTTGTCGTCATGTGCTGCCGGCGCCTTGACATACGGGTGCGACTCCACACCTTCCCCATCGTCCTCCTCACCTTGGTTGTCCTTGGTGACAATCGTCTGCTCCTCCACAGCGCCTTGCAGATCTATCCTTGCCATCTGGCCAGCCATCTGCTCCAGCTCAACGACAGAATCCAGCTTTCCCTCTTCAGGAAGCGTCTGCGGCGTAATGGGCATGGGCGAACACGCACGTTTGGGCTCCTCTCCGTGCGCCAGGACATTTTTGACGTTGAGCGGGGCGCTCGATACCGACAGACACGACTGCGGGCAGGCGTGAAATGACAAGCGCCAGGGTCACGAGACGCCAAGCAAAAACTTTCGGCGACGGTCGGCAGGCGTGCTGGAAATTTTGCCCAAGTTTCTATCAAGGAATGCATGCAGGCGCGTGCTGCCAACGGGGAGGGTTCGGGCGTGGACTCAACCTGCAGTGACTTCAACGTCTCTCTGTTCCGGTCCAGCTCAGCCTTATCGCCCCTCTTGACCACGTCCTTGCCGTTTTGCTCTTCCTTGAGGCCATGCGCTGCGCCCGCGTGGTCGCGCTTGTTGCCTGCCGCGTTCTCCTTGTTGTGGTTGGCAGTTCCTGGGATGAGGTTGGCAAAAAAGTGCAGCATCTGGATGTACGAGCTGAAGTGCCCGCAAGTGTTGCCTGTCGTTGCTTTGCTAGGGAACTGCCCTTTTCTTTTGGGAAAAGGTCCAGCAACGACTTTTTTGATGAGACTGAGGCCTGAGTTGGTGTCACCAATTCAGTCAACTTTAAAATTCTGAAATTCGATTAAAATGTTAATTTAGCGCGGGAGGTCCCAGGTGGGAGCGAACATGTCGGACCCGCTGAGCGTGGGGGTGAAGTCGGCAGGGGCAGACACGGCGGCCAATGTCCCGCACTTCACGGCTGCACCCGGCGGAGCGCAACCGCCAACCAGGTCCGCGACGCGCCCGCCGCCCGCGTGGCAGAGGGCGGCTGCGGCCTGCGAAGAGGAGGTGACGCTGATCATTATGTCCCCGACGGGCAACAAGGACCCTCTGAAAATACGACTCACCGACGATGTGTCAACGCTCCGGGCCCTTGTGACACAAATGTGAGTGCAACCAAGCGTTGCTCGCGACCGAATTTTGCGCAGGCGACAGGGCAAGCGTTGCTCGCGACCGAATTTGGGCAACAGGGCGTTATCTCCTTGCATCCTCATGATATCCGAGGCTTCCCGCTGCCCCATCTCTCACCCCGCAGGTATGATTCGGCGGACTGGACAACGCAGACGGACCGTCGGGAGGACCGCAAGGACTATTCCGACTGGACTGACGAGGACACTGGGTTTGCCGAAGTTATTGCTCTCGAGAAAAAGCCGCACGAGCAGGCGATCGCGCCGGCCAGTTGGCGCAATCCACGAACCTGGCTCGAGTGGAACGACAAACGGGGCAAACTGCGCCTGATGTGCGGGGTGTACCACCTTACGGACGGAAAACCACTTTCATACTACGATATGGTGGACGGCAGTGTGATTCATCCGCTCTACGAGCGGTCCGCCTCTCCCTGCCTTTCCCTTCCCGGGCTATTCGCACGGGCGCTTCAGCTTGCTGCTGCTGCTGTGGAGTTGGTGTTGGGGTTGCACTCTGGGGCACTCTGGTTGAATGTAAAGAAATGACTTGCGCACACGTCATGTGTTAGGCACGGCGACGCCATCGACGCGGGAACAAAGATGTTGTCGGACCCCGACTGGTACAAGCAGCAAGGGCAGCAAGCGCGGGCGCTGGCCAATCAGGCCTCGGTCTACTTTAGCTATCTGACCTCAGGCGAGGGCCGGGCTGTTCCGCCTGCCGTATCCCTCTCCTCGCCTTTGCCGCCATTCTCTATCTTGCCTATGTTGAAGTCGCTACAGTGGGCTGCGCACGGGGCGACGAATGAGGGACGCGCTGCGACAGACTACTGCGGCGCCATGCCTCTCACTCGATGACCACGAGCTCACACACAAACATGACGAGCTCTCACAAAAACGCACGGCGCAGGAAGGCAAGAGGCGGCATCAGGGCAGTCGGAGGCAAGCTGTAGAAGTGCAAATGGTGCGGCATGGGCGACAGGAACTGCTTCGACATCCAAGTTGACCCAATACTTTATCTGGCCAGGTTTGCCGCCCGCCGCCTCAGCCCCGCACGGCTTTTTGTATTCCGTTGCCGCCTGCGCCAGGCGTCTGTCTGTGTGCAAGGAGGGCGTGGCCAGTGGTGTCTCATGTGGCGCCTGACTTGACGGCTGCCTTTGGTAGGGCATGCGGCAGGCCCTTTGGTAGACCAAACGCCCGCCCCAGACACAACCGCCCAACAGCGCGCAGATATGACCTAACATGACCTTAGATCTCTTGCCGCCCATTCACTCTCCTCCTACTTCACCATGAGCAACAAATCTCGTGTGCTTCTCTTGAATGTCCTCCCCGTTCATCCACCACTCTGTCGTCTCTCTGTAGAAGAAGAGGCAGGTGGTGGAGAATAAGGTCTTTTCCCCGTTGAAAGGAGGAGAAAGAGGAGGCAGGAGGTGGAGAATCTGGGGGGAGCTGAGAGACAGGAAAAGCGACGAAGGAAGAGCTGCGACCCGGGCAGTGCGCCACGGGACATGACGGCGGTGTGGGCGGGCAGCCACGCCGCATCGCTGCGTCAGCTCCCATCGCCGCGCCGCATCGCTGCGTCTGCTCCCCGGGCAGTGCGCCACGAGACATGACGGCGGTGTGAGACGACCCGGGAAAATGAACGGAGAAGAAGGAATCAAGAATACCTTCTCATTTTATCTAATGAATAGAAATGGGGTCAAGCCAGGACGAGTGCGCGTCTCAGACGGCTATCGCAGACATGACCACCCCCCAAGTGTTTATCACTGGAAAAATCCCCGTGCGGAAAGTCGCTTAGTTGCCCGGGCAGTCGAAGGTCTGCTGGTGGGGATCCTGGAGGGTGAAGGTGGCCGCGGAGCCGTCCTGCCACGACTGGGGGCAGAGGTTGTCGTAGAAGCCAGGGCCGGTGGCCATGGGCTGGGTGTAGAAGTAGGCGGGGAAGGAGCAATCCTGAAGCAGAGAACGCACGTCAGCCCGAAGCATGCCCCGCCCTCAGCCCAATGCATCCACACCATCACCCGATTCCGCTGCGCGAACGGTCAAGGGGCAGCGACCCATCGGGTGCTCCTCGGTCACGGGCGTAGCGTCACCGCCACAACCGTGCGGGAACGCGGAAAACAGCCGCGCGGCTGTCCTCCGCCTTCGACCTGGTGACAGGCCCGCGCGCCAGCGCAACGCTCTAAGCCGCGCCAGGTACAGCGCCCAATCCGGAGGATCTGGTCAGCAAATCCGAGCTCTGTAATGGCGCGCGAGAGCGGCCTTCCGCTCTTCAGGCGACATCCGCCACAATAGTCCGTTTTTAACTCACAAGCTGCTGAAAGAGCATTATGTTGTGAAGCGAAAAGGCAAAGAGAAAAATAAAAATGGATTTCGTGAGTATCACTGCCGCCGACCCTTCAAGTCGAGGAACGACGGGGGTTGAGATGGAAAGGAAGTGGAGAAGCGCGAGCATGCGCATGTTTGCAGCCTTGCTCGCGTGCTGTCTGGGCGGCGTGCCCGCCGGCACTGGAAGCCAGCAATGGTGCAATCTCTCATGCCCCTGCCCGCTCATAACGCGCTGCCCGCTTGTGTGCGGGCTGTATGTGCATGCGTGTGTGTGTGTGTGTGTGTTTGTGTGTGTGTGTGTTCGCTCTCGTAGCAAGATGTTGTTGCGCCTTCCTGCTGTTTTGTTTGTCATGGGAACATGCAAGCGTGAGGATTGCTTGCCATTATCTCAACGCTAATGCTCCCCGCGCAGTGTCTCCTTTGTTGACACCGCATGCATGGGCTGTGTTTGGTGGGGTCGCGCAGCGAGGAGCCACCAAGGGTCACGACAGCGGTGCTGCTGCTGCGAAGCGGGCCTCGGGTCGTGCTTGCCGAGTACAATGTCACCACGGGCGAGCCCACCCCGGTCGTGCCCGCGGTCATGAAGCGGCTGTGGCCCGCGCTGTCAGGGTTTGTGGTCGACTCGCAGCAGCAGCAGGCCCACTTCTTCACGCGGGCTTCAGGGGTTTCGATGTACAGCTTTCGCTTTGTCGACCGCCTGGGCCTGGGCGGCCCTGCGGTTCTCCCGCTGCAGCCGACAGATGGGGAGGGACTGCAGCTGCAGTACGCTCCGCCTTCTAGGAACAACAACAATTTTAGCACCAGCGCGCAAAACGGGAGCGGAGTGGTGCCCAACCTGTGGAATGTTGCTCCGTGGGAGAGCAGGGGCAGCCTCCTGGCCGTAGCACCAGGCGCTGACAGCGCCTTCCACACGTCAGTGCTGGTCGTCAACACGTCAAGCGGGCTGGTCTCTGTGCTCGGGAAGGTGCGGGGCAGCCCCGTTCAGGGACTTCACGCCATTGATACAAAGCGAAGCCGATATTTTTTTGTTGTCGCACAAGTTCACCAGCGCTTCCTGGTGGTCTATTATGTTGAAGAGGAGAGGCACGAGCTGGTAGGGCTCGGCAAGGAGCTGGCGGATCTCGCGGGCCTGCACTACGACCGCGAGGGCTGCCAATTGATTGCGCTGTGTGCGCGTGATTACGGCGTGCTGGAAGCGCTAGTTGTGGGGCACGGTCAAGGAGGGGACGCGACACTGACCCATTTCTCGACGACGGCCTCTGAGAATGGAGAGACATACGAGCCATATCGGTACTTGGGACAAACGGCTCTGCTGCGGGTCAATGGGGGCGTGACTCTGCTCAGTCGGGAGCCGAGCGGCGCTCACCTCGCTCTCCACAACTTGGAGCAAAAATCACACACTCCAGTCAATTGCGACCTACAAAGGTACGAGATCGTTGGCGTGGCTGTCCGCACGCGCCGAAGCCCAACAGTCTCAGGTTTAGAACCTGGGCGCATTGGTATATGGGGCGAATCAGAAGGAGTTGTGAATGGATTTGACTTCGGCGTGCGGGACCCGTCGCCGTTAGTCATGATTGGCCGCACCGTGGCGACCAGCTCGTCGTGGATTTCGGACAGTTCCATTCGTTTCAGGGCACCCAAGTTGCCCGCGCTGATCAGCGACCCTTGGCGAAAATCTGAGGGCTATATTTACCGCACAAGCTGGGGCGAATTGAAAGGAAGTTACAATGCCAATGGATTTGAAGCGCAGAGAGAAGACGTGAATACGTGCCACCCGAGCTACCCGGATGGTACGGTGTGCGCCTACGCCGGCACGAAGCAAGAAATGCGATGCACGGATCTGTTAGCAGGATTTGTATGTGCGCGAAGGGATACAGACAAGGAGTTGGTGAGCCTCGATGTGCAGTTGGGTGTTGAGGGATCGTGGATCACCTCCCATCTTGCCGCGCATGTTGAGTCGACGTGGTTTTCTGTGCAACCCACGACTGCGACGGTAGATGGTGGTCAGCTTCTGACCATTTCAGGTGGACCCTTCGATCAAGACGATGGAGTATTTGAGTGCAGATTCGGTGGGGAGGCAATTGTCAGGGCAAGTTTGCACAATGCTTCCGTGGTCAAGTGCGAAACTCCGCGGTGGCCACTGATGCCAAAAAAGACCACCATAGAGCTTTTGCAAGGGGGTTCTGTGCTGCCCTCGGACTCGAATGCGCAAATTTTGTTCGTTCCCGGCAAGATCGCGCAGATGGTGTTGATGAATGGACCTACAGAGGTGGTTGCAGGAGCAGTGAGCGCTCCATTTGAAATAGAGCTGCGTGACCAAGACGGCAACCCGGCGCGTCAATATCATTTGAATGTTACAGCGCACATCGTGGCTCGAGTCTTCGTGCAAGCCAATGCGCACATGCTATCAAATCACATAGAAGGCCCCCTGCAACAACAGGCGCACAATGGCAGGGCGACCTTTTCTTTTTCAATTGAGCGCGCAGGCACCTACAATATCAGATATGCATCTGATTCTTGCAGTCGTTCACCGTCGGCAGATGGGAATGCGTGCGTGGGTGTTAATGCCACGCTCGAGGTGCTCCTGGGTACCCCAATCCAGTCGATTGTTACATCGGCTCCGGGGCATGGGCTGGCGGGATTGCCCATCTTTGCAGAGCCCGAAATCCGCGTGCTTGATTCTGAAAACAGGTTGTCAAATATAGCTGTACAAGTTTCCGCCAGGCTTCTCTATGCCGGCTCCATGAGCACATCAAATGTTACAGCAGCAAGCGGCATTGCGCGCTTCACAGATTTGATCATCTCTGCAGTTGGACATCATACAATTGTTTTTTCTCTGAGCGGGGCTCACGGCCATATTCAAGCACAGCACAATATCTCAATTTTGACGAGCGAGCCGCGACATCTTTTTAACAATGGCTCTAGACCATTTGGGACACATTCCAGCATGCTGCCCCTCAGCCCACCGCCATCGATATGGGTATTGGATGTTGCCGGCAACAGGATTATTTCACGTTATTGGACTCAACTAAGAAACGGCACTTTGGTGCCGCACTACTTGAACGTAAATATCACGGCTCAACTGTCGACGGCTCCAGTTGTGTCAAGCGCAATTCCGTCCGGGGCTCTTTATGGAGCCGTAACTGTCTCTCTGGAAGGGCTTGGTTCGGCAAACGGCAGGTGCAGTGCTTTCTCCTCGGAGGGCGCTGGCACCTGTGGGTGTGAGACGGGCTGGCAAGGATCGCAGTGCGCCTTGCCAAGCCAGAGCAGACTCTGCGGAGGCGGCGATGACTGCTATTCAGATCTTGGGTATTGGAATGATACGCAACAGGAATGTGTCTGCCTCGAATCCACCTCGGTGCGGTATTCTGTCAAGCAAAGTGGAGGGGGTCCCGCGGTCTTCAGTGAGCTCTTCATAGACACTGAAGGCAAAGGGTATGTCATAACGTTCACTTCGCAAGGCCTCTCGCCAACTGAAAGTTTGCTCTTCGCCATCTCGCCAGGCACAGGGTCACGTTTGTATACGCTTTCGCATCCTAGCTGGGGAGCGGCAGGTGCTGGGTTGTCGAGCATCCCAGTAGTCGTGCTGAAAGATGCTGGTCATAATATTGTGCCTGGGCCGTATATTGGAGGTGCTCTCAACGTATCTGTGAGCCTCGTGGATGCGCCAGAGGCGGCAAAACTGACCGGCCCTCTCGTGCGAAAAATTTACAATGGACGCGCCAGTTTCCCCGAGCTCATAATTAGCCTTCCTTCGAATGGTTCTCCGTATCGTCTGAAATTTAGTGCTGTCGATGCACCGTCCATCATCCCGGCTTTCACACAACCATTTCAAATTGAAGATGGCCCACCAGCTACACTGGAGGTCGTGCAACAGCCAGATGCTGCGTCAGGGGGAACGCCATTCAGATTGCAGCCCAAGTTGCGTATTCTCGACCCTGCTGGCAATCGCGTAAGGCAGGCCAAGGGCACTGTGGTGGCCCATCTTCGTAGTGATGAGCCTTTGCTCGGCAATAGACACATTCAAGTGCAAGATGGTTTCGCCGAATACACGGATCTTACCATCAACAACAACGCCAGCAATTACACCATCCTTTTCACGTCTTTTCTGCAAGGGGTTAACGTGTCGGGGGGAATCGAGGTCCAAGAATGGTACCGCGAAAACACTCTATCTACGATTTCGCACGGGTTTCGGGTGATGGCGGGGCGTGCAGTTCGCATGTCCATCTTCCGCCAGCCTGGTCAGGCATATGGTGGAGAAATCGTGCCTCAGCCTATCTTGTATTTCGTGGACAAGGGAGGCAATAGGGTTGCAGGGGACAGACTTGTCATCAGTGTTTCAGCAAGACAGTCGCAGCAGGCAGACGTGATCTTGGGGCATTACTCTTCAGATACAGGTGCCATTGTTTTTACAGACCTGCAACTGCTGCATCCTGGCACAAAATTTCAGCTTGTGTTTACAATGAATGTATCTGCAAGCTTTCAGTTCGCCGGTCGAGAGACAAGTATTGTGTCCGATATCTTCGAGAACCAATATGGCCCTCTGAGGAACTTGAGTATCGAGGTACAACCTGACAATCTAGCATCTGGATGGTACTTCAGTCGAGCAATCAAAATTTTATTAATGGATAGAAGTGGAAATCTCGTTCCCAAGACTGGCGTAGAGGTCAACGTGCGAATCGACACGTCGGAAGCAGTCGTAACTTACAGCGCCTTCAACAGCAGTCTAAGTCCTAATGGCTCTCCCGATTTGCAGTGCCGTGACAAACCAGTGGCTGTGGTTGAGGGCACCTCGCCGGTCTCGACGTCGGAGGGAGTGGCTTATTTTACAGATTTGAGGGTGGGCAAAGCTGGGACAGGCTTTCGGCTCGTTTTTGAGTCCCAACTCCTCCAGAGTGCCATAAGCCACAGATTTGGAGTGACGCTCGGTGAAGTCGCAGTGGCCCTGCATGTAGCGTGTAGCCCGGGAATCGAAATGGCGGGGATGCCTTTTCGACAGCAGCCTATCCTGGAAGCCGTAGACCAAGGTCGCAATCGAATGCATGACCAGATGCCCCATTATATTGAGGCGAAACTGATCTCACACAATGCCAGTATGACTGGGTTTCGCTATGCATCTCTGCATGGTGACTTGGCCACCTTCACGAACCTTGCTATTGACCTGGCGGATGGGGGTTTTGTGATAGAATTTTATGCACCGGGATTGAACTCTGCCCGAAGCTTGCCTTTTCAGGTTGTTGCAGGGCCTGCGGTCTCGCTTCACGTCCAACGGCCTTTCAGACAACCAAACCCATCTGAGCCATTCCCTGTGTACATTACTAGTCGAGACCGTGGAGGAAACCTAAATTCAAGTATTGCGAGCGGCATTTTCAACGTGACAACCAAGCTGATGCTGGTAGAGTCAGAGACTCGCAGCTCCAAGTGTCGCGGCACGCGCCAGTGCCTTGATTCTATCGATCTCTCCGTGCCTCCTGGTTCGAGACTGCTCTCCGCCAACCTGTCAATTAGCACCTCCTGCACAGATTTTGATTCGTTGCGGGAACAGGTGACAGGCATCACGATAGGCTATTATCCTTTGAAGCAGTCGGAGTACAAC
>Ga0315905_10007043_pt1 | contig 11412 bp, 15 predicted proteins | sample LakEriMetagenome_5_FD_203522 | JGI IMG/M metagenome (GOLD analysis project Ga0315905, IMG submission 203522) | Freshwater fungal communities from buoy surface, Lake Erie, Ohio, United States - Buoy 4 MA121 | ecosystem: Environmental > Aquatic > Freshwater > Lake | place: USA: Lake Erie, Ohio...
CTCCCTTCTTCTCTCCCTTCCTCACTTCCCTCCCTCTCCACCTCCCTACATTTAGTCTACCATATTGCGCGCGCACGTATGATAGACACAGGTCTCTCCACGCAACCCTCCTCTGTCAAAAAAAAAAGTAAGAAGAAAAAAACACACACAAGGTACCGCATCGTGAGCGGCAATCCGCTTTTGGGCCTCAGTGAGGTCCTCCACGCATTTTTTCAGCTGCTGTGCCATCGCCAGCGCCGACTTTCGCGCGTCTTCCGCATCCGCCTGTGCAAGTTTGCGGTTGTCCAGGCGTGAGTACGAGTGCGATTGTGAGGACACGGGCAAAAGCGAGGATCAGAGTTAGTGCGCGCATACCCATTACCGTGCGCACAGATGCTGCATGCGTGCATGTGTGGTCCAATTTCTAGTATGGACACTCAGTATGAACACTCGCATGACGGTGCGGGTGCGTGCGTTCACGTGTGTACATGGTTGCGGGTTCAGAAGAATGGTGGCCCACGATTCTTGAAAGATAACGTGCAAACCCCGAAAGGGAGGGCAAGCAGACAGGCAGGCAGACAGACAGACAGACAGACCGCAAGACTCTGGTTGACAGAGTATCCTTTTTGGAGTTGTTTTTTTAGTTCGCTGATTTCCGCGCTCTGGCTTTCGGCCAGAGTGCTGATTTCCGTACTCTGGCGCGTACTCTGGCGCAGCTCCCGCAGCTCCCTCTGCCGCACACATAAGCGCACCGCACAGGCAAACACGCACACAAGGACACACGCACACACGCGCACGCACACACACAGACAACACAACACATCAAAACGGAACACACTACTCACCAACATGCAGGGGAAAAGCGCGTACACATGAATAAACAAGCAAACACATACGTACGCACGTGCGTGCACACATACAGAGTGCCCTATGACTCGACAGAACACAACACCGACGCACCTCCTTCACATGCAACTCTTCCTCCTTGACTCGCACTGCATTTTGACTGCGTAGAAGCTCCTGCGTAATAATGTAAGTGAGCGAGTGTGTATTTGTGTTTGTGTGTGCGGGTGTGCGTGCGTGGGTATGCGTGTACACCTCATCGCGCCGTTTGATTTCAGTATCCTTCAAGTCCAACTTCCCCACCATTGACCGCACTGATGTAACCTGAGTGTGAGCGTGCGAGAGTGCGCGCGTGTGTATATGAGTGTGTGTGCGTGCGTGTGCCGATGCTTGTGCGTGTGTGTGTGTATGCGTGTTCGTGTGTAAGTGCGCAATTGTGCTCTCGATCACACACGCGTGCGTGCATGCGTGCGCGTGCGTAGAGTGCTGAATCCACCGACCCAGAACTAGTGCACAACGTTAAACTGACATTGACACAATGAAAAGGCTGACGACACAGTACGTCAAAAAATCTATTTCAATTTGCGCATGCACGATAATACTGTGCGTCATTTCCATTTCTGCGCATGCACACTAATGCGGGCGCGCACGCATACACACCTGTGCCACCCACACATACAAGCATGCACACCTGTGCCTCCATATCATTTTTCACAGAGCGCAGCTGCCCATGGAGGGATTCACACACGCGCTCGCAACTCTCCCTTCGTTGGACCTCTGTTTCCAACCTCTGCTCTATCTGAAAGTTCAGGTTTAAATTGTGGTTAGAATGCGCATCCTCGAGTCCAATTGTGCTGGCAGTGCGGTGTGCACAGATGGTGGTGCAGGGAGACAGGAGGCAATCAAGGTATAGGATTTAGGGCAGGAATTCGTGTTCGGGCAAGATTTTTGTGTTCTGAGACCTCGCGCGTCCCTGAAGCGATTGCGGCACGCTCCAGAGCTTTCGCTAAGTGCGCCTTGTCGTGCAACGCTTGTTCCTTGATACACAGACACGGACAGACGAATACGCATACAGAGAAAGAGAACGAGACACCACACAACACATAACACATAACACATAACACGTAACATACACATACACACATGGATACACAATGCATCCCGAACATCAGTGCATGCCAGTGAGCGGAAATACATGCATCGGTATGTGTGATTATTTGTGTATGCAAATGCGAGCCACACACAAGTGTATACATCGCACATCAGAAATAGCACATGCACGCGCACTCGAAAAAGAAGTCCAGTGACATTACTGTCCGATTCCGATGCCAAACAAAACATACGAACAGTACCAGATTGATACTACATGTTTTGAAGCGCTCTGCTGTCTGCAGACGTGCTTCCTGCTCTTCGTTTAACTTGCGGCGTAATGCCTGTGTAGGTTGTGCAACATGCACAGGATGTGGTCAAAGGTTGTAGGGTGTGAGTAGTAGGAAGAAGAAGCTAGCGATCAAGGTTCACGTCCAGAACTTATCCAGGGTTAAAGATGTCGTACATGTGTGCGTGCGTGCGAGCGTGTGCGCGTGTGTATCGGCACCCACCCACATCTTTACCTGCATCTCTTCCTCCATTTTACGAACGAAGCTCGGATCATATCCACCGATTCCAAAATTAGCGGTGACAGATCTGCAACACGGAAGGTTATTAATAACTCACTCTGCACATTTGCTACCGATTCTGCCGCTAGCAGGGTAGTCGCAAACGTCCTACAACCACGCAAAATGATGTCGCAGAAAATTGATGTGTACGTGTGCGTAAAGGCGTGCTTTCGTGCATATGTATGCGCGTGCACGCTCACCCATTAAGATCCGGGAATTGTTGAGAAGGGATCCAGGAATTGTTGAGACTTATCTCCCGGGAGTTGTTGAGACTTTGACTTAGGCTCTGGCTGCGTCCGTCCAACCCTACACCCCAACACACATGCCAACACAATCACACATCCATGATACATGCAAAAATCAGACGGAGAGATCATTACCTTGAAATTTGGGTCAAGACGCTTGCGTGCGGTCACGCTCTCACGAGCGGGCGTGCTCGCTCGCAGTGTGCGTTTCGGTGCCTGTGTGCCTGCTGTCTTCCTCTTCTCTCACTCTCTTTACCGGACGGTTTGCTATTGTGCAGGCTGGACCACATCTTTTTATCATCACCCGTCGAAGATAGGTCCTGGCCGCTCTGGCGTCCAACAAGAGCACAGTCACACCGTCTCATGAGATGGGGAAGTGACAGCATTAACAAGGCAGGGTTCTCGCAGGCAGCCACAAAAGAGATACATTTAAAAACGGTTCTAACAAATCGTGAGATACAGTCGATAGAGAAACCTGTTGCAGAATTTCTCTGGCCCTGTCAGATAAGAAATCGGTGCACACCGTGGTTCGAAGTGATGGGTTCATGCTAAGGTTGCCTGATTTGTGCACGATAAAACGTCAATCGTCGTTCGAAAAACGATAGAGCGTGGGAGAGTGGAGTAGCATAAGCGAGTGCAAGCTTTGGAGCACGGTGGTGTGGGGGCGCGGGAGACTTGGGGCTTGGAGCGTGTGTGGCGGTGTGCGCGTGCACCAAGTTACGCGCGAACATACCTAACGGGATAACCGAGTGCTGAAGGGAGGAAGGATGGTGGTAGTTTTCGGAAGGACCGGATGAGTATAATCGCCCCACTTCCACATTCCCATCTCCCCATTGCCTGTACGCGCAACCCCAGAACAAGCGCATTGCATGCAAAATCATGCCTTGTAAATACTTGGGTGTCTATCCAACGCGTGATTGATTAAGCGCGCATGATACTCACACATGCAACTACTAACAGAGGAATACGTCAACTATCGAAGCACGCAAACATTCACACCTGACGTTGATTGGGGGTGCTTGATTTTGTGAGCTGTATAGTTTGTTGACAGCAGCAACGTGTTCCCGATCCACATGAGAGAATGGCCGGAATGGGTCTACTGTATGCAGCGCCCCGACAGGATCCCTGCATGATCATAAGAGTCCTCAAAAAAGGGCATTGTATTTAACTTTCTTGCTCTACATGATTGGGACAGGAATGCGAATTATCAAAAAAAATTGATCAGAAAGAGCCTAGGGGATACGAATACAAAAAAATGTTATCATATGAATTTCGAGGGGCCACATGCTGAAAGAAAAGACTGTGATCGAGTCTGAGGGGTTTCGATTGCCTTAAAGAGCCCGGGGTCCATCGGCAAGGGACGTTTGCGGACATACGATATCTCGCGAACGCATGCTCCAAATATTCTGATTTTAAGAGTAATTTGGTCCCCGAACTGAAGTTGATCGTAGGAAACGTCCCCCTGGGGTACCGTTTCTTTCAGACTGGGGTGCGGAGGAGGAAATATAAACTCGGGCAAACGAAGCAATAACCCACCCAGAAAATTGCTTCGTTTGCCCGAGTTTATATTTCCTCCTCCACACCCCAGTCTGAAAGAAACTGTGCCTCAGGGGGGCGTTTCCTACGATCAAAGTGTCTCGTGATTTGTGGGTCACGGTCGGGGAGGTTGAGGGGAGGCCGCGCCTTTTTTTTGAGCCATGTTGAAAAGTTGTGGTTTGCCGTAAATGGAAACGCGCAAAATGGCCCAAAATCACGCACGCCCCGAGACCATCGGTCCCAATACACGTGGAATCCACGCATACAGTCCCAAGCGTGCCAAATCTCACTTCTCTGCAATCCCTGGTTGCCAAAATTCGGCAGAATGTTCCACAAACGGCAACTCCAAAGCGTGGCACATACGATGCGTCGCCAACAAAATGATGCTGCCGCTGACTGCAACTTTCGTCGTCTACAAAAATTGCGTACATGCCACACTGCTTCGCTCACACACTCTGTTTTGCTGCGTAGTTCAGGGTTGGGGCAGGCAAACTGTTTACGTACCCACGGTTAGGAGGCGGCACAGAAGAACGGAAAGACGGGCTGTGATCACCGCGCACGTTTGACATTCCTCCAAATGAAGTGTCCGGCGCGGGGGATCCCTGCGATGCGCTTGGCACCACGAAACTATTTGGGAGCTGCACATTTTTTGCAAGGGCGGTCAAGAGTACACGACAGGTAGGAGTACACGTAACAGGTAGATAGATCGCTTGTTGTTCTTCGCCGACCCGACCCGAATACGAAGAACGCTTCCATCGCTGGCGGATCATTTCTGACCCGACAGTTGGGAAGCGGGAGCACCACCCGGCTTTGCCTGGGGGCACGCACACGCACGCAGGTGTTGCGCATACACCAACTCACGAGGACGTGTACACACCGGCTGGTTGGCCCTTCTCAGCGCCGCATCCGCTCTCTGCAGCGTCTCTCTGACCGACTGCAAGGAATCACTGGGCCAGGACGGAGCGTCGCCCGGCACGTCTGGGAAAGCGTTGCTCATGCTGCATGTGCGTTGTTTTGTCACGTCACGCCTGCGCGCAGGTCGGGCGCACAAGGCGTGTGGAAGTGCACAGGCGTCCCGGGAGCCCGACATGCAGATGAACAGACATGAAAATACACACTGGAGCGCACAGGCGCACAGCGGCAGCCACAACGATACGCTTTATTACTCTCCTACTGCGGTCCGACAGGGACAAAACGTGACGGCGCACCTGCTTCCGGCGGTCCACTGGTCGTAGGCAGACGATTGCGAGGTGGCCACTGAGTCGACCATCCACGCCGTGCTGCGGGAAAGCGCCGCCCCACCTCAGCCTTCCCCTTCCTGTCCCAAGTCCCTTCTTCTCCTTCCCCCTCTCCCTTCCCGATCCCCAACCTCTGCGGAATCGGAATCGAATGAGAATGAAGGAGTACCGTGACGAGGGTAACGAGCGGAGTTTCCAAGGTGTTTCCGGACTCTTGTTGTAAAGATTAAAAAAACGAATTCCAATTCCAGACCAGATTTTTCGAAAAGGACCAATTTGAAAAAAGTTGACCCAAGAGTTGGGTCAACTCTTGTCGTAAAATCAGGAATCCACTCCGATCATTAAAAAAGAAAGCAACCGAGGATAAGAAGAACATAGTTTTACTTAAGGAGAACATAGTTTTACTACAGGTCGTTACCCCCCTCTCACCGTGACCCAATTTTTTGTCGTATAGGTACAACTAATTTGTACCAAATGTAAATTTTAAAAGGAGATCCACTCCGAACCCCAGACTTTTCGAACGGCCATGTCCATTTTTGTCCCGTGTTCCGACGGTTGGCGACAGTCGAACCGACGGGACGCGGATGCTCACACACAGGGCCGCTCGTTTGGCGACGACGGTGCTGGCGGTGTGTCTGCGCGCGTGCAGCGGCCCCACGCAAGCGGCGGCCCTGAACCCTCCGTGCCAGCTGTCGGTGCCGTGCCCCGTTGCGGGCCAGCAGTGCGTGGACAACGCCTTCCTCAACCGCAGGGTGTGCTCCTGCCCGACGGGCAGCGGGTACCTGGCAGGCGAAAACTGCCGCGCATCGTGCCCCATTGTCGACACCTCCAAATTCCAGGGGTCTCTGCCCCGCCCGCGCGACGCGGCGGACTGCGCCACGCGGCCCTCTGCCGCCTGGCCGTGCTCGCGTTCGCCGCCCCGTCCCTCGATGAACCTCGCTTCCTTGCTCTTGCTCTCGAGCGACCCCACTCTTTGGGCCACGTCTTTCGGTCTGACGCGGTCTCGTCTTCGCCGTGGCGCAGGTGCACAGGCGTGCAGTGCAACGCCCCGTGCAATTATCCAAAGGGCGAGTGCGACTACGCGACAGGCCTCTGCAAATGTTCAGCAGGCGTCCTGGGCGCCAACTGCACCGGTATTTGCCCGACGGGCTGCTCGGGGCACGGACGGTGCGTTTTGGGCGCAGACCAAAAAGGAACGTGCGTCTGCGACGTGGGATACCGCTCAGGTGATCACGCGACGTCTCCCCTTACAGCTTCAAGCTGCTGACAGCAACGCATCTCTGAGCCCTTTGGGTGCTTCTGACTATATGCACTGCCCAGACGATTGCAGCAAAATATGCCCAGCCATGCGTGACGGGCGCGAGTGCAGCGGCAACGGTATCTGCACCGACAAGCTCGAATGTGTATGCCGCCCTGGCTTTCGGGGAGCAGACTGCTCGGTGGAGTGTCCTGGCGGAAGTCATTTTGCTTGTTCTGGACATGGTGTTTGCAGTGCGGCAGCGAAGTGCACGTGCGAATGGGGATACGCGGGTGACAGGTGCCAGCACAGATGCCCGCATCTCCACGGACTCCCATGCGGCTGTGCGTCCGCCAACGCGCTAGGTTTGATACCGATAGGCTCGCGCTCTTGTGCGTGCGCATGTTTGATGCGCGCAGACACCCTTGCACCGCCACCCTGGCGAATCTTCAAAAACAAACACTCTTTGTTTATCAATCGTAAAGAATGATACATCAAACCCCCACGGAATCTTAAAACTCGAAAGCATCCAACTACTGAATCTTTTAAAGCCTAAAACGCCGCAGAGAGATCGTGAAACCCCCGAAAACGTTTACGTGACAAACCTATGGATTCTTCAACAACATCATCATCCATTACTGAATCAAAAAGAATATGTTGAAGAGATATTTTCCCCAAGCTAGACTAGAATACACACATACTTCCTGCAGGATGCCGGGGTAAATGCCAACCCGATGGCACATGTTTTTGCAATTCTAGCTTCGCCGGGCCCGACTGCTCGGTCGAGTGCCCTGGCGGCATCCTCAACCCTTGCTCAGGGAAGGGCAAGTGCACTGCAAAAGGAGATTGTGCATGCTTCAAGGGCTGGTATAGCTCCCAATATCCGTTTGCTCAGGTGATCGGCATCTATGTGCGGCTTCTGAGACAGACACTTTGATCCTGCCAACCCAGGACTGGCGATGATTGCAGCATTGCGTGTCCGGGTGGCGAGTCAAACGAATGCTCGGGGAATGGCCGGTGTGCGTCAAGAGACAATTCATCGCAATGCATGTAAGAGGCGTGCCCAGCGTGTGTACCCCTGGCGATTTCTACTCTCACATACGTACTCTACGTATGTGCTTACTTAGCGTGGTTCTGATTTTCCTTTGTGCCATGCACATGGCACAAAACCAGTTGTAATGCAAATCTCGCAGGCTTTGTTCAGACATATTCAGGGCAGATGTGCCAGGATGCCATCTATAACATCAAAACCAGGGTTGTTCCCTTCTCGGCCGATGCGAACCTCAATGCAACGCTCCCTGATGGACCAATAGGGGGCTCCTTTTGGCCCACAATTCTGATTGTCATCATATCTAGCGGTAAGCGCCTATTTTGCGTTGAAATTTGTCGGCTGTATCGCCCTCTTGACCGCGCATGGCAATTCACGTGCACGCGTGCACACACTCGCACAGACATGTGGCTTTAGTAACTGCTACACATGTCGTGTTGCGATTTTTTGGCGGGAGCGTGTATCCTAGGCCATCAAATTCTGGTGGCTCGCAGACGCGAAATTCCCACAAGCAAGTGTCAGTGGTTGATTTTGGTGCGTGTGTGCGTGCGTGTGTGCGTGGGCGCGGGCGCGCCTGCTGCGCCTCCATGGCCAGGAACCCTGGCTCCGTGCGCACTCTGGAGGGTCAAACAATACGTTCTGCTATCCAGAGTAATGGACGCAGGTCTCGTAACTAAACAGCCCCCATAAAAGCTACCCACTGCTTGCGGCCACGCTCACTCTCGGCTATGCACTTTTCAGTCTGGTTGCTGACTTGGGTCTGAGATCTGCATACCACAGATGAAGGTACAGATCATCAACACCACAACGTACATCAGACACCTCACCACCACGTACATCACGGAAAGGGCCTCAAAGATCATCATTCCCACCACGACGAAGATAAAAAACATCATCCCCACCACCACCACCACCACGTACATCACGGAGGAGAAGATCATGCTGTCGGTGAATAGATCCGCGACGGGTTCGCAGCCGCACGCACATTGTGGGGGGCATTGCGGGTGCACCTTGAGCGAGCGCTCCCACCAGTGATGGGTTTGCAAAGTCAACAAGGAGCCTGGAGGGCAGGGTTTCCTTTCTTTTTTTAATCCTGCCACATACGTAAATGCGCGACCCCTCTCGGCTCAACAGCAGATGATGGAGCTCATTCCTTATGCAGATTCAGAAAGAAGCAGCAACACTTGATGGAACCAGGCACCTGTACCCGGTCCCGCCCAATTACCTCCTATCATGTCTGATCACTTCCAATTTACTTTCGATTTTTTCAAGACAAAGGCCGAAAACTCCCTTCATCGCGCTCGCTTGCGCGCCTCCCTCCCTCCCTCTATCTCCATCGCTCGCGCGCGCTCTCTCTCACTCCCCCCCTCTCCCGGTTCGACATCCGTGGTTTTTTTTCACGCTGATACAGCGTACTTGGGGATAACCCCATGGTCCCCGCCGCCACGACGATAGTGCTTCTCTTATGCATGTGGGACATATATGGGACGCATAACATATACGGGATATACCTGGGATAACCCCATGGCATCCGCCGCCAGGGTGATGTACGAGTGTGGGTGATTGTTGCAATATGGCTGGCAGCAAGAGTTTCGTGTCAGAAGAGACCTAGTATAGAAGGAAAGAGACCTAATACCTTGAAAGACCGGCTCAGATGATTACTGAGTACCTTGCAGCAAGCGTCTCGTGTCAGAGGAGACCTAGCATAGAAATAAAGAGACCTAGTATGAAGGAAAGAGACCTCGTTGTGACGTGACGAGGTGCGTGAACCTGGTCACGTCGCAGACAAAGTCATACAGATAGGTTCGTGACAAGAGTTTCGTATGGTATAGAGATACTTGCGATAGCGAAGGACCAATATCCGCGTTATCGAAGCGCGAACGGGGCCGAGGCTTTTGAAAAGGGGCGTATTCTGGGGAGATACCAATCTGGCATGGACCAAATAAAAGGGACGGCTCGAGCAAAGCTTGGGCAGTTGTGTTTACAATGTAACCGTGTCGCGCGTGTAAGGACGTCGCGCGTGGTGGCCGCGCGTGGTCGTGGGTTCGTTTCGTCATACTCGTATAGAAGCAGTAAAACAAGCCTACTCCAGAAGCAAAACAGAGTTACTACTACTGGAGTTCCTGATGCCTCACCATCGCGCGCTCTCACGCGCTCTCCCTTTTAGCCAGCGAAATTCCAGTCAACTCTTGGAATCAAATTACATTCAACGAGAAGACCCTAGATACATCACCCAGCGGATAACTACCATAGGGAAGACGTAGTCATATCTATGAGTGTCATACCTATGAGTGAAGTATATGAGCTCTTAAGATTGAAGATGGAGGTCAGCGAAGAGGTGGCCATGGTCTGGTTAACAACAGCTAACAGGATACCCTTCGACCTAACAACAGTGGATATGGGCTTCTTGCTAACAGATGAAGCCTGATCACATGGTCATTAGTCAGAAGGATCTAAGAGAAGGGAGGATTACTGACAGATTCCTGGCACCAGCCATTTCTAAATTCGCCATCAAGGTTGTGGAACAATAGGAGGAACACAACCCAGAGGAAAAAACACTCCGCAGAGAAATTTTAGCTCTTCACCAAAAATGTGCCTGTGGGCGCGTGCGCTTTTGTGCTCTCCATAGTACCTTCTGGCCCTGTTTCTGTGATGCATGTCAACACTGCGCCTGCTGTCAGGGTGAGGGTGAGCAGTGAGCTGTAGGTATTCACGATAGCAACATCATCACACGTGCTTTCTCCTATCTCTCACGGGTGTACCCAAAAAGGTATATAGCAGTAGGCTATTTTTTGTTTCTGTAAGAACAGATATAGAAGGCATCATCATCGTCACGAGGCACGTCATGCCCGGCCCGGACCAGCACCATTCTTCCTAGATCCGCCACTGCCATTTCTTTTGCTGTCGCCTTGTCCCACACAAAGTGAGTATATTGACCACCACAACCGTATCATTACCACCGCTCTTCGCACGCTCACACATACATCGCCCTCAGGAGCTACCGCTAGGAGCGTGTTCATGACAACATCATGGCACCGTAACATCACCGCCACCCCCCTCACGCAACACACTGTCAGACAGCAGACAATACAGAGCGCATATGCGAGAAGAGCGATACAGTCCTCTGTGCAGCGGTTGCCCTGCCTCAGTCACCTGAATGGCCTTGATGTGCTGCGCCACGTACACCATCGCCAACCCGCGCGCCTCCTCGGGCAGCTCGGTTGCCTCCACCAGCTTGCCGTAGTCCTCCTTGTGCAGCCTTGCAAACGCAAGGTTTTTCTCTTCTAGAGCTTGCGCCTGCCCCCAACGGACCCATCCACGGCGGCGGCTCCGCGACGCCTCCGTCACCCGTAGCGTGTCCACCCAGTCAAGTTCCGCGACGAGTAGGCGCCAGCGCTCGTCCAGCGCCGTGGGGCCATTACAGCGCGCGGCCGCGCCCGTGTCAATCACAAGAAACTGAGCGCTTTCAATATCGCTTTGTACACTTGTGAATGTACAGTGAAATCTTGGTACTATTTGTCCCCTTGGCTTTCGCAGCACGTCCACGCGCTCGAACACAGGGTTTGACGGTATAAGATAAGCGCCAAACGAACTAGGACACTAGGGAGAGGATGAGGAGGAGGAGGGC
>Ga0315905_10007044_pt1 | contig 11411 bp, 6 predicted proteins | sample LakEriMetagenome_5_FD_203522 | JGI IMG/M metagenome (GOLD analysis project Ga0315905, IMG submission 203522) | Freshwater fungal communities from buoy surface, Lake Erie, Ohio, United States - Buoy 4 MA121 | ecosystem: Environmental > Aquatic > Freshwater > Lake | place: USA: Lake Erie, Ohio...
ACCCGACCGCTAACTGATACCGGCCCGCCCATAATTGCATTTGTCAATGTGGTTGCACCCGCAACGCGCAATCCCGAATTCATGGAAACGCCGCCCCCCACCGACAACGTAGAATTCATTGTTGCATCACCACCCATTATTGTAGCACCGCTGCCAACGGTGAATGTTTTATTGCCACTAACGCTGACATTATCATTGAATGATGTTAACCCGGATATTGCCAATGCACCAACTAAGGTCGTTGCACCGCTCACATCAATCGTCTGGCTTACTGACACACGACCCAATGTGGTCGCCCCACTAACATTCAGGTTCGAATTCAGTACCACATTCCCACCTACATACAAATTTCCGTTATTGAGCGAAACATCTCCTGCCCGAACATTTAAATCTCCGTCCATCACCGTTAAATCTCCGTTGCGTAGGATAATGTTACCACTTACATCTAAAAAACGATTGATGTATGTTTGTTCTAAATTATTAGCATCAGTTTGCGAAGACCAAGCCATCATATATAGATCCGCGAGATTATAATTCACAGTATACCCCATATCCGCCAAAAATCCAAGAGTGATTCGACTTAATGGAGTAGATACCGGTGCGCTGTCTAGCCATCCAGTCATCAACTCCGTATCTAACCCCGGATGAAAAATCCCATTGATATACCGATTATCTGCCGAAACGCCGCCTTCGGGTCCTTCTTCTGGATGAACCCCCGTCGTTCCTGCTCCCCCATTATCTTCAATGGGCACGCCAACGAAGGAACTACTGCCCATGGCGGAAAAATAAGATTTATACTCGCGTAATGCATTTGCACCCGTATAATAATATTTCGTTACACCATTATCTAGATAAGTTACTTTCGGCGATCCAGGTAAATACCACAAACTACCAATGCCTAAAATATGTCCAACTTCATGCAATAAAACATAATAATAACTGGTTTTTCCGTCGCTACGAACCGCATTTTTCATTCCAGATAAATAGGTAGCATTCAGTGTTATCTCGGCTTCATATGGAAACGTATTTCCAAATGTTTGACTACCAATATAACCAACCGTTTGAATACTAGCTCCACCTAATATTCCTACTTCCAAAACATCGACGCTATAACTTATTGTAATCGTATATCCAGCCCCTAGTCGGGCGTCTAATGTCACTATATTATCCCATCGATCAAACACACTTTGGATAATTGCATAATCTGTGGAATCAAACACATAAGACGAGTTATTTGTGATCGTATATGTAAACATTCCATTGATTGATGTATACTCCATCCTATTAAGTATTAATTGAACCTATATAAACCCAATACATATAAATTACGTAAAGAATGGATAAGACCGAATTACTAGAAGGCCTGAAAACCTCAATAGAAAAAATGAATAAACATCATCAAATTGAGATTTTGCGCATTTTATCCAAACATTTATGTAAGTTGAACGAAAACAAGAGCGGTGTGTATGTTAATTTAACCTATATAAACGATGATGTGATTGCCGAGCTACAAAAATATGTAGCCTACACAAAAGAACAAGAAGAAACGCTGACATTAACCGAATATCAAAAGGCGGAATTCAAGACTGCATTGTTTAATGATAAAGAAGATAAAGATAACATCACATTATCATATAGCGAAGCAGGAAGATAATGACGGAAATAATTCAACGTAAGCTGTTTTTACCGGGCACAGTAGCTACATCAGTAGCCGAAGCTAGTACGCGTGAATCCATTACAAACATCATGTCAATGCTAAACCCATATATGCTAACCATAAATAATAAATCGATTGTACAAAAACAGTCGATCGAATCACATGGTTCTTCGACAACGTGTGACAATGTAAAAGAAAGTCAACCCGTGGTCGAAGAACCGTGTGATAACAAAATTAGCAACCTTACACCGGCTCAAGCCGATTCATTGTTTTGGTGTATTTACATTGCGATTCATAAATACGACGAATATTTAATGATTCACAATAAACATAATATGATCGAGCTCGAGTGGAAACAAAAATTGGCCAAACAAATAACCGATTGCCCAACCAAACTGAAACAATCCACCCATAAAGTCACCAAAGCAAATATTCAAGAAATTTTATCGGATTTTATGACCGCGCCATACAAAACAAACATGCTATGTGTTATTGCAATCACCGTGTATTATAATATTCATATTATCATTATGAATTCCACTAACAATATGCGAATGGAGTTTACTACCGACACACTTCCTACAGATACACATCCTACCGATACATATGTTATTTATAAAAATGAAAGAAATCACTATAGTATTTGTCCGGAACCTGCATCCGCCGATGAACTTGCACGCATTCGATGCAGTAGTTTTTTAATTGAAAACAACGAGAAACCACTCAAGTCGATCGGCTCCTATAAAGTAGACGAATTGATTCAGTATGCAAAACTGTTTGGTGTATACAATGACCACGAAAAATATAAGAAAAATGAACTGCACGATATTGTTGGAGAATATGCAGCAAAGTATAATATAACAATATAGTCATAATATAGTCATAATATGGCCATATTAGCCATATGTTGTACCCTAAAAACAAAAACATGTTATTTTATTCATAAAAAAATAACAAATTATTGATTGACTGGAAAATTGAAATAATAATATATCTCCTATTTATATACAAATATATTATTATGTCCAGGGAACCTGTGAAAAAAATGGATAAACCACAACATAGACAGGCGAAGACACAAGCGGAACAAAAGTCTGGTATTGAGCGCATAGTTCAACACTATTTAGAAAGTAATCCGCTCGTGCCGAACGCTGGCAAGACTAGTGAGTTAGAACTACGATTTGGTACGAATCCGCGAATTTCAAAGCCTATTTCCAAAATCGACTATGACAATGTGGTGAAACAGTTATATGCATGTGGATTTACACCTGACACGGATGATGGTACCCATATGTTGCGTATACACAACGAATACACAGATCCCCGAACCGGAGAAAAGAAAATATCCAATATGCGCGCCGAAATCACGGGCCTCGATTTGATCCAGGAATATTGCCGCACAAATAGTATACAAAAGCTCATTGATATGCCATCTACGATTTTCAACAAACTAAAATTCACACAGAAAATGACGGCTACTACCAAATCCGGCGAATTGATATACAAACTCGATGTAGAAGATTTTAATTTCCGCGTTTCGTATCAAACCGAACAAGATTATCATATTCAATCGCCAAACAGTCGCAAAATCATTGACAAATGGAACGATTCGATGAAAATATTTCGTTCGATGAACCGCGTCCGGTTTCGCCACCCAGATTTTCCGATTTTTGCGGATTTGACCATTGTGAAATCGTCGAAGAAAATGAACAAAGTGGAAATCCCTCAATATACGATACAAGAAGCCGAAGTGTTTAATAGTGTAGAACATTATGAGATTGAGTTGGAAGTAGACAACTATCGCGTTGGTCCGGGCAGCGATTATAATACAATGCCCAGGTTGATGGTCCCAATACGAAAATGCATACGTATTGTGTTAAGTGGAATACAGGGTACAAAATTCCCGATTTCATATAAAGATCGCGATGGAATATTACAATCTTATATGCATTTGTTGTATGGACCCGCCGACCCGGCAAATCCCACCGACAACAAACGGCGAATCACGTCGTCGAATTTTATTGGGCCTGGTTCGTTCACACTGCAATTAGAAAACGTGGTTGATAATACCAACTCGAATATGCTGACGCCCAACATTCGCAACAATTATACAGTAACGGATAAGGCGGATGGTGACAGAACACTGTTGTACATTCACGGTGATGGACGTATATACTTGATTGACACAAATATGAATGTGATGTTTACTGGCACGAAGACGACTGAGAAAACGTTGTTCAATAGTTTGCTCGACGGTGAACATATCAAATATGATAAAAACGGTAAATTTATTAATCTGTATGCGGCATTCGATGTATATTATATCCATGAAAAATCGGTTCGGGAGTATCCATTCTTACCGGTAGCAACGGAAGAGAGCAACCAACTAGAAGCCAGATTGCCATTGTTACACAAATTTGTAGATTTATTGAATCCGGTTTCGATATTGGACGACCCGGGGTCTGGTGAAGTGAAACCGTGCAAGAATAGTAATCCGTGTGATTTCCGCGTGCATTGCAAAGCATTCTATTATGATACGGAGAAAAACACCATATTTGATGGTTGTTCGAAAATATTGTCGAATACACGCGATGGCATTTTTGAATATAATACGGATGGGTTGATTTTCACGCCGGCCCGGTTCGCGGTTGGAGGTGCATCTGTTGGCGGAAAGCCCGGCCCTAAGACGAAATCTACGTGGGACCATTCGTTTAAATGGAAGCCTGCCGAATTCAATACCATCGATTTCTTAGTTACCATTAAAAAGAACAAAATGGGAAAAGACGAAATCAGTCATATTTTTCAAGACGGAAAGAATTTACAAGGTGTTCAATCCGTGTCTCAATACAAAACATTGGTGTTAAGATGCGGTTTCAGTGAGCGTATGCACGGGTTTTTAAATCCGTGTCAAACCATATTGGATGACAGTGATGTGAAAAATGATGGTGCGGTCGATGACGAAAATGAATACAAACCGGTTCCGTTCTACCCAACCGACCCATACGATAAAAACGCGCACTTATGTAATATGATGTTGCAAGACGTAGACGGACGGTTCTTAATGAAAACCGAAGAAGGCGAGTATTTTGAGGAAAACATGATTGTTGAATTCAAGTATGTCATTACAAATCAAGATGGTTGGCGTTGGGTTCCTTTGCGGGTTCGTTATGATAAAACTGCCGAATTATTATCGGGAATAAAGAAAAATTATGGAAACGCGTATCATGTTGCAAATAACAATTGGCACTCTATACATAATCCCATCACCGAAGAAATGATCAGTACCGGGCAAAATATCCCAGAGCGCGTGGACGAGGTTTATTACAGCAAAACAACTGACGAAACGAGCACACAGGCGCTTCGTAACTTTCACAATCTGTATGTAAAGTCGAAGTTGATAATGTCCGTGTCAAATCGCGATGATACGCTCATCGATTATGCGGTTGGAAAAGCGGGCGATTTGTCGAAATGGATTTATGCGAAATTAAAATTCGTCTTTGGTATTGATATTGCAAAGGATAACATACATAATCAACTGGACGGCGCATGTGCAAGATATTTAAAAGCAAAAAAGAAATATACACATTTGCCATCGGCGCTCTTTGTACATGGAAATAGCGGTGTAAATATTCGATCTGGAAGTGCATTGTATACGGAAAAAGACAAACAAATCACAAATGCGGTGTTTGGTGCAGGTGCGAAAGACGCAACCATGTTGGGCAAAGGAGTCTATCGCAATTATGGTGTTGCCGAACCCGGATTTCATATCAGTTCGTGTCAATTCGCAATGCATTACTTCTTTGAAAATAGCACCACACTTCATAATTTCCTACGTAACTTAACAGAATGCACGCGATTGCAAGGCTATTTCATCGGTACATGTTATGACGGTCAAACCGTATTTGATTTACTTCGAAACAAACGAAAAGAAGAAAGCCTTAGCATATTCAAGGGTGAGCGTAAGATATTCGAGTTGACTCGCATGTATGACCAGACTGGATTTCCGGAAGATGATTTGAGTTTGGGATATGCAATTGACGTGTTTCAAGAAAGCATCAATAAAGTATTTCGCGAATATTTGGTGAATTTTAAATATTTCATTCAGTTGATGGAAGATTATGGATTTGTGTTAATATCAAAAGACGAAGCAATAAACATGAATCTTCCTGACAGTAGTGGATTATTTGGCGAGTTGTTTTCGCAAATGAGCAAAGAAACTAAAATGCGACCCAATACGAAAGCCGACTACAAAGATGCGATGTATATGTCACCGGAAGAAAAACAAATATCTTTTATGAACCGTTATTTTGTATTTAAGAAAATACGCAATGTAGACGCTAAAAAAATGGGCGAAGTCATTACAAAACAAAAAGAAATCATCGATAAGAACGGGGAAGAAAATGTGCAAAAAATGGAAGAGCAACGGGCCCCAGAGCAACCGTCTGTTGTTGTCCCAGAGAAACTGGCCACAGAACAAAAAATAGTTATCAAAAAAACACAGAAAAAGATATTGTTGACTAACTTCACGCCGGTACAAGAAGATGCGTCAATTCAAGTGAATCCGCCACAACCCGAGAAAAAACCAAAACTAAAAATAATCGGTAAGAAATAAGCGTAAAAATGCGTAAGACATAATTAGAATAAACCATATTCATGCATAACCACAAACAATATAAATATTTTGCAATAATTATATTATCAAAACATGTCCTATTATTTATTACCCAAGAACCCTTTTTTAATACATAAATATATTGATTATATCGAATGTGATACACCACCGACTGCGGTGATTTCAAACTCATTATCCACGTATTTATCCGAAATTAAACAGAAAATCGATTATAGGGAAAAAGATTGGGATATATTTAAAAAATATACGAATCCATACGAATATGTTCACTCAACCGTACCCTACAAAAAACTCAGTATAGCAAAAGCAAAGCCATTATCTCGTTCTTTTTTCAAAATGATAGAAATTATGCAAACATTTCAATTGGCAACAAGTTCCCAGCCAATCAATACATTTCATTTGGCAGAAGGGCCAGGCGGGTTTATTGAAGCAATATCCATGTTGCGCAAAAATAAGCATGACATTTACATTGGTATGACACTCATGGACGAACATAATGACCCAAATATACCAGGATGGAAAAAAACGAACACATTTTTAAAACAAAACCCGAATGTCTACATTGAACGAGGACTAGATGGCACCGGCAATATTTTATCTGTGAAAAATCTACTCGGGTGTAAAGATGCGTATAAATCATCTATTGATTTTATTACCGCGGACGGAGGGTTTGATTTCTCGTTTGATTTCAATAGTCAAGAAGTATCCATTGCGCAGCTGTTGTTTGCGCAGGTTTGCTATGCAGTAACCATGCAAAAAAAGGGGGGAACATTTGTGCTGAAAGTATTCGACTGTTTTATGCAACATACAATGGATATATTGTGCATATTATCATCGTTTTACGATAAAGTATATATAACAAAGCCAAACACCAGTCGGTATGCAAACTCGGAAAAATATATAGTATGTAAGCATTTTTTATTACCAACATGTGAAAAGTTTTTCCCGTTTATACAGAAGGCGTTTGAGAGAATGATCGCGCCACCCGGTCTGGTAAACAATATGTATGTCCACCGTTTTTTAAACATTCCATTGCCGCTATGTTTTGTATCGAAATTAGAAGAATACAACGCCATATTGGGCCAACAACAAATCGAAAATATTCATTACACCATATTGTTAATTGACAACAAGCATAACCAAGACAAAATCGACGCTTTAATTAAAATGAACGTACAAAAATGCATGCAGTGGTGCGTGAAACACGATCTGCAATACAATATTATTGTAATGAACTCGAACGTATTTTTGCAAATGTCATAAGCCGAGCCATACACCCTTGAAGATTTAAAATGGGACGCCTTTCAGGCGTCTCATCTAATCTTTAAGGGAAACGTTGCCGATAAATGAATTGAAATGCATTCCACCTCTGGTGGATTGTCCCATTTCAAATCTTCATCGGTGTAAATGATTGATGTATTCCACGGTGAATACATCAAACCATGAGTTAATATTCAGGAATGAATCGCGTGAATATTTCTGCGCGTTTTTCCCACGTGCAATTCGATACATATGCTTGTTGGTTAGATAACAGTTGTTGGTTATAATCACTGTAATAATTTACGATTAAATCGATCGTTTTTTCTATAAATTGGCGCTGGTAGCTTTCCGGTATTTGATTGATTTGAACTGGGCGCATAACACAATCATTGGTTGAATATGCATCATGAAGAACATCAATGTTGGGATTATATAAATTCGCAAATCCGTTGGCAGTTTCAGGTATAGCTCCCAATTCGGATGAAATTACATTACATCGGTGGGCCATCGCTTCCAATACCGAGGTGCAGCACGTTTCCGCATATGTGTTTGGATAAAAGAATACCATTGCGGTTTTTACATGGTCAAATAATACTTTCTGCGGAACGGATCCATAGAATTCAATCTGCGGGTCTTGAATAAATAACTCGTATACGGATTTGTAGTAATGATCGTAATCATTATGACATACTTCATTTACATCAGTTATCGGCAAATATTCAGCTTTAGATTTCGTGATTTCGCGACCAAAACACGAGAACACTTTGAATTTAATATCCGGAATGTACTTTTTTATTACTTGAAACAAATAATATGCAATAATTAACCCTCTGTATGGAGTGCTAAAATATACCAACGTTTTTTCTTTCGATAGGTGTTTTAACTGGTCTAATTGAATAAATGGAGAAATGCCATTGGGAAGAATAACACATTTGTTATGTTGCAACTTAAACTGTTGAATATATCGATTTTTTTGCCAGTTGCTTACAAAAATATATTTATCGAACGGATAGTGAATCACATTGGGTTTGATAAAATCAACCGAAATATCATGATGTAACCAATTCCATAACAATATATTTGGATTAATGTCGGTGAAAAATGTTCGAGGAAGAGATGATTGCCCTTGAAATACAACAATATCTGGTCGAATGCTCTTTATAATGTCTTCTCTTAATGGCAAATAATTCAAATTGTGATTAACAGTTAATATATTCGGCATAGGTGTCATAACGTATACGGTATATTTTTTTGATAATATTTTTGACAGGTTATATATAGCAGATTCGGTACCGCCTAATGGTCGTTCGTTGATTGTATTGTATCCCCATTCACTATAATCTATGAATAATAGGATCTTTTGAGGTAGTTGTGGTTGAACTAACATATGTAATTTGAATATCATTTTTTTATGATAATCCTGCATTTCTTCCACATTAATCGTATCATTCACAATCGTATTGTATGGAATGATCTCTATATCCGTGATATCATATTTATCGACGTATTGTTTAATGATTTCCCGTTTATACTTAGTATCATTTTCGTCATTTTTTTGCGTCTGGTCAACTGGTCGAAGAGATGCACTATTTTCATTTATAGCGTTATATAAATATATGTATGGATCGCTTAAATGGAGAACGTTAAATTCAGTACCTTTGCATTCTTTATACAATATTATCGTATACATAAAATCGTCATACAAATACATACGCTCATCATATAATTTTTCATATTTATCTAGTATTTTTCGATTTATACATAATAGCCGATATGGGGTAGCTAATATTTCGTTGTAATCAGAGTGTATGATTTTGATATTTTTTGGTTCATATATGTTATAATTACATGTCATATTATAACTATGAATCGGTTCTGTCGAATTGTGAATTGTTTTTTCAAACGTGGCGGATGTGCGATTTATTTTTGCATTTCCGGTCAACGTAATCACATCACACTGTTTTTCGTTTTTAACATTATTAATACGTTCTAGCGTATATGGAAAGAAAAAATCATCCCCGTCTAACATAACTAGATTTTCGTATCGATTCTCTGTGCGAAATATAGATAACACCGAATTATGTCCTTTTCCTGGATATCCGTTTGATTCTGTTCTCACTATTTTTTTCAACTTTGAATGTGTGTGGTACCCAAATTCGCGCATAACATCGTGATAAAAGAGTTCATTTCTGGTATTTACTACTATATATATTTCATAATCGTCGAAATTTTTTTGATGAATTACACTCTGAAACGATTCGTGTAATAATCGAATGTTACTTGAACATAGAATTCCTACTAAAAACTTTACCATAATGTAAACAATATGACATATTATTCATATTGTTTCGACGACTGTTTATATTGCGTTTGCGAAACTGGTAACAGAACATTGTTTCATTTCATCCGAGTATTTTGAAAATGTGGGTGTTTTCTTCATTGGATAACCGAGTTTGTCTTTCACAGTATATCCATTGGATGGGACGCCATACGCGAGTGCATTTGCGACTGCACCTCCAAAAGCGGTTCTATATGAAGCAGACGAATTTGTGATGGAATTATATTTCTTACGAGTGATTAAATCGCTCGAATTTACGCCTCCTTGTTGTGCAAACTGTGGATTGTTCGGTTTGTAGTATAATTTTACATATAATGGACGAATTCCGGGTGAAAAACTGGATGTAAATACTTTATAAATGTCGGACGATGTTGTTTTTGAGCTCGGGTAAGATCCGGCCTCAAATCCAATCGCGGATTTGAATATATTATCCGCTATCACGAACTGTGGGTATAAACCATTTGATGAATCTAGAGCCCACGTAGTTAACCCATTGCTGCCGGTGGGAATAATATAATTACTTGACGGAAATGTGGCGGCATCAATGCGATAAGATTGTAATTCGATTACATTTTCGTTGTTATTATATGCAATATTTAATGCATATGCAATGTTATCATTATAAAATTCGGTCGTTCTTCCATTCGGGTCTTTGATAAAATAATGTAAATTTTCAAACATGGCCTGTTTGAATTTGCGATTCAAATCATCCAATGTATAATATCCAGCAGTAATTGCAACGGGATATGTAGTTGTATTCGCAACTACATTACGTGGACTACTGGAATCATACCGGTTAACCCATTTATATCCAAATGATGTATCCGCAGATATGTAATATTTTAAACAATGATTCGTGCCAGCGGGTGAATACACATTTGCGGATGATAAATTTGACCCAGGTTTTGCGTTCGAATCCCCTTGTCTTATATAGTTATACTGATTTTGCACAAATGTACGATTACGACTGGTCAAGTATTGTGACGATGATGTATAATATGTGTCGTCATTCTTACCATCATTAAATTTTCGTTTAATCATTCCACTGCTACGTACTCGATTACGAGCATTCGCAGCTGGCGATAAAACCACACTACAGCTTTCATAATTTTCACATTTATTATTCGGCGTTGTGTTGTCGATTGTGTTCACTAAATCCTTTACATTTGTCGCGATGGTATTATTGATTGTACCATTTGGACGATTGAACTCATCAATGCGCAATGATGCAGACGACCGGCATGTAGTTGCAGTAGTGCTCGCAATTTCTCGTCTATATATCTTTAATGGATTTGCCGAAAATAATTGGGGGATATCTGCGCTTATTTGTCCATTTTTTTGAATAGATGAATGAATTTGGTTAAACGTTCTCCCTTTCCATGGAATAAGTGGTATAGGATTTAAATTTAATAAAGCAGACATAAATATACTATATACTTATAGAATTATTATTTGCAAAAAACCCTAATAAATACATGTGTCATATACAATACAGTTGACAGATGAATCTTAATATACCCGCA
>Ga0315905_10007045_pt1 | contig 11410 bp, 10 predicted proteins | sample LakEriMetagenome_5_FD_203522 | JGI IMG/M metagenome (GOLD analysis project Ga0315905, IMG submission 203522) | Freshwater fungal communities from buoy surface, Lake Erie, Ohio, United States - Buoy 4 MA121 | ecosystem: Environmental > Aquatic > Freshwater > Lake | place: USA: Lake Erie, Ohio...
GACCTGCCCGAGGATGCGACGGCGGCTGCGGCCGCCGGCTGCGATGGCATTGGTCTGCTGCGCAGCGAATTTCTGTTCATGAACCGGTCGTCTGCTCCCAGCGAAGAGACCCAGTTTGAGGCCTATCGAATGGTGGTGCAGGCCATGGGCGGCAGGCCGGTCACCATCCGAACCCTTGACTCTGGTGCTGACAAGGCGGTGACCTATCTCTCGGGCCTGAACCGCACACCACCGTTGAACCCAGCCCTTGCACTCCGAGCCATTCGGCTCAGTCTCGCAGAGCCAGAGCTCTTTCTGGTCCAGCTGCGGGCGCTCCTGAGAGCCTCGGCCTACGGGCCCCTCCAGGTCATGATTCCGCTCATCAGTGGTCCATCGGAGCTGATCTCGGCCCGGCGAATGATCCAACGCGCGATGGGCGAGCTCAAGGCCAAGGGCGTGGCCTATGACCCTCAGCTCCGGGTCGGCGCCATGATTGAAGTCCCCTCTGCCGCCATTGCCATTGATGGGCTCCTGGCACACATGGACTTTGCCTCCATTGGCACCAATGACCTCATTCAGTACACCCTGGCGATTGACCGCACCGACCGAGAGGTCTCACACCTCTATGACCCACTCCATCCCGCGGTCATTCGACTCATCCGCGAGACCATCCGGGCCTGTGACCGGGCCGGTACCCCCATCTCACTCTGTGGCGAGATGGCAGGGGAGCCACAGTTCACACGCCTGCTGCTGGGACTGGGACTGCGGAGCTTCTCCATGCACGCGGTGGAAATCCTTCGCGTCAAACAAGAGGTCTTGCGGTCTGACATCCGGCTGCTGGAACGGCCTGTGGCGCGGCTTTTGAGGCTCCCGGACAGCCGCCGTGTTCGCGCAGGGCTCGAGTCACTGGGCAGCTGAGGCCACCGGTTGAATCCAGCCCGCTCGGACCGCTGCCAGGACCGCCTCGGTCCGTGTCTGCACGTTCAAGGCCCGCAGAATCGCGCTGATATGGACTTTGGCGGTGCCCTCCGACATGCCGAGGCTTCGGCAGATCACCTTCGTGGGGGCGCCCTCCACGAGATAAGTGAGCACCTCAAACTGACGCGGCGTGAGTGCGGCCCAGGGCGCGTCGCTGGCGCAGACCTCGGGCACCTCCACCCGGATCACGGTCTGCCCACCGGGCTTGAGGTGTCGTCGATTGCCCGGAGACAGGGACGACTCCGCGGCGCTCGGAAGGCGCCGAAGCGGCCTGGTCTGCTGGCTCAGGCGGTCGAGGTGTTGGGCGTTCAAAAGGCTGGTGATGGCATCGGTCATGACAGGCTCCTGGTCAATCAGGGTTGGTTGGAAGGAGCCCGCAGTGTCTGAGACGGCCACGTGCCAGACTGCAACAGATTGTGTCAAATTGGAGCCCATGACCGATCTGCAGAACAATACGCCTTCCGGGCGAGACCTCGGGCCTGTCGATGAGCAGATCGCAGCGTTCGACGCACCACTTCCATTGGTGAGTGGCCAGTCCTTTGGGCCCTACCACCTCGCCTTCGAGACATACGGCAGCCTCAATGCCACCCGCTCGAATGCGGTCCTCATCTGCCACGCCCTCAACGCCTCACACCATGTTGCAGGCACTCGCAGAGATCAGCCCGAAAACCGGGGCTGGTGGGACAACATGGTTGGGCCTGGCAAGCCGGTCGATACCGACCGATTCTTCGTGGTGGGCGTCAACAATCTGGGGTCTTGCTTTGGTTCGACCGGCCCCTCGAGCATGGATCCCGCCTCGGGCAGGCCCTATGGAAGCCAGTTTCCGGTGATCACCGTCGAAGACTGGGTCAACGCGCAGGCCAGACTCGCCGACCGACTCGGGATCGAACGGTTTGCCGCGGTCATGGGCGGAAGTCTCGGCGGCATGCAGGCGCTGCAGTGGTCGATTGCCTATCCGTCACGGGTCGGGCATGCCGTGATCATTGCCTCCACCGCCCGGCTCACCGCGCAGAACATCGCGTTCAACGAGGTCGCTCGGCGCGCCATTCTCAACGACCCGGAGTTTCACGGGGGGAACTACTATTCCCACGGGGTGGTGCCCAGGCTTGGGCTCTCGATTGCCCGCATGGTCGGTCACATCACCTACCTCTCCGACGACTCGATGGCCCAGAAGTTTGGCCGCAACCTCCAGTCGGCAGACCGCTACCAGTACGGCTTTGAGGCGGAGTTCCAGATTGAGTCCTACCTGCGGCACCAGGGCGAGAAGTTCTCAAACTACTTCGATGCCAACACCTACCTTCTGATCACGCGGGCGCTGGACTACTATGACCCAACCCGCAGGACCGATGGGTCCCTCACGAAGGCGCTGGCCCCCGCGAGCTGTCACTTCTGTCTTGTCTCATTTACGACGGACTGGCGGTTCTCCCCTGAGCGCTCACGCGAGATCGTGGCTGCACTCATGGAGGGCGGCCACGCCGTCACCTACTCCGAAATCGACGCGCCCCACGGGCATGACGCCTTTCTGATGGCAGACCCCCAATACCATGCCGTCGTGCGCGCCTACTTTGACCGCATTCACCAGACGCTCTGCGAACAGCACGACCAGCCATGAGTCGCCTGCCTCCCCTAAGACCAGACCTCGCTCACATTGCTGACTGGGTGGAGCCGCACACCCGAGTCCTTGACCTGGGCTGCGGAGACGGTAGCCTCTTGGCCTGGCTCCAGGCCGAGAAACACTGCAAGGTCTATGGCGTCGAGATTGACTCGGAGAAACTCCTATCCTGCATCTCAAAGGGCCTGTCCGTGGTGCAGGGGGATATCGACCACGGGCTGGCCCTGCTGGGCCGCGCCCGGTTCGATGTCATCATCCTGTCCCAGGTGCTTCAGGCAACCCACCGGACCGAGCAGCTGCTCCAGGACATTGGTCGAATCGGACGCAAGGCGATTGTGAGCAGCCCAAACTTCGGCCACTGGTCCCATGTCTTGTCCCTGCTGCAGGGTCGGATGCCGGTCAACGCAAGGCTGCCCTACCAGTGGTTTAACACCCCCAACCTGCACTTTGCCACTACTCGCGACTTCGAAACGCTCTTGGACCGCCTTCAACTGAGGGTCACACGACGCGAGTACCTTCAAGAGCAGGCGCATGGCATGGTGCCCGTTCGGGCCTTCACCGCCCTGCGCGCCACTCTGGCGATCTACGAGTTTCACGCAACCCACTCTCAGAAGGACTCATCACCATGAACACCATCGGCATCGTTGGGGCGGGCACCATGGGCAATGGCATCGCCCAGGCATTTGCCTGCGCTGGCCGCTCAGTCATCCTCCAGGACATTCACGCGATCGCGCTCGAGAAGGCCGTCCAGACCATCCAGGGGTCACTCGACCGGCTCATCAAGAAGGGCAGCCTGTCTGCATCGCAGAAGGACGAGGCCCTTGCGCGGATTCGGTGCAGCACAGAGCTGTCAAGCCTTGCTCCAGCAGACCTCATCGTCGAGGCAGCCACCGAGCAGGCGCGCATCAAGACCGAGATTCTGCAGGCCGTGGAGGCCGTAGTCTCGCCGGACTGCATTCTGGCAACGAACACCTCCTCGCTGTCCATCACGGCGCTGGCCGGGCAGCTCAGACAGCCCAGCCGCTTTGTGGGAATGCACTTCTTCAACCCGGTGGCCCTGATGCCTCTGGTCGAGGTCATTCAGGGGCTTCAGACCAGTCAGGCGGTGGTCGACCGCATTCAGGCCCTTGCCAAGGACATCGGCAAGACCCCCATCGTGGTGAAGAACAGCGCTGGTTTTGTGGTCAACCGAATTCTCTGCCCCATGATCAACGAGGCCATTTTTGTGCTTTCGGAGGGACTGGCAAGCGCGGCGGAGATTGACGAGGGCATGAAGCTGGGCTGCAACCACCCGATTGGCCCACTGGCGTTGGCGGACCTGGTCGGGCTGGACGTCCTGCTGGCCGTGATGAATGTCCTGTCTGACCACTTTGAGGATCCCAAGTACCGACCCGCCCCACTGCTCAAGGAGATGGTCGCCGCTGGGCGCCTGGGTCGAAAGACAGGGCGGGGCTTCTACACCTACGAGTAGCCTGAGCGGAGCTTGGCAGTGGCCTACCGCATGTGGGGTCTGGCGGCCCTGTTCTACCTGTTTGATTTCTTTCAGCGGGTTGCACCCGCGAGCCTGGCCTTTGACCTGTCCCGCGAGATTGCACCCACGGCCGTCTCGCTGGGCACGCTCTCGTCGGCCTACTTTCTCACCTACGCAGGGTCACAGCTGCCAGCGGGCCTGCTCGTGGACCGATACGGGGCTCGCAGGGTCCTCACCTGCGCGGCGCTTGGCGGCGCCGTCGGCGTAACCGTCTTTGCCCTGGCGCCGTTCATGTCCCAGGCGGTGGCGGGCAGACTTATGCTTGGCGCTGCCGGGGCTGCGGCCTGGATCGCGCTGCTCAAGCTGGCCTCTGAGTGGTTCTCGCCCCAGGCCTTTGGAGGCATCACCGGGCTCTCTCTCGCGGTGGGGGCCTTTGGCGCAGTGCTGGCCGGACTTCCGCTGAGCCTACTGGCACAGACGCTCGGCTGGCGCAGCGCGCTCCTGCTGACGGCGGGTATCGCAGTGGGCCTGGCCTTTCTCTTTTGGTGGCTGATTCGAGACCGACCAGGCAGTCAAGACACCCGCAGGGCGGCCTCGCCCGCCGCGTCCGTGCCGATCTTACAGCTTCCGTGGCGCGCCCTCATCACGCTCGGGCTTGGGCAGATGGGCGTGACCGGCAGCATGGCGGCGCTCTCCTGGCTCTGGAGCGTCCCCTTTCTCAAGACCAGCTTTCAGCTCACCGCCAGCGCTGCAACCCTCTTTGCCTCCTGCATGATGGTCTTCTTTGCGCTGGGCGGCGTTCTCTTCGGACGGTGGTCAGACCGCCTCCAGGAGCGGCGAAGGCCCATGCTTCTGGGCACGGCGGGGGTGATTGCAATGCTGCTTCTGCTGGGCAGCGAGGTCCTGGCGGGAAGTCTCATGTCCACGGTCGCCTGCCTGTGGGTCATGGGCCTCTGCGCTGGCTCCATGGTGCTCTCCTTTGCAGCCGCAAAGGACCTCGCCAAGGGGCATCACACCGGCGCAGTAGTGGCCTTCATGAACCTCTGTGTGATGACCGGCAGCATTGGCCTGCCACCCCTCTTTGGATTGGTCCTGGATGCGCAGTGGCTCGGCCTCGTCTCCGAGGGTGTTCGTATCTATCCCGCTCAGGCGTACGCGCTGGCCTTTCTGGGCCTGGCCGGCTGGGTGAGCTTGACCCTGCTGTTTCAGATCCGATGGAAGGATGCACTCCTCTCATCGCCGAGGGCTGGCTAGCCCGGCCCGGCGGCCTGATCTAGGCGGCTGCCTTGCGGCTCGGGGCGCGGTGGGTCTCCATGCCCAGCTGTCGAATCTTGCGATAGAGGTGCGTGCGCTCAAGGCCCGACCGCTCGGCCAGCCGTGTCATGCTGCCGCCCTCTTTGTCGAGCTGGTACTGCAAGACAATGCGCTCAAAGGCCTCCCGGACCTCGCGCAATGGGGCATCGAGGTCAAGGCCCGCCAGCGCCTGACGCGCCATCTCGAGGGGGTCTGCCGTGTGGATGGCCAGCGTCTCGACATCGCTCTCGGTGGCCAGGGCTGCCGCGGCGCCCATCACCTGCTGTGTGTGGGCCACGGCATCCCGCCAGGCCCGCTGCGCCTGCGCCCGGGCAAGCGCCGCATTGACCGTCTTGAGAAGCTTTGCGAGTGCGATGGGCTTTTCGAGAAAATCAAAGGCGCCCATGCGCGTGGCCTCCACCGCAGTGTCGATGGTGGCATGGCCGGACATCATGACCACAGGGACTGTGAGGAGACCGAGGGAGGACCACTCCTTGAGCAGCGTCACCCCATCGGTGTCGGGCATCCAGATGTCTAAGAGAACAAGATCGTGGCTCTGGCCGTCATGGGCCACTCGGGCCTGGGTGGCGGACTCCGCAAGCGCAACGGCATGGCCTTCATCCTCGAGGACTTCCCGAAGCAGTTCCCGGACCCCGAGCTCATCGTCAACGATCAGTATGTTTGCCATGCGGACCATTTTCTGCCACCTGAGGGCCAAGCGCAAATGAGAACTGTGCCCGTGCGCCCAACACCTCGCCCGTGTCTGCACGGAGAGACTGCACCATCACCTCCGCCCCGTGCTCCCGCGCAATCTTGTGAACGATGGCAAGCCCGAGCCCAGAGCCCTTGGCCTTTGAGGTGACATAGGGCTCAAACACCCGATGGGCAATCTCTGGGGCCAGGCCCGGCCCATTGTCATCGACCTGCAGAACAACCTGGCTGGGCGTCTGAAAGACCGACACGGTCACCTGGCCACGGGGGCCTGGGTCAACCGCATCCTGCGCGTTCTGCACGAGGTTATGAATGACCTGAATCATCTGTCCACGGTCCGCACTCACCTGAGCAGTGGGGTCAAGGCTCGCCACCTGAATCCTTGGATCCGAGGCGTAGAGGGTCATCACCTCCCGCACCAGGTCCGCAAGTCGGAGCGGGCTGGGCATGGCGTCCGGCATTCGGGCGTAGCTTCTAAACGCATCCACCATGGTCTTTAAGGCCTGGACCTGCTCAACGATGGTCTGGGCAGACTTGGTCAGCAGCTCCCGCTGGTCGGGCGTGAGGCTCGGGGCGAGCTTTCGTTCAAGGCGCTCTGCGGAGAGCTGAATCGGGGTTAATGGGTTCTTTATCTCGTGGGCCAGACGCCTGGCCATGTCCGACCAGGTCTTGGCCCGTTGGGCCGCGAGTAGCTCGCCAATGTCGTCGACCACCACCACCCAGACCGCCTCCTGCTGCGCGCCCAGGTCATGCAGCCGAGCGACATTCACCAGGAGTGACCGAACGCCGCCATCGTCCAGTGCGCACTCGAGCTGGCGCTGGACCAGCTGCTCCTGAGCGCCGGCCAGCGACTGCATCAGGTCCACCAGCGGACGATAGGCCGTCCAGTCGGTGAGCGGCTGCATCAGATGCTGTTGAAGGTCCATCTCGAGGATTCGCGCTGCGCTGGGATTGGACTGCAGCAGTCTCAGACTCCCATCAAAGACGAGCACTCCCGTGGACAAGGTGGCCATCATCTGCTCAAGGAACTGCAGGCTGGATTCGCGTCGAGCCTCACTCTCGGCCGCTATGTGCTGGGCCTCTCGCAGCTGCGTGGTCATCTGGTTAAAGGATCGAATCAGGTCATTGAGCTCATGGTCGATCAGGTCCTCTCGCAGCCGGGGATAGTCCCCGCCAGCAACCGCCCGGGTGGCCTTCTCCAGAGCGCGCAGAGGCCCAGCGAGCCAGCCACTGAGCAGCACCGACACCGAGAGCGCACCGAAGACGGCAAGCAGCAGCGCCAGCGAGAGCGTGACCCCATAGATGCGACGGATGCCCTGCTTGCCCAGGGAGAGCTGTTGATAGTCACTGAGGCCGCGATTGAGGTCATCGATGTGCTGGGCAAGGCGAGCGGGCACGGGCTCAACCCACTGGACAATTCGGACGGGGTCCTGGCTGAGCTCCCTGCGGACCGACAGGGCCAGTGCACGCGTCTGCAGGGCCCAGGCCTCCTGGCCCGGACTTGGCTCGACGGTCGAGAACTGCCGTTCAGACCGCACACGCCCGAGTGCCTCGGTGGTGGGAAGGTCTGGCACCAGGCGAAAGAGTGTGGAGCTGCGAATGGCCAACACCTTGCCCTGGGTGCTCAGCACGAGCACCTCGGCCTGTGGCCGAGCCTCGAGCGCCACCTCAATGAGCCCGTTGAGCTCGGCGTCCGGAACGGACTCAATGGCCACTGCCAGCCTACGAGCATTGGCAAGCGTCTCGAGGCGAAACGACTCGACCGTGGCGCGGCCCAGGTCCGCACCGCTTCTCAGCGCGCCCTCCACGCTCTGCGAGAACCAGCTGTCAATGGTTCTCGCCAGAAACTGGACAGACACCAGAGACACCAGTGCCACCGGCAGAATGCCCATAAGGGCCAGGGCCGTGGCGAGCCGGATGGTCAGACGAGAGCCGAACTCGCGCTCTCGGTAACGGCCCCAGGCACGCACCACCATTGCGACCGACATCAGGGCCATCACCACCACCAGGCCTAGGTTTGCAGCGACCAGCAGCGGATAGACCTCATCGAGTCGGCTGTCGAGCCCGGACGCCATCGAGAGGACCGCGAGCATGCCGCCGGCCAGCGCAAAGACCACGAGCAACGCAAGCCGAAAGGCAATGGTCACTTGAGCACCACCACCGAGACCCAGCCCGAATCAAAGGCCCACTGCTCACTGGTGAGGGCAGTGACCTGTATGGCCTTGGGCAGGGCTGAGAGGTCTAGCGAGAGTCGAATCCGCCGGGTCTGGCCTGCTGGCAGCTGTCCGGGTCCGGCGACTCGCCAGCCCTTCACCGCGAGGCTCGCCCGCAGCGCCTCGCCAAAGTCTTGGTAGACCAAGGGTGCTGCGCCGTCCAGCGTGACGCGGAACTGCCGCGTCAAGGGGTGGAACTGAAGGTCTGCTGCCCGGGAGCGGAGGAAGACCTGCCGGTCCCACCACCACCAGCGAGGCTCGGTCACCTGAAACTCTGCGTGAAAACGCAGCGGCACGCCTCGTTCAATCGCCTGAATGAGCGCACCGCTCAGGGTGACTCGGACCTGACCCGAGATCATGGCCCCCTCCAGGGGGTCATCGATGAGTGAGAGTTCGCTAAGCGAAACGCTCGGCACGCGAGGTGCAACGGCGCGCTCCGAGGCTTGGGCGGGCCACCCGACCGGCCAGCAGAACAGACAGGCCGCCAGAAAGAGTGCCGCAGCCCCTAAGCCGTTCTGCGCAGGCGAGCCACAAAGAAGCCATCGCCGACGCGTTCGCCCTCGGCAATCATGAGTCCCGGCGCAGTCAGGCGCTCTACATGGCATGCCGCATTCTGCCATCTCTGGACAAGCTGCTCGCCCTCTTGCGCAAAAACAGAGCAGGTCACCAGAAGTGCCTGCCCGCCGGGCTTAAGCCGCCGCCAAGCCTGCTGCAGGATTTCCCACTGGGTCTGGCGCAGAGACTCGAGCTGCCCGGGCGTCCGCTTCCAGGGAATCTCGGGATGCCTTCGTACAACCCCAGAGGCCGAGCAGGGAAGGTCGAGGATCAGGTGGTCAAAGGTTGAGGGCCAGTCTTTGGGCCAGTCCGCCGTCTGACCGGGGTCCAGCGCACGCACCTCGATGGCTGCGGGCAGCTGGGCGCGAACCCGGACCCACTCCGTCTCCAGCCTCTGCAGGCGATGGACTGAGGGGTCCGTCGCAAAGACTCGCAACTGGGCCTGCTCGGCCATCAGGAATGTCTTACCCCCTGGGGCAGCACAGACGTCCCAGACCGACTGCCCTGGCTCAGGCGAGAGGATGCGCGCGCAGCGCTGGGCTGAGAGATCTTGGACCCGGAACCAGCCCTCATAAAAACCCGGAAGCTGGGTGACCGGGCGGGCAGGCGAGAGGTGAAAGGCTTGCGGCAGGGCTGGGCCCACCGACCAGGCCGTGATGCCCTCTGACGCAAGGGCCTCGATCCATGCGGCACGTTGCTCGGCAGGCCCAATGAAGCGAACGGTAAGCGGCGGAGCCGACTGCTGATGGTCTAGCCAAGCGGCCGTGCGTGGCCCCAGGCTCTCCTGCATGCGGTCAATCCACCACTGCGGGGCATTCCAGCGAGCGATCGGGTGGTGCAGGTCCTGGGCTGCTGCCAGAGGGTCTGCCAGCGTCTGGCGCAGGATGGCGTTGACAAACCGTCCGCCTGGGGGGCCCGCCCAGGCCTGTGCGGCCCGAACGGCCTGGTCCACTAGGGTGGCCGCGGGCCGGTATTGCCGTCGAAGGGCACCAAACACAACGCTCAGGAGGACCGCAAGGCCCGGATCGGGCCGCTTCTTGGCCAGTCGCTCCAGGCGGACCTGGGTAAGCCCCCAGTTACGCAGGCCGCCGTAGAGCAGGTCCGTCTCTGAGGCGGTGAGCGCCAGAAACCCCGCTGGGCTCTGGGATCGGTCCGCAAGGATCCTGCGCATCTGCTGCGAGGCCTGACGAAACTCCCGCCAGAGTGGGGCCCGCGCCAAGACCGCTCGGTTCGGTGAGCGGTCCAAGCGACTTAGCGGGCTGACGCTGCGCCGGCCATGGCGCGCAGCCTCATCACGCGGTCCTGGGTCGCGGGGTGGGTGGAAAAGAGCCCCGCAAGTCCCGCACCGGCCAGTGGGTTCATGATCATCATTTGAGCCGTCTCTGGGTGCTGCTGGGCCGTCTGGAACGGAATGCCTCGGGCATAGTGCTCAATCTTTTCGAGTGCACTGGCCAAGGCAAGTGGGTCGCCCGAGATCTCTGCACCGCCCCGGTCGGCCTCAAACTCACGGGCACGCGAAATGGCCATTTGAATCAGGCTTGCAGCAAGGGGCGCCAGGATCATCAAGAGGATGGACACAATCGGATTGAGTGGACGGCCCTCTGCATCGCGGCCACCAAAGAACATTGCGAAGTTCGCCAGGGCGGAGATGGCGCCTGCCAGAGTGGCTGAGATGGTAGAAATGAGGATGTCTCGGTGGGCCACGTGGGCGAGTTCGTGCGCCATGACGCCTCGGACCTCGCGGTGTGAGAGCATCCGCAGGAGGCCGGTCGTCGCCGCCACGGCCGCATGCTCAGGGTCACGCCCAGTGGCAAAGGCGTTGGGCGCGTCTTCTTGAATGATGTAGACGCGAGGCATGGGCATATTGGCGCGAGCGGCCAGATCGCGCACCATGCCGAAGAACTCGGGGGCAGACTGGTCGTCGACCTCGCGGGCCTGGTACATGCGCAGAACCATCTTGTCCGAGAACCAGTAGGCACCAAAATTCAGGACGGCGGCAAAGAGCAGCGCAAGGATCATCCCGGTCTGGCCACCAATCAGGCTTCCGAGCAGACCGAAGAGGGCCACAATGCTGGCCATGAGCACCGCAGTCTTCATCAGATTAAACATGGATGACTCCTTCAAAAAGATTCCAGGGGCTCAGACTCCCCTCGGCCAGACTCAGTTCCCTCGCTGAAACTGGTCACCAAGGCTCAGCCGCATGGCCCGAGCGACCACGGCACCGGGCGTGGGCCGGCCGCCCGGACGCTGAAGCCAGCTCAGGCCCATGAGACCCTGGCCACAGGCGACCACAATCCCCTCGTCGCGCTCACCCATGCGAACGATTGCGCCTGGCGGCCCCCAATGGCCCTGGGTCTCCACGAGCACCGCGCCACCCAGCTTCAGGGTCTCTCCGCGCAGCACCGAGACCGCACTCGGCACAGACTCCAGCGACCGAACCTGATTGATCACCTCCTGGACCGGGCGATCAAACCGCACCCACCGGTCCTCCGCACCGAGCTTATGGGCATAGGTCACGCCCTCGGTCGACTGAGGCGTCGGGCAGCCATTGAGGAAAGGGCGTTCCCTCAGAAAGCGCACCAGCAGGTCAGCGCCCAG
>Ga0315905_10007046_pt1 | contig 11410 bp, 14 predicted proteins | sample LakEriMetagenome_5_FD_203522 | JGI IMG/M metagenome (GOLD analysis project Ga0315905, IMG submission 203522) | Freshwater fungal communities from buoy surface, Lake Erie, Ohio, United States - Buoy 4 MA121 | ecosystem: Environmental > Aquatic > Freshwater > Lake | place: USA: Lake Erie, Ohio...
TGAGGTCGTAATTGGGCTCGAATTTCGCTAATCTGGTTCATGAGGGTTTCTTGGGTTTTCTGCTAACTCCTATCAAACCCTTTCCCTCCCAGCTTTTCAAGTTTTTGTCCTGTACTGAGACAGTTCCTATCCCCTGAGTTTTAACATATTTTTTGAGTCGGCTAATACCCTTAACCTTGATCATCGACTAAGCATTTCCTGGGGTTGGCGATCAATTAATTTTGGTAACGTTGGCAGGGGTGGATTGTTCAAACAACGCCAATGGTAGGCAAATAAGTCGAGGTGCTCATGGCCCATGGTGGCGATCGCCGGAGCAGCGGGAAAGGGCCAGAGCCGGTCAAATAAAATAGTTTGGGAAAAGCTAAATTGCAGCAAATAAACCGCTGGGGGGGCATTCAAGCCTTGGATTAAGCTTTCAGCCAGTTTTTCTAACTTAGTCCGATGGCCTTGGTAGGGAGTCGATTCCCAAGACAGCAAATCATAGACATTAGGCATCATGCCTTCATGGATCAAGGGAGCAAATTGAATCTCGTCGGCGGCCACAATAATCGGCAACCAATGATCTCCCAACCAATGGGCATCGTTACAAATCGGTAAATCGAGGTGTTCACTTACCCATTGCCGACGGACAGCAATCTCTTGACAGGCTTGGTAAACGTCTTGACCGGGAAAATTTAACCACTGGGGTAATTGAATGGTTAACGGACAATAAATTCTTCCCCCCAGTTGGGTTTGTTGTTGGGCTTGGTCTGACCATAAACTTGCCACCGCCACCGTTTCGATAATCGTCTCCGGGGATTGATCGGCGATCGCCGCCTTCAGGGCATTGACCATGCGCTCCGTGACAGGAGAAGCTGCGATCAAACGGCCTTCTTGCTTTACCTTCGCATTAACAATAATGCTGGCTCGTCCATTGCAATTGGGTGCTTTAAGCGTCGGAGTTACCACAACCTTTCCACCGATAGAGGGATAGTCAACAAATACCACAGACGGCAATCAGATTTGCCTAGTTATTTTGCCTAGTTATTATTATCTGCCAAATCAGCGATAAACAGGCAAGGTGAAATGAAAAGAACTGCCCTGGTTGGGGCGGCTATCCACCCAAATTTGACCGTAATGGGCTTGGATGATTTTACGGCAGAGGGACAGGCCAAGACCATAGCCATCGGTTTTTTCATCCCGCTGGAGACGGAAATGGCCTTCAAAAATCGTTTCTTGTTTGGAATCAGGAATGCCAGGGCCATTATCAATGATGCTGACCTGAACTTTTTGGGTGGTGCGATGCAGCGCACTGACGGTGATTTTTCCTTGGGCGGGGGTATATTTGATGGCGTTATCCAACAAATTAACAATGACCTGGCGGATTAATTCTTCATCCGCAAACACAGCGGGTAAATCCTGGGGCAGATCGTATTCAATGGTTAATTGCTTTTCCCGGAATTTTGCTTGATACAACTCCAAAATTTCTTGGCACAGGGCGGCGACACAGAGGGGACAGCCTTTGACTTCAAATTGAGCGTTTAAGTTTTTCGACGCTTGTAAAATATCGGCAATCAACCGATTCATCACTTTAAATTGCCTCCGAGCATGGTGTAAAAGTTGTGTCCTTAATTCTGGCTTCTGTTCGCCTGGGGGTTTTTGTTGCAACAAGTCCAATGTGTCCACGGCGATCGACGCAGCGGTGAGGGGACTACGGAGATCATGGGCTAACATAGCCAAAATTTGATCCTTAAACCGCATCTGCTCCAACAATTCCTCTTTTTCCTTCTGCAGCAAAAATAACTCATCTGACATCTTCATCAGTTCACTGGAATAGCCCACAGCGGAAATTTCCCTAGGGCAACTCGGCGGCAGCGGCAACATCGGTGAATCTTTTAGGGTTTGTAGATCCTGCTTCCAGCGGGGCCACCATTTTTGTAGTTGCCGAACAATGTTACTGCCTGCCAAAACTTGTCGGGGGTCGGGACTTACCTTTACCAACGACGGGGTGGCCACCAGGCGAAAATGTTCGACCAAATGGGGATCTTGACTAATTTCGAGAATTTGTAACTCGTAACTATACCCCGCTAGGAGAGTGGCTAAGGAACGCCGGATTTCCTGCACACTTTCTCGGGAATTGGGGCGGTCATCAATGAACAGCAAAAATTGCAATGAGACAGCAGACGCAGGCATGGGGTCGGGAAAAGTCGTCATTGCAATGCGTTCAACGGATAAACAGTGGAAGAAATGGCATCGTTAACAGAAGAGTCTAGGCTGGAGCAAAATATCAACCATTAATACCATAAATCGTTCTGTCCCAGTTTTGGCCTGTCATTAGGGCGTTGCGGTAAAATCCGTTTCAAATTGGGCACGGGTTAAGGGTTGTTCAATCATTAAGCCTTCCCCCCCTAAAACTGTTAACGGTTTTCCCTCCACTAGTAACCAGATCGGTTGATTGGGATCGAGGCTGGAGGCAGTGTAAATAATTTGCCCTAGTCGCGCAATCATGCTGCTACTGCCCCCCCCGGCGGTAAATTCCTGGGAGAGATCTACTTTTATTCCTTGGGGGGTTTGGACAATGTTTAACAGACGAGTATGAGCGGGGATAGCGGTACTGCTATGGGAAGGGGCAGATTCTGATAGTAAAGCAATTAACGCTTGTTTGAGTTGAATTTCTGGGGATTGGGCCGGGTTGGCTAAATTGTGGGGGGCAAAGGCGATCGCCGTGGGTTCACCTTTTTCAACTGGGGAGGAGGCTAACCAATAAATTTGAGCTTGGCCGGATCTAGCACTATCGGGTTGGGTCGAGGTAATGACATCCGACGGCGATCGTTGGGAGAGATTATGACTCGTCCAAAGCGCAATCCCCGCCCCCGCTAGGGAAACAAATAAAGCCAAGGCTGCGAACCAGGTCAGGGTTGTAAATGGTTTGTTTTCACGCATAGCTTTTTTCCCATCATTTCCATAATTAACCCTAGTCTATCCTTTGCCCCAGCCAGTCTGGAAAAACATAAAAAAGGTCTGATGAGCGTCCACCAGACCCGATAGTTTTGTTTGATATAGCCTATTTTCGGCTAATTAGGCCGCTACCACTGATTTGCTAGGCTAGGGCTGCTACTTTGGGCCAACGTCCCATGGTGTTGCCGATCACGGCCAATTCTTTCATCACTTCATCAAACCTGTCCGGGGTTAGGGATTGAGGCCCGTCAGACATGGCTTTGGCCGGATTGGGATGCACTTCGATCATCAAAGAATCTGTTCCTGCAGCGATCGCCGCCATGGCCATAGATGGAACATAATCAGATTTGCCCGTACCGTGGCTAGGATCAATCATGATCGGCAAATGGGTTAACGCCCGCAGCACCGGCATTACCGACAAATCGAGGCAATTGCGGGTGTAATGACTATCAAAGGTACGAATCCCCCGTTCACAGAGAATGACATTGGGATTCCCCGCCGCCAAAATATATTCCGCCGCCATTAACCAATCATCAATGGTGGCTGCCATGCCCCGCTTTAGCAACACCGGCTTATCTTGAGCCCCCACTTTTTTCAGCATGGAGAAATTTTGCATATTGCGGGCCCCAATTTGGATCACATCTGCCACTTCCGCAATAATTCCCAGGTCTTCCGTATCCATTACCTCGGTAATAATGCCCAACCCGGTGGCTTCTTTCGCCGCCGCCAATAACCCTAGGGCACTTTCCCCATGGCCTTGGAAAGCGTAGGGGGAGGTACGGGGTTTGAACGCCCCACCCCGTAAAAATTGCGCTCCGGCCGCTTTGACCCGCCGCGCTGTTTCTACGATCATGGCTTCATTTTCCACGGAGCAAGGGCCAGCCACCACTGCCACAGGATGATTTTTGCCGATCGTCACAGCACCAGCCGGGGTATTAACGATTACTTCGCTGTATTCGCCGTGACGGTACTCCAAACTAGCGCGTTTAAAGGGTTGTTCGACCCGGAGCACATCCTCAATCCAAGGGCTAATTTCTTGAATTTGTAAGGGATCTAGACCGGCGGTTTCTCCCACCAAGCCGATCACGACCTTGTGCTTACCAACAATTTTTTCGGGGGTGAGACCACGCTCTGAAAACTCTTCATTAATACGTTCAATTTCTAACTCTGGGGTGCCGACTTTCATCACGACGATCATGACAAACTACCTCGAATAAGGATTAACAATAGATTTTTAGATGACAAACATGAATTCTGCTTGCGATCTTAACGAAATTATTAGAAAAGTTAATTGGATCGGTGCGTTTAATTATCTTTAGCCGCTTGAGCTTCTTGACGAGCATTGCGCCAGGCTGCCAGCATACGACCCAAATTTAGCCGAAATTCTGACCAGCCCCACCAACTACCCGGCACCGATTCTTCCCAAGAGGTGGAAAAAATGCCATAGCTCAGACCGACAACCCCCAGTCCAAAGAATAAAAGACTGACCGCAAAGGCAACGTAATTGGGAAGTTCCAGTAAATCTTGACTCACGATTAGGTAAAAGACAAAGAAAGAGGACATCCCCAAGGCCGTAGGAATCCCCGAAAACAATGCCATCCGCCGAATCATCCGTCGGCTTACCACTTCAGGAATCCGATCCTCATCCACTTTCCGGCGGAGCTTCTTTGGGCCTTCAGTCTTGGTGGAGACTGGCTCAGGGGGCTTTTTTTCGATCTTTTTCTTTTTCGATTTACGCTCAAAAGGGAGGCGATCGCGGCTTGATGGGTCAGGCATGGGAAATAGAAAAGGTTACAAACGATGTTAACGACGAATGCCCAGGCGTTTGATCAGCGCTTGGTAGCGTTCCGGTTCACAGGCATTGATAAAGCCTAACAAGCGTTTACGGCGGCCAATCATTTTTAATAAGCCACGACGGGAAGCGTGATCCTTGGGATTGATTTTCAGGTGCCCCGTCAGTTGGGTAATTCTTTCCGTTAAGAAGGCGACTTGTAAATCGGCAGACCCGGTATCTGTCTCGTGGGCCTGATACTCGGTCATCAATTCTTGTTTACGGGTTTGGGTTAAGGACATAGTCTTTTTGAAAAAACTGAATCGTACTGATGGTAAATTTCACTGCAATCTCTAACTATATCACGTTTATTTCAGGGCGATCGGGTCGCACAGGGGGAAAACGTTAACAGGTCAGATGGGACCCAGGGCAACCCTCAATTTAGGCAAGTGGGAAAACGTCAGAAACGGACGGTAATTACTTATAGTGGTATCTGGATTAGTAAATTTTTGAGCCACCATTAGACAACTCAAGCTTGATGGGAGTCCTTGGGCGGCAGGGTACAGGGGGAAACGCATTGACAAATGACTTAAAGACGATCGCCTTGCTCATCACAATGGTAACGACTCAGGTGTTGGGGGATATTTGGCTGAGTCAGGGGATGAAGGTGCATGGAGCGGTGACAGATTACAGTTTGGTGGCACTGTGGGGACTATTCCTCTATTTACTGACTTCACCTTGGATTGTATTGGGGGTAGTCACCCTAATTTTCTCTTTATTTTTATACTTCACCGCCACCTCCCGATTGGATTTGAGCTTGGTGTTACCACTATTTTCTTCGAGCTATATTCTCAATGCGTTATTGGCGTGGTTGATCCTAGGGGAGCACGTCTCTCCCGTGCGTTGGCTGGGAACCGTAATGATTGCCAGTGGCGTATTTATTGTGGTTTGGTCGGAAGGTCGGGCCCGGCATCGACGGCGTCAAGTCAAAGATCAAGATTTATTCAAACCGTCCCGATCGCCAATCAGATCAGGGCGATCGCCGTTGTGGCTATTTCCCGTCGGTGTTACCTTCTCTGTGTCTAAAGTCTGGCTCGGCATTTTGATTTTGATTTTTACCGATTCGGCGGGGGATGTGTTGATTGCTAGGGGCATGAGACAAATTGGCCCAGTCACCCTGCGATCACCGCGCAAAATGGTGGCATTGATCGGACAAATTCTTTCCCATCCCTCGGTGTTATCGGGCATTGGTTGCCAGACCCTCAGCTTTGTCACCTTTATTTCCTTACTCAGTTGGACGGACATTAGCTTGATTCGGCCAGCAGGGGCTTTGGGATATGTAATCAGCTTGTTGGGGGCAAAATTTTTATTAAAAGAACGGATTCCCTTAACCCGTTGGCTGGGCATTGCCATTATTGGTAGTGGTGTGGCCTTGATTGCCCTCGACGAGGCCAACTTGGCTGGTTCATTATTGCCGTTTACCCTGTGATTTCCCCGTCTTCAATCCACCATCCTTTGTGAACAAAATGATTGATCAAACTAGGGTTTGATAGCGAACAAAAGCCGTTGAAAATCTGACGGGTTGGGGGGATGGCGATCGCCTAGGCCGGAAAATCTGGGGCGATGGAAACCAAAGCAGGTACAATCAAAAGATTGTTTTGCCATTCTGGCACTAAAGGTAGATACGTGCGCACAGAACTCTCTCCCCCTCAGTCCAAGCCCCCTTCCCCCAAACAGCAAGAATTACCCTTTACCCTCCAAGACCTCAAGGCCGCCATCCCCGCAGACTGTTTTGAACCATCAGTGGGCCGCTCCTTGGCCTACTTTTTTTTAGATGTGGGTTTAATTGCCGGGTTCTATGCCTTGGCTGCTTATCTAGACTCTTGGTTTTTCTACCCCATTTTCTGGTTGATCCAAGGAACCCTTTTCTGGTCGCTGTTTGTGGTCGGCCATGATTGTGGTCACGGATCGTTTTCCAAGTCCAAGACGTTAAACAATTGGATTGGTCACCTGAGCCACACACCGATTTTGGTTCCTTACCACGGTTGGCGCATTAGCCATCGGACTCACCACGCCAACACCGGCAATATCGACACCGACGAAAGTTGGTATCCTGTGACGGAAGAAAAATATAATCAAATGCCTTGGTATGAGAAGCTTTTACGGTTCCAATTGCCCTTAATCGCCTATCCCATTTATCTCTTCCGGCGATCGCCGAATCGGGAAGGATCGCATTTTATGCCCAGCAGTCCTTTATTCCGTCCCTCCGAAAAATGGGATGTTCTGACCAGCACCTTTTCCCTAATCGCATTTGTGAGCTTCCTCGGCTTTTTAACCTTCCAATTCGGTTGGTTATTTTTGCTCAAATTCTATATTGTTCCCTACATCGTGTTTGTGATGTGGTTGGATTTAGTCACTTTCCTACACCACACTGAAGACGATATTCCTTGGTATCGCGGTGACGATTGGTATTTTCTCAAAGGCGCACTTTCCACCATTGACCGGGATTATGGCTTTATTAATCCCATTCACCACGACATCGGCACCCACGTTGCCCATCACATTTTCTCAAATATGCCCCACTACAAACTCCGTCGGGCCACGGAAGCCATTAAACCCATCCTAGGCGACTATTATCGCTCTTCCGATGAACCGATTTGGAAAGCCTTCTTCAAATCCTATTGGGCTTGTTACTTTGTCCCCAACCAAGGATCGGCAGTTTATTTTCGCTCCCCTTCCAATCCCGGCTATGACCAAAAATAATCCACAATAACCTTGCCAGCCAATGATCCTCCTTGCTTTTGGGAGGATTTTTTATGACATGATCAACTAAAAAAGCCAAGCCGGGGAGTAAAGATCCCAAACTTGGCCAAGTGTTTTATTCAGGAAGTTAAACGTTGTTAATTTCAAAAACCAATGGTCGGGGCACTGAGTGCAGGCAGATCAAGCAATGAATGGGCCACCGTAGCAGTGGGACTTAGGCTAGGCACCGATCGCCGCGCCGTTTGCACCAACTGGCTAATAGAGGGGTCATAAATTTGGGTAATCAACTTGGGATAAAAACCAATGCCAATAATGGGAACCAAGAGACAACCGATGATAAAAACCTCGCGGGGTTCCGCATCCACCAGGTTGGTATGACTAACCAGTTCCTCATTTTCAGGGCCGTAGAGCATTTCCCGCAGCATCGACAATAGATAAATCGGTGTCAAAATTACCCCAACTCCCATCAACACCACAATAATGGTGCGGAAAACTGCGTTGTAAGCATCGCTGGTGGCAAAGCCAACAAAAATCATTAATTCGGCGACGAAACCACTCATCCCTGGTAACGCGAGGGAAGCTAAGGAACAGGCCGTCCACATGGCAAAGCCTTTTTTCATTTTTTGACCAATGCCGCCCATTTCATCCAACATCAACGTATGGGTACGGTCATAGGTAGCTCCGACCATAAAGAAGAGACTGGCCCCGATGAGACCGTGGGAAATCATTTGCAGCATGGCTCCACTCATCCCTAGGTCAGTGAAGGAAGATAAACCAATCAGCACAAAGCCCATGTGGGAAATGGAGGAGTAGGCGATTTTGCGTTTGAGGTTGCGCTGGGCAAAGGAAGTAAGGGCGGCGTAAATAATGTTGACTACCCCTAAAATCACCAACACAGGGGCAAAAATGGCATGGGCATCGGGCAACATCCCCACATTCATTCGCAGAAGGGCATAACCTCCCATTTTCAATAAAATTCCCGCCAGTAACATGTGGGCCGGAGCCGTCGCTTCACCGTGGGCATCGGGTAACCAAGTATGAAGCGGGAAAATCGGCAATTTCACGCCATAGGCAATTAAAAAGCCCGCATATAAAAATAATTGCAAATTTAAGGGGATGTCCTTAGCGGCGATCGCCGAAAAATCGAAGGTATTAACATCGCCATAAAACGCCAGGGTCAGACCGCCGAGCAAAATAAATAACGATCCCCCAGCGGTGTAGAGAATAAACTTCGTCGCCGCATATAACCGCTTCTTACCGCCCCAAATTGACAAAATCAGATAAACCGGCACCAACTCCAATTCCCACACAAGGAAAAAGAGCAACATATCCTGAACCGCAAAAACGGCAATTTGCCCCCCGTACATCAACAGCATCAGGAAGTAAAACAGTTTGGGTTTCAACGTCACCGGCCAAGCGGCCATTGTTGCCAACGTGGTAATAAAACCCGTCAAAATAATCAACGGCATCGACAGTCCATCGGCTGCCACTGACCATTTCAAGTCAATTTGTGGTAACCAAGTATAACTTTCCACCAACTGTAACCCCGGCTCACTCAGGTCAAAGTTGCTGTAAAATGCATAGACGATCAGGGCAAAATTAACCAAGCCCACCGTCAAGGAATACCATCTAATGGTTTTGCCATCTTTGTCGGGAATGATCGGAATAAATAACGCCGCCACAATGGGCAGCAAAATAATCGTCGTTAGCCAGGGAAAAGTACTCATAGGATTTATCAACAACTCCTGAGAAGGGAAGGTTAAAACCGTGACAAGTCGAAAATAGTGCAGGACTACAGAGTTGTTACAGACATTAATCTAGCAGGGATTTTTCGGGCTAGGGCCAGGGAAAATATTAATTTTTTCTAAGGATTGGACAAAATTTGGTGCCCTTCTTGGCGATCGCCCCCAGGAAAGTTTCTATGATTAACATTGATTTTGTTAGGGTCACGACCTTAATCGTGTCTGGCCAAGCTCTATTTTGCCCGGTGCCCCCCTGAAGTCAGAACGAGATGTAACAGAATTTAAAGTTATGACGGTTTTTCCGAAAGGAAATTCAGGACTGGGGTAAACTAGCCGATAATCCTGACAATATATTTTTTTCGACTTTACGGAGAACCCTCGGTTAAGGAGCCGATAGTCAATGTCACATAGTGTAAAAATTTACGATACCTGTATCGGTTGTACCCAATGCGTGCGGGCCTGTCCCCTCGATGTTTTAGAAATGGTTCCCTGGGATGGCTGTAAAGCTGCTCAGATTGCCTCTTCCCCTAGAACTGAGGACTGTGTGGGTTGCAAACGCTGCGAAACTGCTTGTCCGACCGACTTTTTAAGCATCCGCGTTTATTTGGGTGCGGAAACCACCCGCAGCATGGGTCTAGCTTACTAACTGAGCCGAATACCCCCGCTATCATTAACAAATTCCAATTAAAAATCACTGTTGAGGGAAGGCCAATCGGGTCTTCTCTTTTTTTTGAATTTGGGTAATTTTTTGAATCCGAGCACTTTTAACGACGGCTTTGTAGAATAGAATCCATTAGACTAGGCAAATATACGCGAGGATAATTACTCATGCTGGCTGGGAAGTCTCAACAATCCGCATCCCTTTCGGATCGGGAAATGGAAATTTTAGAGCTTGTGGCAACGGGACTCACCAACCAAGAGATTGCGGAACGCTTGGAAATCAGTAAACGGACGGTGGATAACCATATCAGCAATGTTTTAACCAAGACCAAGACGGATAATCGGGTGGAATTGGTGCGCTGGGCATTGCAGTGGGGCAAAGTCTGTTTAAATGATGTCAATTGTTGCGTGTTGCCAGGGACAAATTCTGCTAGTTAGACGGGCAAATTCTGGTTTTGGCGTGGTGATTGATGCCGATGTTTATGCTTTCTTTGGTTAAGTGGCTGAGTCGGCGGTCTCGCAGAGATCCGCTACGCGGTGCGCCAATGGTGTTTTTGGGATTGGGACTGGTGGGGTGTCAACCGTTGGGGATGATTGCGCCACCGCCCCAGGATGGTTTGGGAAGCAATAGTCTAAACAGTAGCTTTGGGGATGAACAACCCCAGTTATCCCTCAATGGCCAGTTTTTGGTGTTCACATCCGAGCGGGATAAAAGGCGCAGTATTTATCTGTATGATCTAACGGCGCGACGGTTGATTCCCTTACCCAATTTGAACCAAGCGGGGAATTACCTGGAGCAGCCCGATATCAGCGCCGACGGGCGGTTAATTACCTTTATGGCGGAACGTAACGGTAAGTCCAATATTTGGCTCTATGACCGGGAAAGTCGCCAAGCCCAAAATTTGACCCAAACCTGGCGCAGTTCAGTGCGAAATCCCAGTATTAGTGGGGATGGGCGTTGGGTGGTGTTTGAAAGTAATCTGAATGGGCAATGGGATTTGGTTATTTATGACCGGGGCAGTAATAATATTCGACCCCTTAATCCAGGGCAGCTTTCTGGGGGGGATGGCTCACCATAATTTTTGTCTGGGTGAAGTTTTGTCCCATTGGCGATCGCCATGTTGAAATTCTCTGATAGTGTTAACAAAGACATGGTGAACAGCAACTAAAACAGCACTAATGTTTGACTTTTATTTAAAAGAATTAATGGCGGCAGTGAAGGTAGGTAATGCGACAGAGCATACCCACCGTGCTGCATTACAGGCTTTAATTTTGTCGTTTGGCAATAAGCTCACAGTAACGAATGAGCCAAAACGAATTGCCTGTGGTGCGCCAGATTTTGTGATTAGTCAAAATTTGCAAGAGCTTGGTTATATTGAGGCGAAAGATATTGGAGTTTCGCTCAAAAAAGAAGAAAAATCTAAGAGGATGTCTGAAAAGTCAGAGTTCAAGCTAACCGTCGAACAAGAAGACGAATAGAAGCCCAGTAAATCCAGGCTTCAGAAGTTTTGGTTAAGCCTTCATAATCCCGACTGAG
>Ga0315905_10007047_pt1 | contig 11409 bp, 10 predicted proteins | sample LakEriMetagenome_5_FD_203522 | JGI IMG/M metagenome (GOLD analysis project Ga0315905, IMG submission 203522) | Freshwater fungal communities from buoy surface, Lake Erie, Ohio, United States - Buoy 4 MA121 | ecosystem: Environmental > Aquatic > Freshwater > Lake | place: USA: Lake Erie, Ohio...
AATCTTTGACAACACAGCCTTCACCACATCGAAATCGCCCATGCTCACTCCACCGCTTGTCACAATGGCATCGCAACGCTCTACAACCTCGCGAAACACTCGTTCAAGTTCTGCTTCGTCGTCGCGCACCACTCCAAGGTTGATCACTTCGCAACCCGTCGCAACAATCATCGAATCCAACATGGTCAGGTTGCTTTCGCGAATTTGCCCAATGCGCAACGGCGAGCCATCAACAACTAATTCATCCCCAGTTGACAACAACGCAACTCGCGCGCGAGGAAATGCGCGTACAGTTCGCGCGTTCACACTGGCAAGCACACCAACTCCCGCAGCGTTCAACACCGTGCCAGGAACAAATACTGTTTCACCCGCGTGCACGTCGCTTCCTGCATCGCGCACACCGTCGTGAACCTTTGCGCTACGCGAAATGAGAACATGGGTTTCGCCAACTCGCTGCGTGTCTTCCACCATCACCACTGCGTCTGCGCCAACCGGCATTGGTGCACCCGTCATAATGCGAATTGCTTCGCCAGCATTCACTGCAATTTTTGGTTCTGCTCCTGCGGCCAGCGTGTCGACAACGCGAAGCTCGACAGGAACTTGTTCAGCGTCTGTTGCACGCACGGCATAACCATCCACTGCGGTATTTAGAAACGGCGGAACATCTTCTGTGGCAACTACGTCTTGAGCCAAAACCCTGCCGGTCATTTCTGAATAGCCAACCTGCACGGGCGTCAACGGCGTACAGCCTGCCAACACCATTTCTTGAGCCTCATGCAGTGGAATCATCTGTCTGAACGGTATCGCCGCGTGACAGGCTGTACCCATGGTGAACTACCCAGCACTCGGACCATCGGGTCATAGCGCCACCTGGAAATCTGTCAATGGAGCACACGAAAGCACCGTGTCGTTGCAGTGGGAAAACGAAGGCTGGACAGCCAATGGAACACTTGGCGCCGACAATGCTCAATTTGTTATTCGCATGTCGGCAACGTGGATGGTGCAGCAGTTCCTGCTGTTTCGCGACCTGGAAGAACCCGATTTGTGGCTGGCAACCGATGGCCATGGCAGGTGGGGCGAAATGAATGGCGCTCATCGCACCGAATTGGACGGGTGCGTCGATATCGACCTGCGTGGAACGCCGTTTACCAATGTGATTCCGATTCGCCGCTTGCCACTGCTTGTCGGTCACAGTGCGCAACAAAACGTAATAACGATTGATATCGAGACGCTTGCCGTTGTGGTGAAGCCACAGATGTACACACGTGTGAATGAACACACGTGGCGCTATTTCAGTTTTGCTGTAGACAGCGACGTTGAAGTTGTGGTTGACGATCTCGGATTCGTGATCGACGAACCGAATTCATTCGTGCGCGTTACTCAGTAATCGCGCCGTACACAAGCGTGCGCAAATACGGCCGAATCTCGTAACTGGTTGACGGCATGAGCTGTGTAAAAAACATGACCGATATTTCTTCAACAGGGTCAATCCAAAATGCGGTGCTGGCCATTCCACCCCAACTAAATGTTCCTGTTGAGCATGGTGTTTTTGCTTTCGCCTGATCGGCGACCACAGCAAAACCAAGCCCGAATCCAAGCCCCGAATACCACTGGTCCCATCCAAGCGTCATTCCAAACGATGTGATGTCTTGATTGTTCGGCAAGTGATTCAATGTCATTTGATCAATTGAATTTGGCGACAGCAGTCTGACCCCATTGAGCACACCACCGTTTTCCAACATTTGCATGAACTGCCAATAGTCATAGGCAGTGGAAACGAGTCCGCCGCCACCAGACAGCATTGACGGACGGCTCAGCCAACGATTTCCCATTTCCTCAAGACGAGTCTTCTTTGCATCGGTGTCGCTAAATGAATACAAGGCCGCTAACCGTGAATGCTTTTCGGTTGGAGCAAAAAATCCGGTGTCGTGCATGCCAAGCGGCTTCAGGATTCTTGTCTGGAAGAAATCTTCAAGATTCATTCCTGACGCAACCTCGACCACACGACCAAGAACATCGGTTGACACGCTGTAATTCCACGATGTACCTGGTTCAAACTCCAGCGGAAGGCTTGCATAGCGATCGCATACTTCCTCAAGAGTTGGGTTCGGGTTCTCTGCCAAAAACTTTGCTTCGGCAATGCGATATGACGCATCTACTTCGTCCCAAAAATTCCATCCGTAGGTCATGCCCGAGGTGTGGCTCATCAAATGCCACACCTGCATTGGCGCTTTCATTGGCATAGTGACCGGGTTCTCTGCAGTGCCTGAAACATAAACCTTGGTATCGGCAAACGAGGGAATGAACTTGCTTACTGCATCAGTAAGTAGCAATTTTCCATCTTCAATCAACATCATGATTGCAATTGATGTGATCGGTTTCGTCATCGAAAAAATTCGATACACCGTGTCTTGCTCAATTGGTAATTTCGCTTCAACATCGCGCATGCCGTACGTGCTGCTGTACACAATTTGCCCGTAGCGAGCAACGGCAACGTGATACCCAGGCAAACGACCGTCATCTACATAATTTTTGAAATGCGAATCGAGAAGCGCAAGACGCTCTGCGCTCATGCCTACTTCTTTTGGATCAATGGTTACTTTAAGTTCGCTCATGACACTATGCCCTTCAACCAGTTGCGTAATTCAGTACCAACATCGGGGCGCTTCAGCGTCAGTTCAACCACAGTCTGTAGCCAACCCATCGGCGTTCCCGTGTCGTGTCGTTCAATGTCGCTCACCACTCCATCTACTGTTCCTGCATTCGCGCCAATGAGCAGTGCATCTGTCAATTGAATTTCACCACCCGGTGCTGGCGCAAGTGTTTCAAGAATGTCGAACATGTCGGGTGCAAGCACGTAGCGACCAATAATGATGATGTCGCTTGGCGCGTCTTCTACTTTTGGCTTTTCAATAACACCGGTGATGGTCACTTCGCCATGTGCACCTGTTGTTCCCGTGGTCGTAATGACGCCATAGGCACTCACTTCGTTTTTGGGCACACGCTTTAACCCAACAACTGTCTTGCCTGTTGCGTTGTGCATCTGCGCCATCTGCAATAACAGCGACGAGTCGCCCATGATTTCATCTGGCAGCAGCAGCGCGAACGCTTCCTCACCCACCGCGTTTCGCGCACACGACACCGCATGACCAAGGCCGCGCGGTTTGTCTTGGTATGCAATGCTCACGCGAACATCGGTGCCAATGAGCGCCAACCTGTTTGCCAGGTCGTCGCGTCCACTTTTACGAACTCGATCAACCGTGTCTTGCGAAGGCTTCAGATACTCCTCGATGCCAGGCTTGGCCACATTCGACACCACCACAATGTGTTCAACTCCTGCGCCAATTGCCTCATCCATCACCAACTGCAAAGCCGGCGTATCAAAAATGGGCATGAGCTCCTTGGGCACCGCTTTGGTGGCTGGAAGGAATCTGGTGCCCAATCCAGCAGCGGGAATAACAGCGGTGCGCATAGCCATACCTGCATCCTAGAATTACTGGTCTTATGCCAACGTATGTCTACAAATTCATTGACTCTGGCGAGACCATTGAAGTTCAGCAGGCATTCTCGGATGACCCACTTACCGAAATTGCCCACCCAACTGATGGCGTGGTCAAACCAGTGAAAAAGGTGTTTACGCCTGTTGGCGTGTCGTTCAAGGGCGGCGGCTTCTACAAGACCGATTCCGGATCTGCGTCAAAGTCGTCCACCAGTTCTGCAACACCAAGTGCAACACCAGCCGCCCCTGCGGCACCGGCTGCTCCTTCAGCACCTTCAGCCGACTAAGGCTTCCATTTGCCGCATGCGGCGAACACATCGGTGCATGAAAGAAGTCTTAAATCGTCTGCAGCCAATTCTTCGTTTTGCTGAACGCGTTCACCGAGAGTTGTGTCGCAATCGACAACGACAAGTTGCGGTTATTTCCGGCCTAGCGGTTATTGCAGCACTCGTGTTTGCGTTATCGGTTTCTCAATTACATCAACAACGCAATGCATTCGGAAACTATGCGCTCGTGCACATCGCCTCCACCAACATTTCTGCTGGTGAACCAATTACGCAGCAGAACACCAAAACTTTTACTATGCCTACACAGTTTGTTCTTCCGTCAACGCGCACTTCGCTTCCACCATCGCTTACCGCAACGAGCGATATCGGCGAAGGCGACGTCATCAGTTTGCAAAATACTGCGGCTGTTGGCGAAGGCGCCGCTGTTCCAGCCGGCATGCGCGCAGTGTCCATTGTGCCTCGCGTTGCCATGCCCGCACTTGCGCCCGGCACATTTGTCGACATCATTGCTAACGGGCAAATTCTCGCAGCACACGGAATTGTGCTGTCAACACTTGAAAACAATGTAGGTGTAGTTGTTGCGGTACCCGAATTGTCGGCGCCAGCAGTTGCTAGTGCAGCGGCTACTGGCGAAGCGGCACTCGTAATTTCAAATTAACGAAACGACGTTGCCAGAATCGAAAGAACGCCAATACCAGCAACAAAGCGGTACATCACAAACGGGGTAAAGCTTCGTGAACGAAGCAAGCGAATCATTCCCCACATTGCAATCCACCCAGAAATTCCTGCGGAAATAATTCCAACAATCATGGGGGTAAGCAGACCCTCGGGAATTCCGTCTTGTGTCAACTTCGTGAGTTTGAGCAACACTGCCCCGCCAATTACTGGCACGCTCATCAAGAAGCTCACCTGCGCTGCTGCATCGCGCGAAAAACCGAATTTGCGTGCTGCGGTAATGGTAATTCCAGAGCGTGAAGTTCCGGGGTTCAGCGCAAGTACTTGAGCCGCACCGATAAGCAATGCATCGCGCGTCGAAAAACTATCCAGGTCACGTGTACCTGTTTGCCTGTCGGCCCATACCAACACCACTCCGAACAGTATGAGAGAAACGGCAATGAGGGCTGGCGTACCGAGTTTTTCTGTAATCCAACTTTCGGCAAGTGCGCCAGCGACTCCTGCTGGAACCGCAGACAACACGAACATCCACGCGCGACGCCCAACTACTTTGTTCGCCTTGTTTGGCGTAACAACAACCTTGATGCCTTCACGTACATACGGAACCAAATCTGCCCGCAGGTAGAACAACACCGCAACCAAAGTTCCTAAGTGCAGCGCAGCATCAAATGCCCGCTGAATTTCTATGTCGTTGAAGTCGTTCCACCCAAACAGCCACGGGGCAAGGATGAGGTGTCCGCTTGAAGAAATGGGCAAGAACTCGGTAAGGCCCTGAACCAGGCCCAACACGATTGCGTGGAAAATTGACACCCCTCATGCTTACACCAGATTTATGAGTGCTCACGGTTATCGTTGCATATCTGCAACACGGAGCCACTCGCCATGGAACTTGAAATTGAACTCACCGAGAACCTGATTACGCCAAGCCTCACCACCCAGCCAAATGGGCGAATAAGGCTCACTTTTCACTGGAGAGACGAAATACGACGTGTTCTTGAACTCGTCACCCACCCACTGCGCAGCGATGTGGAAGGCAGATTCATAGAGTTGTGGTCATGCGATGAATCATCTCGCATCTTTGAACAGTTGAACGAAACGACAGTGCTGATTCGCTCCAGGCAACACAGCTAGTCGAATTGAATACCGAGTGCGGTGAGCACTTCTAGCGGCGAAGCATGAAGACCTTTGCACAACTTTGGTAACAGATCGATGGAAGGCCGCGTTTCGAATGCGAAATAGCGATACAGATTTCCACGATTCAGATCACACGCTTCGGCAACTGCCTGAAGACTAGAAAATTCGAGTTCTTCCATTTTTTTGTACAGCCAGTCGAGACCGACAACTTTGGTACTTTTAGCCACCGCAACAAATTAGCAAACGGGTAGTGCAGGGTTACGTACCACTCATAGTCACGTCCCGAATTACCAGCGACATGCCGTGTGCTCGGGATGGCAGCCAGTCGACGTCTCCGCCAATAGCCACAATGTCGAGCAACATGCGTTGCAACGTGCTGGCAATGGTGAACTCTCTTACTGGTGCACCAATGGTTCCATTGCTAATCAGCATTCCTGAGGCGCCTGTTGAAAAGTCTCCAGAAACGGGGTTCACCCCGCTGTGCAGACCCGACACCATTTGAATGAGCACGCCCTCATCAACACTGGCAATCAGTTCTTCTTGAGTTTGCGTTCCTGGCACCAACTGCATTGCCAGGCAACCAACGCCAGGTGAGCCGGCAAACCCGCCACGCGTGGCGTTACCCGTGCTTACCGTGTTCATGCGTCGAGCACTGTACGAAGAATGTACAAACTTCTTGAGCACGCCATTTTCAATCAACACATTGCGACGTGCAGCAAGACCTTCGCCATCAATGTCCGTAGCCGTGTAGGCAAGCGGATTCGTCGGGTCGTCCACCAACGTGAAGCGTGGGTCGGCAACTTGGTCGCCCATGCGTTCAGCGAAAAAGCTTCTGCCCTTTGCCACGTTTTCACCATTCAATGTGCTGGACAAAATGCTGATGAACTGCGAAGTGACATACGGGTCGAGAATTACTGTGGTGCGTTTGCTCGGAGGCTTAATTGCACCAAGTAACCGTGTTGCTCGCTCTGACGCTTCGCGAGCAGCCTTTTGCAAATTGAATTCTTTTGGAGAGTCCCCAACCGAAAAACCGAAACCAGTTTGTGTTTCTTCTTCGTCGTCGGCAAGCGTGCTCACCGATACGTAACACGAGTTACCGCGGCCACTTTCGCGAATGCCCGTTGTGGTTGCAACAGCAACTTCGCCCCACCCATCGTCGTAGTTGGCTTCGTCTACGCGCACTCGATCGTCGATGCTGAGCGTCAGTTTTTCAAGTTCCTTGGTTAATGCAATCTTTTGGTCGGTTGGGTAGCCAGCCAGTTCTTCGTCCCAAAACTTTTGTGGAATTTGTGCAACACCATCGGGAATTGCAAGGCCAGAAAACTCATCTGGTGTTCCAAAAGTTACGTTGTCTCGAGCATCGGCAAGCACTTCGGCAATTGCTGCTGGGTCAAGTGTTCCCGCATAGGCAAAGCCTGTTCGGCCATCTTTAATGACACGAATACCAACGCCTTCGCTTTGTGCAGAAGCGAAATGTTCGAGTTCACCTTCATATATACGAATGGCCGTTTCGCCACCGCGGCTTACATAAGCCTCAATCTGTTCGCCAGCGCCAGCTTGCGCAACAACGCGATCTGCAATTGCTTGCAGGTCGTCAACTGTTGTGCTCATGCTGCGGTTCCACCAACGGTCATGGACTTCACGCGCAAGGTTGGGCAACCATCGCCAACTGGCACTCCTTGCCCGTCTTTGCCACACGTTCCTGGGCCACCCATTGCGAAGTCGTTGCCCATGAGGTCGATGTCTTTCAACACTTGCGGGCCGTTTCCAATGAGGTTTCCTTCGCGCAACGGCTCGGTGATTTCACCCTTTTCAATGAGGTAGGCCTCGACCATGCCGAATACGAAGTCACCGCTTGCGGTGTCTACTTGACCGCCACCAAGTTTTGCAATGTACACACCATGATCGGTTGCACGAATGATGTCGTCTGGGTTCTCTGAACCGTTTGTAACAAACGTGTTCGTCATGCGCACCATTGGCAAGTCGGCATAACTTTGACGACGACCGTTGCCGCTTTGCTTGCGGCCTTCCTTGCGGGCGCGAATGTAGTCCCACATGTAGTCGGTCAGAACTCCGTTTTCAATAAGCGTGTTCTTTTGCGAAGCATGGCCTTCGTCGTCAACACCAATTGCGCCCCACTCGCCCGCCATTGTTCCATCGTCAATCACAGTGACAAGCGGCGAAGCAACAAGTTCGCCCATCTTTCCGCGATACACACTTGAGCCCTTACCTACGAGGTCGGCTTCAAGTCCGTGTCCACATGCTTCGTGAAACAACACGCCGCCCGAGCCCTGTTTGATTACTACTTGCATTGCACCCGATGGTGCTGGACGTGCTTGCAACTTGGTGATTGCCTGTTGCGCTGCTCGAATAGCAAGTTCTTCAACATCGTTTTCGTCAAAAATTTCAAAACCAATGGTGTGTCCAAGTGAGTTGTAACCCGTTTGCATTCCGGCATCGCCATTTGCAATCACGCTCACGCGCATCAGTGTGCGCACTTGTTCGTCTGCGCTAAAAATGCCGTCTGAGTTTGCGATCAGAATTTGTTTAATCGAGTCGCCGTAACCGGCAGACACTTGCACGATTGCGCCATGCACTCCGCGGGCTGCAATATCGGCGCGTTGCAGTAACTCAACTTTGCGAGCCTTCGCCACGGTGTCGGGAAACTGCACAATGGTGTTCACCGGGTGGCGAAACACGGGTTGCAATGCAATGGTGTGCACGCTGCCATCGCCTTGTTTGGCAGCGGCTGCAGCGGCTTCGGCGGCGGCCAACAATCCACGCTCGGAAAGATCGGATGTGTGGGCAAAACCAGTGGTGTCGCCAGCGATAACACGAATGCCCGCGCCACGATCGCGACCACTCGTTACCTGCTCGACCTTTCCGTCGTCTAATCCAGCAGAAGTTGACCGCTTGTCCTCTACATAAATTTCAGAGAACTCAGCACCAGTACTGCGACCTTTGGCGAGCACTCGGGCAATGACGTCTGGCTCAATAAGAGGTGAATCGGTGCGTAGAGACATAGGGCAATCCTACCGAAGGTGGTCTTACCGAGGCTTGGCGTGCCCTAACAAGGCGTACGATTTACGAGGTGAACGGCGTCTCAGAACCCTCTACGAGTGTCGCCCTGCCTCGCCACCACCGCACTTTGTGGTGGAAGGAAGTATTGATTATCACCATTTTCTACATTGTGTACACACTGATACGTAACCGGTTCGGCTCAGCATTCGTCAATGGAGAAGACAGACCAGTTCACGCGTTCACAAACGCCATGCGTGTTATCCGCCTTGAACGTTTCATTGGGTTGTATCACGAGGAATCCGTTCAAGATTTTTTCTTGCCACATGTGTGGTTTATCAAGTTGATGAACACGTATTACGGCACGGCGCACTTCTTCGTCACGCTCACTGTGTTTATTTTGCTGTTCAAGCGTCGTCCCGATGTATTTGGTCAGTGGCGCAACACGCTGGCAGGTATGACAGGCCTTGCGATCATTGGCTTCGTGCTTTTCCCGCTTATGCCGCCACGATTGCTTGACGCACCATGCCCATCGAAAGGCGTAGGTTTTGGCGGCGCGTGTATTGAGAGTCCTCTTCGCAATTACAACGGTGCCGAAAATTTTGGATTCATCGACACGGTTGATGAATTTGGCGGACCATTGTCGTTTAATGATGGAGCCGCAGCAAAAGTATCGAACCAATACGCAGCAATGCCGTCACTGCATATCGGTTGGTCAACATGGTGTGTATTTGCAATGTGGCCTTTGGCGAAGAGACGTTGGACACGTGTTGCATTATTTCTCTATCCAATGACAACATTGTTCTGCATTGTGGTGACCGCGAATCACTTTTGGATAGATGGAATTGGCGGATTGATGGTGTTTGCTGTGGGTTACGTCATTGGCACCTGGCTGCACAATTGGAATCACCTCCGTTTAGATGCCCGCATGGCTTCGCACCCTGCGCTCTAGCGGGGATAGCGTTTAGCGTCATGGCCCTCGCAGATATTCGCCAACCCAGTGATCTGCGACCGCTCTCTCTCACGCAACTTGAAGACCTCGCTGCCGAAATTCGCGAGTTCGTGGTCAGTGCAGTCTCGGAAACTGGCGGGCACTTAGGTTCAAACCTTGGGGCCGTTGAACTCACTCTTGCATTGCACCGAGTGTTCGATTCTCCGCGCGACGCAATTCTGTGGGACACGGGACATCAGGCATACATTCACAAACTCGTGACCGGTAGACGCGCAGGGTTCAGCAAGCTTCGTCAAGCCGACGGCATTTCTGGCTACCCGAGTCGTGAAGAAAGCATCCACGACTTCATTGAAAACAGCCACGCCAGCACCGTGCTCAGTTACGCATACGGACTCGCCGTTGCGCGCGACGCAGGACAAACTGTCGATCGCCGCCACATCGTTGCTGTCATTGGCGATGGGTCCATGACCGGCGGCATGGCCTATGAGGCTCTGAACAATCTTGGACATAGCGGAAAACGTGTGATCATTGTGTTGAACGACAACGGCCGCAGCTATGCGCCAACAGTGTCAAACCTCAGTCAAGGTGCTCTTTCCAACATCCTCACCGGCATTCGTTTGAACCCTGTGTACGTTCGCCGCCAACGCAAGATCGAAAAATTCCTAAGACGTCTACCTCTTGTTGGTTCACAAGCCGAACGCGGAATGGACGCATTCAAAGCGGGTGTTCGCGAATTCTTACAACCACCTGCATTTTTTGAAGCACTTGGAGTTCGTTACGTGGGCCCAATAGATGGACACGATGTGAAAGCACTTGAACACGCCTTCAACGCTGCTCAACAACGTGCTGAAGAAGGCCCAGTTGCCATTCACGTGATAACCCAAAAGGGTCGCGGCTATTCACCTGCAGAAGACGACGACGAAAAGCACTTGCACGATGCACCTGTGTTCAACCCTGCAACTGGTCCATCGAAATCGGTTCCAACTGGGTATACCGAAGCATTTGCTGACACCATCGTGCAACTTGCCACGAACGACCCGCGCATTGTTGCCATTACTGCAGCCATGCCAGGACCAACTGGTCTCATTCAATTCCAACAACATTTCCCTGATCGCTTCTTCGACGTTGGTATTGCCGAACAACACGCAGTAACTGCAGCAGCGGGCATGGCAATGGGCGGCATGCGTCCTGTCGTTGCGTTGTATTCAACATTTTTGAATCGCGCGTGGGACCAAGTGGTGTTCGACGTTGCGTTGCATCGCTTGCCTGTTATTTTCTGTCTCGACCGTGCTGGCATTACTGGCGATGATGGCCCTAGCCATCACGGAATTTACGACATGGCGTTGCTCTCCAAAGTTCCTGGCATGCGAGTGCTTGCACCTTCGAGCACGCAAGAAGTTGAACAGATGCTGAAGGATGCCATCACATTGGCCAACGAGGGCCCCGTAGTGATTCGTTATCCAAAGGGTGTTGCGCGCAGTGTTGACGCTGCAGATATTGGCTCGGGACTTGCCGCTCGCAAGTTATTGACTGATGAATCAAACACCGTGTGCATTTTGGCAATTGGCAAAATGGTTGGCGCTTCACTCGATGCCGCTGCCCTGCTTGCCGCAAAGGGAATTTCAGCAACCGTGTGGGACGTTCGCTCATGTGCACCACTCGATCAGTCGATGATTGACAATGCTGCAGCACACCAAATTGTGGTCACGGTTGAAGACGGAATTCGCGAAGGCGGAATCGGCATGACCATTGAAGACTTGGTGTCACATACAACTGGCTCGCATCGCCCCAGCATTGAAGTGCTTGGTATTCCGAAGCAATTCATTCCGCAAGCAAAACCTGAC
>Ga0315905_10007048_pt1 | contig 11408 bp, 7 predicted proteins | sample LakEriMetagenome_5_FD_203522 | JGI IMG/M metagenome (GOLD analysis project Ga0315905, IMG submission 203522) | Freshwater fungal communities from buoy surface, Lake Erie, Ohio, United States - Buoy 4 MA121 | ecosystem: Environmental > Aquatic > Freshwater > Lake | place: USA: Lake Erie, Ohio...
AACTGCTGATCAGCGGCGCGTTGTTCGGCGAGACGTGGGACGATCACAGCACCCAGGTCAACATCCGCATTGTCGGGCGAGGGGCCGGCATCACCCGCAGCCTGAATTTCGGCGCGCACGACCCGGAAAAGCCCATCGCGCTGCCGGGCAGCTGAGACGCCTGCGCGCTGTTGCCGCAGGTTCGGCACGCATTGCCGCCGCTTCCCTACGCCAAACAACGTAACGCCCCGCGCGGCGCTGTCATGCATCTGTCACGCGCAGGATTTGGCGAGAATCGGGTTTTGAAGGGCATGAAACGCCCCGACCCACCGCCCGATCCGGCAGGGTACGCTCCGGTGCAGGCCGGACCTTTCTGGGGGTCTTGATTGATGACGACGAACCACCGTGCTGTTGCCGATATCCGCCGCATAGCCTTGCTGGGGGTGGCCAGCTTGGCGCTGATCACGCCGGCCTTTGCCCAGACCGCGCCTGCCGCAACGGCTGCCGCCGATCCGGCCGCCGAAGAGGCTGAAACCAGCGTCATCACCGTTACCGGCAGCCGTATCGCCCGCACCGGCTATGACGCGCCGACCCCTGTTTCTGTTGTTACCGAAGCCGAATTGAAGGCCGAACCGCAGGCTAATATCGGTGATTATGTGAACACGTTGCCATCGGTGCGCGGTTCGCAAAGCTCGTCCACCAACTCGGGTTCGCTGTCCAACGGCCAGGCCGGTATCGCCACGGTCAACCTGCGCAACCTGGGTGCAGCGCGCACGCTGGTGCTGATCGACGGGCAACGCTCGGTCGCCTCCTCGCCGGTGGGTCTCGTCGATACGCAGACCGTGCCGCAGGGCCTGATCAAGGGCGTTGAAGTCGTCACTGGCGGCGCCTCGTCGGCCTACGGTTCCGATGCCGTCGCCGGGGTGATCAACTTCGCGCTCAACCGCGATTTCAAGGGCTTCCGCGCCGAATATGAATTCGGCATCACCGATTATGGCGATACGCCCAACCACACGTTCCGCATCACCAGCGGTTTCGATTTCGCCGATGGCCGCGGCAAGGTGCTGCTGGCCGGCGATTATTTCACCCAGAAGGGTGTTGATACCTATGATCGCCCCTGGCAGCAGGCCGGCTTCTTCCAAATCGACAATCCGGCGTTCGTGCAGGGCAATGGCCAGCCGGAACGCCTGGTGGCCAGCGGCATCGGCACCTATCAGTTCACGCCCGGCGGCATCATCAACACTGGCCCGCTGCGCGGCACCTATTTTGGCCAGGTCAACAACGGCCAGGCCAGCCTGAACCAGTTCACCTATGGCCCCAACCGCGGCCAGTGGATGATCGGCGGTGATTACCTGATCAGCCGCGATGGCCATCTGAACACCAACAGCCTGTCGCCCGATGAAGAGCGCGGCAATGCCTTTGGCCGCCTCAGCTTTGAAGTCAGCTCGGCCTTCGTGCCATTCGTGCAGTACAGCTATTCCGGCTACAACGGCCGCAGTTTCTACCAGCAGACGCCGTCGGTTGGCGTCACCATCCAGCGCGACAACGCCTTCCTGCCCACCGCGCTGGTGGCCGACATGACGGCGCGCGGCCTCACCAACATCTCGATCGGCACCAGCAACAATGGCTTCCCGGCCGCCGGTTCCAACAACACCCGTGAAGTCTATCGCTTCGTCGCCGGCGCCGATGGCGAATTCGAACTGGGCAAGGGCAGCTGGAAATATGCGGCCTATTATCAGGTGGGTGTTGCCAAGACCAACGAACTGCTCACCAACACCTGGCTCAACAGCCGGGTGACGCTGGCGCAGGATGCGGTGCGCGCGCCTGCCGGCAATGCCGCCGGCATCGCGGCCGGCACCATCGTCTGCCGTTCGACCTTGACCGCTCCGACCAACGGCTGCGTTCCCTTGAACCGCATTGGTATCGGCGGCGTCACCCAGGCCGCCATCGATTATGTGTTCAACAACGGCCAGCAGCCGCAGCGCTTCCAGTCGCTGCGTCAGGACGTGGCGGCCATCAACATTTCCACCAACGAACTGTTCGACACCTGGGCCGGCCCGGTCAGCTTTGCCTTTGGCGGTGAATATCGCCGCGAACGGGTGAATGGCTCGGTCGATCCGCAGTTCAACAGCGGCTGGCTCTACGGCAACTACCTTGTCACCAGCGGCAGCTATGACGTGAAGGAATTCTTCGCCGAAACCGTGGTGCCGCTGGCCAAGGGCCTGGATTTCAACGGCGCCATCCGCCAGACCGATTATTCCACCAGCGGCAGCGTCACTACCTGGAAGGCCGGCGCCACCTGGCAGATCATTGATGATTTCAAACTGCGCGTGGTGCGCAGCCGCGATATCCGTGCGCCCAATTTGAACGAGCTGTTCGCGCCGGGCACCGCCCGCACCAACACGGTGAACGTGCCGTTGCCCGGCGGCGGCCAGCGCACCGATCAGTTCACCGAACAGACCACCGGCAACACCACGCTGCAGCCGGAAGTTGCGCTCACCTGGGGCGTTGGCGGTGTGTTCACGCCCAGCTTCCTGCCCGGCTTTGCCGCTTCGGTGGATTATTTTGACATTGATCTGTCCGGCGCCATCGCCACCATCACGGCGCAGACCATCACCACTTTGTGCCTGGAACAGAATCGCCAGGATCTGTGCCAGTTCATGACCTTCAACGGCCCGCCCGGCACGTCCAGCCCGGTCACCGGCATCCGGCTGGTGCCGTTCAACTTCGCTTCGGTGAAGGTACGCGGGATCGATCTGGAAGCCAGCTACCGCTTTGATCTGGGCGGCGGCAAGGCAACGCTGCGCGCGCTGGCCAGCCATTATATCGATAACATCATCGATAACGGCATCGACGTGGCCCGCGATCTGGCCGGGCAGAATGCCGGCGGCGGCGATGCCACGCCGTCGTGGAATTACCGCCTCACCGCCAATTACGAGATCGACAGCTGGAGCTTCAACCTGATCGGCCGCGGCTTCTCGGGCGGGGTGTATGATAACAACTTCATCGAATGCACCACCGGCTGCCCGGCCTCCACGCCGCAGGCCCGCACCATCAACAACAACCAGATCGCCGGCCAATGGTATGTGGATGCCTCGATCACCAAGAAGGTGAAGCTGGGCGGATCCAAGGTTGATCTGTTCCTGTATGTCCGCAACCTGCTGAACAGCGATCCGGTGCTGGTGGGCAACGGCCCGACTGGCAACAACACGCCGGCCTATCCGCAAACCAACCGCAGCTTGTATGATGTGCTCGGCCGCGTGTACCGTATGGGCGTGCGTTTCGAATATTGATCAAGCCAACAGGGGGGCTTTGACGATGAAGACTGCCAAGATGATCGCCGCGTTGCTGGCGGCAAGTGTGATGGCCAGCCCGGCGCTGGCGCTGGCCACGCCGGCCCAGAAGAAGGTCGCCGCCGAACTGGTCGACGCGCAGACCAAGCTGGCGCAGGAAATGGTGGACATGGTGTTCAGCTTTGCCGAACCCGGTTTCCAGGAACACAAGACCAGCGAATATCTGACCGGCATCCTCGAAAAGAACGGCTTCACCGTGGTGCGCGGCGCTGCCGGCATCCCGACGGCCTTCACCGCCACCTGGTCCAACGGCCCTGGCCCGAAGATCGCGCTGGGCAGTGACATCGATGGCCTGCTCGGCCTGTCGCAATATCCCGGCGTGGTGCAGATGAAGCCGATGGTGGAAGGCGGCCCCGGCCACGGCGAAGGCCACAACAGCGGGATGCCGATGATGATCGTTGCCGCCATTGCCGCCAAGCAGGTGATGGAAAAGAACGGCATCAAGGGCACGCTGATGCTGTGGCCCGGCGTTGCCGAAGAACTGCTCGCCACCAAGGCCTATTATGTGCGCGCCGGCATGTTCAAGGATGTGGACGCGTCGATCTTCGCGCACGTTGGCCGCGATTTCGGCGTGAGCTGGGGCCCGGCCGGCAACAACGGTATGGTCAGCGTGGAATATACGTTCAAGGGCAAGACCGCTCACGCCGCCGGCCAGCCCTGGGACGGCCGCAGCGCGCTTGATGCGGTTGAACTGATGAACATCGGCTGGAACATGCGACGCGAGCATCTGCCAGTGACGCAGCGCAGCCATTATGTGATCACCGAAGGTGGCGGCCAGCCCAACATCGTGCCGGAAAAGGCCAGCGTCTGGTATTATTTCCGCGAAGGCAGCTTCGCCAAGATCCGCGGCCTGTATGAAATCGGCAACCGCATCGCCGATGCCGCCGCCATGGCCACCGATACGACCGTCACCAAGCGGACCCTGGGCTACGCTGCGCCAAACTATGGCAACAAGCCGCTGGCCGAAGCGCTGTACGCCAACATCAAGAGCGTTGGCCTGCCCAGCTGGTCTGCGGCCGATCAGGGCTTTGCCAAGGCGATGCAGCAGGCCAACGGCCAGAAGGTGGAGGCGCTCTCCACGACGCTCGCGCCGCTTTCGACGCCCGATCTGCGCGGCGTTTCGATGGGCGGCGGTTCGGATGACATTGGCGACATCATGTGGACGGTGCCCACCGTCACCATCCGTTATCCGTCCAACATCCCCAACGCCATTGGCCACAACCGCCAATCGGCCATCGCCATGGCGACGCCGATCGCCCACAAGGGCGTGGTGGTCGCCGCCAAGGCCGTTGCCATGACCATCCTCGATCTGGCGACCACGCCCAAGATCATCACGGATGCCAAGACCTATCAGCAGGACGTGCAGTTCAAGAGCGACAAGTACGACCCGCTGCTGACGCCTGAGGACAAGCCGGCGATCTGGCTGAACGCCGACATCATGAGCAAGATGCGGCCGCAACAGGAAAAATTCTATTATGACCCGGCCAAGTACAAGAGCTACCTGGAACAACTGGGCATCAATTACGAGGATTTCGCCAAGGTGAAGTGAGCCTTGCGCGATCCGCAAACCGAAGGGCCGGTGCCGCGAGGCGCCGGCCCTTTTCCTTTGCGCGTGACTTGCGCTCAGTCCGCCGCCATTTCCGGTTCCGCGATAACGAGGCGATAGCCTGCGTCATAGGTCTGCTTCGTCCTCAGATCTCCATAACGTCGATCCCATGCACCCGACTGGAGGTCGTCCGCCAGCCGTGCGAGGCCAGCATCCGATCCCCGCAGCGCCTAGAAGGACGAACTGCCCGATCGGATGTGCGCGTCGAGATAGGCCTCCGGCCGCCGCCAATAGGCATAGAGAAAACCGTCCGTGCAATCGTGCGGCACCCACAAGGGCTCGATGCGGACGGGGCCCAGCCAGCGCGCATAATCCGCCATGGTCGGCATCTGCGCCTCGTCCAGCCGGGCCAGTTCGGGCAGATACTCCGTCAGCCATGGCCGCTGCGCCGGATCGAAGGTGAGCAGCACGATGCGCCCCTTCGTCACCCGCCGCATCTCGCGCAGACCCGCCTGCTTGTCGGGCCAGTGATGGATCGTCAGGATCGCCATTGCCGCATCGAACGCGTTGTTTGCAAACGGCAGCGCATCGGCGCTGGCCTGCACCACGGCCGCCGCCGGGTGGCGGCGATTGCGGATCATTTCGATGGAAGGCTCCACCGCCGTGACCTCGCGATCGGCCGGCTCATAGGACCCCGTGCCGGCGCCAACATTGATCACCCTGCGCGCCGGCCCCAGCGCCTGCGCAATCGCCGCCGCAATCCGCGGATCGGGGATGCGCAGATCGGCATAGTTGACGCCGATGCAGTTGTAACGAGCCACGGCTGTCAGTCTTGAAGCGCCGGGATCACAATGGCGGCCCTGGCGGCAGAGGATTGCGGCTGCGCGGGCCCTTGCCCCACGGCACGCCTACCGATTTGGGCGCCTTGGCCGCAGGATCGGCGAGATAGGCGCTGATGTCGGCGGCGGTCTGGCGGTTGAAGCTGGCCCCATGGGCATCGCCGCCGCGCGTCGGCAGCATCTTGGCCAGATCGCCCAGCGTCTGCAGCGCCATCGCGCGGGCTTCCGGGGCGGTGGTGCTGTTCGCCCCCAGGATCATCAGGCCATCCAGCACCACCTTCTGCACCACGCGCAGCAGCGCAGCCTCGCCGGCATTGCCCGGCGTCTGGGTGTTCCAGCTCACGGCCATCAGCGCGTCGATCAGATCGGGCAGGGTGATGCCCTTGATGCCGCGCGCCTGCAGGCTCACCAGCCGCGTCGCGCGGTCGGGGGCGAGCAGGGGCTCCACCACCAGTGCAGCGGCAATGCGCGCGGCCTGCAGCTGGTTGAACACCGGATCGTCGGACAGATCCTCCAGGTTGCGGCCCGGATCGGGGGTCAATTCGGCCAGCAGTGCTTCCGGGATCGCCAGTTCGGCCGGAGACAGGGCGCGCTGCAGCAGGGCCAGCGTATCGACCTGCAGCTTCGCCGGGATCGGGCTGGTCGCCGGGCCGGGCTCGCCCTTCACCTTGATGTCGGTATAGAGCCCGCCGATATATTTCACGGCCGATTCCACCTGGTAGCGGTGGTGGAGATAGACCATCCACAGCCGCAGGTTCCTGAGTTCGCCCGCCGGCTCACCCGGTAGTAGCACGCTGTCAGGCCCATAATTGGCCAGCATGATCCGTCGCGCCGCCAGCGCCTCGGCAAGGCCCTCGGCCGGGGTCGCGCGATCATCATACCAGGTCCAGCGCGGATCACTTTCGGGCACATAGAGCAGGCCCTGTTTGCGCATGTCGGCAATGATCGCGTCCAGCCCGGCCTTCTCGTCCTTCAATGGTGTGTAGGCATAACGCGCCATCATCGTGTCATAGGCGCCGATGGCCTTCTGGAAACTCTCCGACAGGTCGAGCTTGCCGCCCTTCACCGTCACCCTCGGCGTCGGATATTCCATCACCGACGCGCGGTTGTTGAGGCTCGATGCGAAATTATGGCCAAAGCCCAGCGCATGGCCGAACTCATGCGCCGTCAGCAGCGCCTGGCGCAGCAGCACCATGTTGCGCTGCCCCTGCGGCATCGCATCGAACTGGCCATTCACCAGCACCGGATCGGCTACCGTCACCCCGCTGCCATCGCCCGGCAGGCCGCCGGCATAGGCATCCCAATAATTGCCCACGGTGCGGATGCGGTGGCTGTCCATCCGCACCTTTGCGCCCAGGATCTCGCCGGTGCGCGGATCGCGATAGGAACCGCCGGACGAAAAGCCGCGCTCATCGCGGTTGATCCACTGCATGTAATTGTAGCGGATATCCTGCGCATCCATGTCCGCCGGCGCGTCCTTGGCCACCAGCGCGTTCCTGAAACCGGCCGCTTCATAGGCCTTGTTCCACCACAGCAGGCCCTGCTTCATGGCGTGGCGCACCGGCGCCGGGATGGCCGGATCGAAATAGACGGTGATCGGCGTCACCGGCTCGGAAAGCGCCGCGCCCGGGTCCTTCTTTTCCAGCCGCCAGCGCGTCACCCATTCCGTATCGATGCCACCCGAAAAGGGCGCGCTGAAATCCTTGAACTTCAACGTGGAAACCCCGATGCGCGGGTCTGCCACGCGCGGGGTGTAGCCGGTGGGCGGCGCCTTCAGGAAACTGTGGTGCACCCGCATCGTCACCAGGCCGGGTGTCGGTGCCACTTCGCGCACCAGCCCGCCGGGATTGTCGGCGCTGAAAGTGGCGAAAATCTCCAACTCGGTGTTGAGCGGATAGGCCTTGGTGCGCGCCGCGTTCAGCGCCGAACGGCCAGCATCAAACTTGTAGGCGCCCTGGTTGGCCCGGCGCATGATCGCCTCCACGCCAGCCGCATCGCGCATCACCAGTGCGGTCGCATCCACCACGATCTTCCCGCCGGCATCGCTTTCGATCGGCAGGCTGGCGATGATGGTGGTAGGGAAACTGTCCTTCACGCCCTGGCTGTGCGCGGCGTCGCCGGAAAGGCTGCGGAAGGCAAGATTCTGCTCCTCCACCAGGATCTTGGCTCCAACGCGGCGGAAATGGATCAGGCTTGAATCCATCGTGCCACGATCCAACGGTAATTCCACCGATCCGCCGCCACTGGCCAGGCTGACGTAGTAAAGAATATCCGTATCCAGCGCCGGAATTGTGAGCAGCACGCGCCCTTTCGCGGCATCAATGCTCACTGGCATATAGGCCGCATCCTGCGCCAGAGCCGGCGCCGCCGCCAGCGCCACCAACGCCGTGTCCATCAAAAACCGCTTCATGCCTGCCCCCATTGATCAAATCCTGTGCAGAGTGGCACCCGAACCCGGCCAGCGAAAGCCGGTTTTTGACGCAGGCCCAGCCCTGCGCCACACTCGCCACACATGAACACGCCCGATCCCCTGATGCGCTTCATCGCCGCCGTGCATCACGCCCTTGGCCAACCTGCCGCGCATGAAACAGTTGCTGCCGCGCTGGCCCGTCTGGTCGCGCGTGACGATTGGCTGCCCCCCGCCTATGCCCAGCCGCGCCCCGAACATTACCAGCAATATCTGCTCCATGCCGATCCCGCCGGACGCTTTTCCGTGGTCAGCTTCGTATGGGGCCCGGGGCAGGCGACGCCCATCCACGATCACGGCATCTGGGGTGCCGTCGGCGTGCTGCGCGGCGCCGAACACAGCCAGGCCTACACCGCCGACGGCACCACCCCACCGCGCGCCATCGGTGGTCCCCATACGCTCCAGCCCGGCATGGTCGAACGGGTCGGCCCGGAACTGGGCGACATCCACAAAGTCTCCAACGCCGCCGAAATCGTCTCGGTGAGCATCCACGTTTATGGCACCGACATCGGCCGCCACCCGCGCCACGTCTATCCGCCAGAGGGCGGCATCAAGCCCTTCATCTCCGGCTACGCCAACGGCCCCGACACGCCGGCTTTCGCGGGCTAGGCACGCGCCTGTCCGATCACCCGCCGCTGCCCATCCAACTGCAGGGTGAGCCCGGCGTGACGGGGCGTATCTGCCAATTGCCAGCGGGTGAGGCGTTCGTAGTGGGCGCAGAAACGGACGATTGCGGCAGAGTCCATGCCCGACCGGCCGGTGGCGCGGGTTAGGCTGGCTTCCTGCTGGGCGCGCCAGCGGGGGACGGTTTCCCAATCGGGGGCGGCGAGGAAGGCGAGGGCGTCGAGCATCGCCCAGGCGCGGGCATAGCTGCCGGCCAAGGCCTGGTTGATGTGGGTGCGCCAGAGGGCGTGGGGATCTTCGGCGTCTTCCAGGGCGTTGATCGGTTCGGCGAGCAGGGCGGCGGGTTGCGGGCGGGCGCCGATGCACCAGCCTTCCAGGATCAACACGTCGATCCGCGCGAAGCGGCGCCAGTGCTGCGGGGGCAGGCGATCGTCGGCCAATTTGTCGAATACCGGCAGGCTGACCGGCCGGCCGGAACGGACGCGCAGCAGCACATCCAGCAGCAGCGGCAGATCATGTGTGCCGGGTACGCCGCGGGTGGCGAACAGCGGGTGGATCTGGGCGGCCAGGGCCTGCCGGCGGGCGCGTGTCAGGTAGAAATCGTCGAGGGACACGGCAACAGACACGGGGGGCACGCTGCCGCCAGCATCCGGCAGCGCGCCGGCACCGTTTGGCAGCGCGCCGGCACAAACCCGCAGCCGCTTCGCCAGTTGCGCTGCCAAAGTGGACTTGCCACTGCCTTGCGCGCCGGCCAGGCCGATGATCAGCGGCTTGCCGCGCAGCAGGGCGGCAAGCCAGTCCAGAAGCAGGGGCAGGGCATCCATGCCGCCACGCTGCCCCGGCTTGGGCGGTCCCGCAACCCTGCCCATCAGGAGGGCTTGCAGACAAGGCGCTGGCAGGGCCTGATGGTGGCATGAACGATTGGCCTGATATCCGCGCCGCAGTGGCGAAACTCTGCACTGGCTTCCCCGGCGAATATTGGCGGGCGAAAGACAAGAATAGCGACTATCCCATTGAATTTGTAGAGGCGCTGACGCGCGAGGGCTGGCTTTCGGCGTTGATTCCGGAAGAGTTTGGCGGCTCTGGCCTGCCGCTGTCGGCGGCCTGCGCGATATTGGAGGAGATCCACGCCAGCGGCGGCAATGGTGCGGCGGCGCATGCGCAGATGTATGTGATGGGCACGCTGCTGCGCCATGGTTCGGCGGCGCAAAAAGCCCAATATTTGCCGGCGGTTGCGCGGGGCGAGCTGCGCCTGCAGGCCTTTGGCGTGACCGAGCCAACGTCGGGCAGTGACACGCTGTCCTTGCGCACGACAGCAGTACGGGACGGCGACAACTATCGGATTAATGGTCAGAAAATCTGGACAAGCCGGGCGGCGCAGAGCGATCTGATGGTGCTGCTGGCCCGCACCACGCCCAAGGACCAGGTCGCCAAGCGCACCGAAGGCCTGTCGGTGTTCCTGCTCGACATGCGGGATTGCCCCGGGCTTTCGATTCAACCCATTGAAACCATGATGAATCATGGCACGACCGCTGTGTTCTTCGACAACGTGCGCATCCCCGTCGCCAACCGCATCGGGGAGGAAGGCCAGGGCTTTCGCTACATCCTCTCCGGCATGAATGCCGAGCGGATCCTGATCGCTGCCGAATGCATTGGCGACGCGCGCTTTTTCCTTGACCGTGCAACCAGTTACGCGAAGGAACGCCAGGTGTTTGGCCGCCCCATTGGCCAGAACCAGGGCATCCAGTTCCCGCTCGCCCAGGCCCACGCCCGCGCCCACGCCGCAAAGCTCGTCGTTGCCGATGCCTGCCGCCGGTACGAGTCCGGCGAAGTGGCCGGGGCTGAGGCCAACATGGCCAAGATGCTGGCCGCCGAAGCCAGCTGGCAGGCTGGCGAGGCGGCGATGCAGACGCTGGGCGGATTTGCCTTCGCTGCCGAATATGACATCGAGCGCAAGTTCCGGGAAACACGGCTTTATCAGGTGGCGCCGGTCTCCACCAACTTGATCCTCGCCTATATCGCCGAGCATGTGCTGGGCTTGCCGAAGAGTTACTGAGACTGCCAAAAACCGCAATCGACGGGGCCGCCTACAAGCGTAGGGTATGGTGGTTCCATAAGGGAGAAGATCAATGGCTGAAGCCTATATCATCGATACCGTCCGCACCCCGCGTGGCATTGGCAAGGTGGGCAAGGGCAGCCTGGCCGACATGCACCCGCAGCATCTCGCTGCGGCCGTGCTGAAGGCCATTGCCGAGCGTAACCATCTGAATACGGCTGAAGTTGATGATATCATCTGGTCCACCTCCACCCAGAAGGGCAAGCAGGGTGGCGATCTTGGCCGCATGGCGGCGCTTGATGCCGGTTATGATCTGAAGGCCAGTGGCATGACGCTGGATCGCTTCTGCGGCGGTGGCATCACCTCGGTGAACCTGGCTTCCGCCCAGATCATGAGCGGCATGGAAGATTTGCTGATCGCCGGCGGCACCGAAATGATGAGCTACACCGCCACCATGGCCCAGGAAGAGCGCGCCGCCGGCCTGCCGCCGATGATGATGGGCAGCGGCAACGCCCGCCTGCAGGCGCATCACCCGCAAAGCCAC
>Ga0315905_10007049_pt1 | contig 11408 bp, 9 predicted proteins | sample LakEriMetagenome_5_FD_203522 | JGI IMG/M metagenome (GOLD analysis project Ga0315905, IMG submission 203522) | Freshwater fungal communities from buoy surface, Lake Erie, Ohio, United States - Buoy 4 MA121 | ecosystem: Environmental > Aquatic > Freshwater > Lake | place: USA: Lake Erie, Ohio...
ATCAGCAATTAAATGTATCATTTCTTGAATTTGATTTTCATCCATTTCAGCAATATTTAAAGAATAACTCTTATTTAATCCTAATCTATGTAAAAAAGATATTATTATTTGGTATAAATCTTTTTTTTCTTCTTGTGGAGCTATCTGGCTTAATTTATCTAATGCATTTCTAATAGTTCCATGAGAATCATCACAACTTGGTTCTTTGTTGATGCACTCTATTAAAATAGACACAAGTTTTGGATTTCTTATAATAAACTCATCTATCTTGTTTTTATCTAGACTCTTATTTTGTTCTTTTATGTAATTTTCTATAAAATAATTTAATTCTGGAGTCCTACCAATAATACTAGGACGAACAATATAGTTCAAATATTCATGAGTCATTCTTTTTATCATATCTTCTGGTGATTCTTTTGACATAATTATAATAACCAGATATTTTTATTATAATACTATTCTTAATAAATTAATTTCTATTTTAAGCGATTTTAATGGCCACTTCATTGTCTTTGTAATAACCCGTATCGACTAAAGCTTGTGTATAATCTGCTCCACCCCAATTTGGGTCCATTGCATTATCGCTGTAAAGCATATTTGCATCTGATTGTTCAATTGCATCTAGAGGTGTTCTTGCGCCTACATAATATGACGATTGATCGTAACCTGGGTAACCATTTTCATTATAAGGGCCATCATTACGCGCTGCATCGACCAAGGGAGTAAATTTCATGGGTAATGGAACTGGTGTTGTAGGCGGCAAGCCGCCCTGTAGCTCGGAAACGCTGGGTCTCACTTTATAAACACGGTTACCCTGCACATCATAAGAATTCTGCACATAAAGCACAGGACAACGAATACCGGCACCACGTTGCCATTCTAAAAACTCAGTATACTCTTCTAAATTGTTAAACATGAGTGGGTTTACTCCGGGGACTTGAGCGATTTCCGAATTATATAGATAATATTTGGCGCCTTTTTGGATTAAGATATTAGGACAACGTAGATCTCCATTCATTGTTGTTAGTCCTTCAAGCATATAAGATTTATCGGTTTGAGAATATTGCGTATAAAAATATAATCCTGCTAAAAATATAACAGCCATTATTGAAATCTTTAGTGAAATTGGCGACATATATATACTACAATAGGATAATTATTTATATATTTATTTTTCTTCTCTTCTTCAATTTGCAACTTAAAAAACTAGTATATAATAAATTATATACTTAATATATAAATGCACATATTAAGTATACATAACAAATCTGAGTTATTTAAAAATAAGAAAACTCATACTTCTAAAAAAAATATGGTTGATGATCTAATCAAACAGAAAAAACATGTATTTATTATTATTTATATGGAAGGATGTGGTCCTTGCAATGCAACTAGACCGGAATGGTCTAAAATGGCTCACACATTGCAAAAGCAATATGCTAACAATAAAGATATAGTAATAATTGATTTAAACAAGGATTTGTTACCTTTTGTAAAAAATGTGGGAAATGTAAGTGGATTTCCAACAATGAAATATATAACAGATAAAGGACATGTAATTGAAAGTTATGAAGACAGTGGGATTAAAAATAAAGATAGATCGGCTGATTCATTTATTAATTGGGTAGAGTCTAAGGTGTTAAAAGGAAAAATAGTTTCTACAACGATGTCTGGACCAGATCATGTTTATAAAAGATTAAGTAAGAATGAAAAGACACGTAAGAAACATTTTAAGAAACCTAAAAGTAAAGGTAAAAGTAAAAAGAATCGTAAAGCTTAAACTAACAAATTATTTAAAATTATCTTTAGAATATCCAATTATAGCGCATGCAATGCGTTTGCCTGCATGACCAGTTGTCAAACTATCTGGATATCCACCTGAACCACAATCATCCGGATCTGCATGAATAATTAAACCGCGTCCTAATATGTTAGCTTTAGTTCCTCGTAATCGAATAACATCATCATAAAATATATATTGTGAGTTTCCCTTCGCATCTGTTTTTAAATTACCTAAATCACCTACATGTCTTTCTTTTTTTCCAGGACACCCATGTTGTTTTCCATATGGATTAAAATGAGCACACATGCTTTCACATTTGTCTGTTAGATCACCGGACTCATGCACATGGAATCCATGCAACGCACTTTTTTTAAGTCCAACCAAGTTAACATCGATTTCAACTTGTCCGGTATCTAGTTTTTCAGTAAATTTTACGGTGCCTTTAATAGTGGGTCCATTGAAAACAGCGATAGCGGTAATTGGATCGCTCATTATAATATATTTATAATAGAATTCTTTAATTACTTTTAAACAAATAATAGAAATAATAAAACCCAAAAAAATAAAACAAATGGCGATAACAGGGGTAATCTTAATCATTATAATGTATTTATAAAATAAACTTTAAATACTTTTTATATTAAATAACTTAAAGATATTGTATAAAGTATAATATCTTTATGTTTTTCACAACTATTTTGTTAGTTATCATTATACAACACATATATTTATATATTTTTTATAAAGATGCACATAAATTTGCTGATAAAATAGAATTATTTACTTACAATTTAGAAAAAGAAGAACACGATCTAACAGTGTATAAATGCGGCAATTTACAATCTAACAAAATTTTATTTATCTTATCCGGATCATACACACTTTGCTTTGATACCTATGTGCAAAAAATGGTATCTGATTTGTTAGTTATAGACTATATAAAGAACAATTATCAAATTATAATTATAGAAAAGACAAATAAATCGAGCATCGTAATGTATGATGATATCTCGATTTATTTGTTATATTTAAATGATCAAATAAAAATAGAAGAACTAACAATATTGGGGTTTTCTAGCGGCGGAGTAATTGCTAGTCATGCACTGTCATTATTAAAATCATTACATTGTAAAAAACGAATAATTACATATGATACACCATATCAGGTAATGGAAAATGTGCTATCATTTGAAAATAACACGATTTATAGATTAGATTATTATTTATATTCCGTTGTTCATGAAACTTATAAAAATCATTATAATTATGATAAAATAAAAGAGTTTGTTAGATACGACAAGCTAACAAATGGGGCATCTGATTTTGTAAAAATGATAAAACAAATACACCAGTTTTCTGACAAAGAAATGTATTTTAGAACTGGGTTCAATTTTGATCAAGATAAAGATACCAAAATAATTAACATGTATTCAAAGTATGATGCTCTTGTAAACAGAGATATTAGTATGAAATATACAGAAAAAAATAAGGGGAGTTTTAATGTTATTCATGATTCCATTCATGCAATTGGCCACTGTAGTGACATGTGGTCGCCAAATATCCGCATTTTAAAGCATTTATTGTATTAATAATAAAATTTATATTATATAAAATTTGTTAGTTTTTCAATTATAATAAGGAATAAATATAGAATAAAATTGAATTAAATATTATTCTTTTTAATAAAGTAATAGTATAATATTTAAAATGGAACATACCTTTAAGTTATTCGAATTCAATATTTATAATGAGAAAAATGCCGACTTATCTAGTGATGGGTCAGATTATGATGATTCGGCTGGTTTCAAAAAAAAAGTAAACAGAGATAAATCTACTTTTGTGATTCAGATGTTTGGTATCAATGAAGAAGGACATAAGGCTTCTATTATAGTGGAAGAGTATCAACCATTCTTCTATCTCAAAGTCCCAAATGCTTGGGGGCAAAAAATGAAGATCGAATTTCAAGATCATTTAAAGGCAAAAGTAGGCGCTTACTATGAAAATTCTATTGTAGAGTGCAAGCTAATTGAACGAAAGAAACTATATGAGTTTGATGCTGGCAAATTGCATCGATTCATCCAAATTAAATTTGCCAATGTGCCAGCCTACAACAAAGTCAAGAATTTCTGGTATCACGATGCAACGGATGAGGAAGGGCAAAGGGAGAGACGATTGCTTAAAAATGGATATAAATTCAAGGACTGTTTTATCGAGTTATATGAAGCAAATATTCCGCCTTTACTGCGCTTCTTTCACTTGCGAGAAATCAGTCCATCAGGCTGGGTAGCGTTGCCTCATAAGAAGACTCTAGAAATCGTAGGAGTAAACAAAAAGACGACCTGCGAACAAGAGTTTGTCATCAATTATAAAAATGTGATTCCATTGAATGACAAAGAGACCCGAGTTCCTTACAAGATAATGAGTTTTGATATTGAAGCCAGTAGCAGTCATGGTGATTTCCCAGTGCCTATCAAATCTTATAAGAAGTTGGCAACAAATATTGTAGATGTTTTTAGAAAACGCCCAGATTCTGATTTGGTTCCAGATAAATGCAAGACTCTTTTGAGAGCAATTATTAAGACAGCTTTTAACCAGAGTGCAGATCCTGTTCCAAATATAGATCTTGTTTATCCGAAAACGGTCATATCTGCGGAGGAGATAGAAGTGAGGACAGAATCATGGCTACAAACGAAGGTGAGAGATCGTCAGTTAAATGACAGCGAAGAGCATCTAATTGAGAGCATGTTTGAAAATGCAAATAAAGCGCTACAAGTGGTTAAAGATGAAAAGGATGAAAATGAAGATGATGATGCGAATTCAGATGCAGATTCAGACAATGAATTAGTAGTAGAAGAACCAGAACACTATTTTAAAGTCGGTAGCGGATTTAAACCCGAAAGCTATAAAAATAAGCAATCCACCATTGTAGATATAATGTGCGATAAGAAGTTCGACAGAGAAGGCAAAATCAATGAATTAATTGTATCATTGCGTAATCATTTCCCTGCATTAGAAGGCGACAAAGTAACTTTTATCGGTTCCACATTTGTTCGTTATGGTGAAAAAGAACCTTATCTAAATCACTGTGTTGTATTAAATACTTGTGATACACTAGAAGGATCAGTGCCCAATTCAGAGATTGAAACGTATAGAACAGAAGAAGAAGTTTTATGCGCTTGGACTAATCTAGTGCAAAGAGAAAATCCAGATATTGTCATTGGTTACAATATATTTAGTTTTGATTATGAGTTCATGTTTCGCAGATCGCAAGAGTTAAACTGTGTTGATGAATTTCTTAAATTATCTAGAAATAATGATGAACTTTGCGCGACTATAGATTACAAAACTGGAAAGACAGAAATTGATAAGAGCAGCATTACACTTGCATCAGGAACATATGATCTTTCAATAATAAAAATGAATGGTCGACTTCAAGTAGATATGCTTAATTGGTTTCGACGCACAGAAAATCTTACATCTTACAAGCTGGACTATGTAGGTGGACATTTTATCGGAGATTATGTAAAAGGTTTAGAGCATATAACAAATAACGCAGAACTTAGAACTCGTTTTAAAACTGCAAACATGACTGGATTACAAGTAGACAGTTTTATTCATTTCGAAGAGATCAATCACTCAAGCGACTATTATAAAAATGGAGACAAGTTTAGAGTTACAAGTGTGAATAAAGAAAGTGGATGGTTTGAAATCGAAGGGCATGAGAATCCGCAAGCAAAGGCAGTCAAATGGGGCTTAGCAAAAGATGATGTGACTCCTAAAGATATTTTCCGAATGACAAATGAAGGACCAAGTGCAAGAGCAGTTATCGCAAAATACTGTATTCAGGATTGCAACTTAGTGCAGCACTTGTTTGCCAAAGTGGATGTAGTAACAGATCTAGTAGAAATGTCAAAGCTATGCAGTGTTCCAATGAGTTTCTTAATTTTCAGAGGTCAAGGTATTAAACTAACAAGTTATGTAGCTAAAAAATGCAAAGAGAAAGGTGTCTTGATGCCTGTTATTGACAAAGGATCAAAGGACGATGGTTATGAAGGGGCCATTGTTTTAGAGCCAAAGTGTGGTCTTTACTTAGATAGTCCTGTTCCAGTTGGCGACTTTGCCTCTTTGTATCCGTCTTCTATGTTATCGGAGAATTTGTGTCCTAGCAGCAAAGTATGGACAAAAATATATGATTTAGCAAACAACTTGATTTCAGAAACAGGCTCAAAAGACCAAGTTACAGGACAATACGTTTACGATAATTTGCCTGGATATGAATATGTGGACATTACATTTGATACTTACAGATATGTCAGAAAGAGCGCAAAAGGTCGCGCAGAAAAGGTCAAATCAGGATACAAAGTGTGTCGGTTCGCACAACCACAAATGGTCGCCGGTCCTAAAGGACTTGTAGAAGAAAAGGCAATTATGCCATCTATTTTGCAAGAATTGTTAAAAGCCAGAAAAGACACAAGAAAGTTGATCCCTAATACTCCTGATGAATTCATGAAGAATGTGCTAGATAAACGACAGCTTGCTTACAAAGTAACCGCCAATTCTCTTTACGGACAACTTGGTGCCAAGACAAGCACATTTTACGAGCCTGATATTGCAGCATCAACGACTGCAACTGGACGCCTACTTCTCACATATGCGAAGCGTGTTGTAGAAGAATGTTATGAAGATATTGACATTGATACAAAATATGGCAAAGTGAATGTAAAATCTGACTACATATATGGTGACACTGATAGTGTATTCTTTAAATTTAGTCTCCTGGATAAAGAAACTGGAGAACCAATAATAGGTTACAAAGCGCTAGAATTGTCTATTGAAATTGCACAAACTGCTTGTCATACAGTCTCAAAATTCTTGAAGCAACCACATGATTTTGAATATGAAAAGACATTTATGCCGTTTTGTTTGCTATCAAAAAAGCGATATGTCGGCATCTTGTATGAGACGGATCCGAATAAGGGAAAGCGAAAGGAAATGGGCATTGTTTTAAAGCGACGAGATAATGCGCCAATAGTAAAAGATGTTTATGGTGGTGTCATCGACATCTTGATGAAAGAATGTAATGTGCAAAAGGCAATTGAATATGTGAATCGATGTTTGCAAGAAATGGTGGATGGACAAGTTTCAATGGACAAATTAATCATCACAAAATCGCTTCGATCATTCTACAAAAATCCGCAGCAGATTGCTCACAAAGTTTTAGCTGATCGAATTGCAGCCAGAGAGCCAGGAAATAAACCTACATCAGGAGATCGTATTCCATTTGCATATATTATTCAGGCAAACAAGAAGGCACTGCAAGGTGAAAAAATAGAGACACCGACCTACATAAAGGAGAAAGGGCTACAATTGGATTATTCATTCTATATTACGAATCAAATTATGAAACCATTGTTGCAGTTATTTGGTCTAGTGCTAGAAGACATTTGGCGCATGCAAAATAAAAGTGCAAAGATATCAAAGTTTAGACGAGAGATAGCAGAGCTTAGAAGAGAACAAGAAGATAATAAAAAATTTGAAGACAAGTTGGCAAAGATGAAAGACAAGGAGGTGAAGACATTGATATTTGATAAGTATTTGAGAGAAACAAATAATGCAAAAGAAGGAAATCAAAGTGTAGCTAAGTTCTTTACAAAGAAATAGAAAATTATAGAAAAGTATTATTATTAAATTAAATTTAATAATAATTTTAAACAATATAAATTTATAAATATTTTTTATTTTAATAACAGTTTAATTCAGGTTCCTTTTTAACAGTTGCATTGCTATTTGTAAAATAGCTTAAAAGATTTGAAATGTGCTTATGTATTCTTTGGACTTGTTGAAACACATATGTGTGATTTGATCCATCGTCGATATCAAGATGTGGAACATAGTCCTCCTCATCCTCTTCTTCATCCTCTTCATCAGTGTCATTAGTTGAACATAAATTATTTAATTTATTAATTTGCTCATCGATATAATCCTCTCCATAGGTTTTAATATATAAATTATTAAATGTATCTAACCCTTCAGCCTGCAACTTACACATGATTGCATTCATAGTTCTTTTATGTAAGATTGCCATTTCAGGAACAGATAACTTTAATAAGTCATATTCTCTTTCTAATCGCAGACATTCATTAATAGTCCATTTATATCCATTGCGCCATGCATTGATATCAATATTTTCAAATTCTTCACAAGTGTAAGTGTTCATTTTATAATATAATAATCATATATCTTTATGTTGTTTTAAAATACAATATGTTTTATTTAAGTTTGATTATTATTAGATCTTATTATGGTCTCAAAAATGAGAGAATCAGTTGTTGGATCATAAATAATACGATCATTATTTGTTCTAGCGTTAGTAGTTGAATTCGCACTTGTGTTTGTAGAAGGATTCAATAAATTAGTTAAAAATCTACTAGCAATTGATGATAAAAGATTATCAGAAATTTCATTGTTAGAAATATCGATTGTTAGTTGATCTACAAGATTAGTTACAGGATTCAAATTAGAAATAGAAGTGGGAGTTGTTTCAGTTGTAGTTGAAGTTGTATATGGAATTGTAGTAGAAGTAGAAGTAGAAGTAGAAGTAGATGAAGTTGTAGCTGTAGTTGAACGAATATCATGTCTGCAAACAGGACAACGAACATTGTTTCTAAACCATTGATTAAATTGATCTGGAAAAAATATATGCCCGCAATGATGAAGTTGACGAACAGTATCATCAGAAGAAAAAGGTTCTAAGGAAATGGCACATGAAGTGCTATTAGGCGATTGAATACTGTCGAATCTAACAAGTCTGGATGCATTATTAATTTGTTCTTGGGTTGGTCTAATAGGAACAGTAGAATTTAAAAATGTGGTAAGAAAATCAGTAATATGTGGATTATTTTCATGGCGACGAATATTTGTAGTATTATTTGTAATTATATCATTCATAAATTCAGTAATATATGTTGAACGTTCAATTGGATTATTATAATCATAATGAATAAATGGTCCTCTTCCAGAATTAGTATTTACAAAAGGATTCAAATGATGTTGTCGATTATTTCTGTTAGGTCGAACTGATGATCTATTTGCTTGATTATTTCTACCCATATTATTTCCTATTAAATTATTTATATTATTTCTAATATCGTCTAATGTATTAAACAAACGAGTAATATGTGCATTGGTTTGATTGTATTGAGTAACATACATACTAACAAGTCGTTGTCTTTCTTGAGGGCTAATATTAAAATCAGACATATTTATAATAAATATATTATAATAAATATGTTTAAATATATTGTTTTATATTAATTATAAATAAAAGTAATGAGTTTCAATAAATATAATAATAAAGGATTATCAGGTTTAGCCAATTTAGGAAACACATGTTTTTTAAATTCTTGTATGCAAGTTATATCTCATACATATGAATTAAATAATTTTTTAGAATTAGAGACATATAAAAAACGATTAAAAAATAAATGGGATTCTGCACTACTTATCGAGTGGGATGAATTGCGAAAAATTTTGTGGAAGGAAAATTGTGTTGTATCCCCTGTAAAATTTGTGAAGACTGTTCAAAAATTGGCTCAAATAAAAGAGAGGGATTTATTCACTGGTTATGAGCAAAATGATCTGCCTGAATTTCTAATATTTATAGTTGATTGTTTTCATAATGCCTTGTCAAGAGAGGTAAATATGAATATTCAGGGCACTCCAGAAAATGATAGAGATAAAATAGCATTATTGTGCTTTGAAAAAATAAAACAAATGTATTCAAAAGATTATTCTGAAATATGGAATATATTTTATGGGATACAAGTATCACAACTAGTAGAAGTAGAAACTAACAAAATTATGAGCATGACTCCAGAACCGTTTTTTATTATTAATTTACCGATTCCACAAAATAATAAGTCGCCGTCATTGTTGGATTGTTTTGATTTATATGTTGAAGGAGAAATTTTAGATGGAGATAATAGTGTTTTAAATGAAACTACTGGTAAAAAAGTAGCTGCTCAAAAAAATCTAACTTTTTGGAGTTTGCCAACAATATTAGTGATTGATATTAAGAGATACAATGTTTCAAATAGAAAAAATCAGATATTAATTGATTTTCCGTTAACAGATTTAAATTTATCGAAATATGTTATTGGATATAATAAAGATACATATATTTATGATCTTTATGGGGTGTGCAATCACGGAGGTTCTGTTCTAGGTGGTCACTATACATCTTATGTAAAAAATGCAAATGATAAATGGTATCATTATAATGATACTTCTGTAACAGAACAAACCCTAATCCAACAAATAATTACGCCGAAAGCGTATTGTTTTTTCTATAGAAAAAGAGCAATAAAATAAATATTTGATTTATATATAATATAAATGACAGATTCAAACAATGATACCAATACGGATTCTGATACATCTGATTCAAATACAGTAAATACTGGTTTAGGAACTGTTGCAACAGATATGTATAGTTTTATAAATGGTTTATTATCTAATCCAAGTGTTATAATTATTTTAGTTGTTGTTATATTAATTTATGTATTAATATTCATGTATTTAGGCGAAAGTGGATCAACTGGCTCAGAATCCGCGTTTTCTCCTATATCTAGTCCTAGCTCTAGTTCTTCATCCAACTCTAGTTCAAATACGATAAGTATTATGGTTGTAGCTATTTTTATTATTTTAGTTATAATTAACGGATTACAATACTTTTTTGGAGTGGATATAGTAGCGTCTCTTAAAAATATATTAACAGGAAACCCAGAAGTTGATATTACAGTAGATACATCTGTAATAGATGCAGGAAAACCAGTAGTGCCGGAAATAATGATAAGACCTCAAGTATTTAATATTCCAGAAAACACATATGTTTATGCTGACGCAAAGGCTTTATGCACTGCATATGGATCTAGATTAGCAACATATAAAGAAGTAGAAGACGCTTACAATAAAGGTGCAGAATGGTGTAATTATGGATGGTCAGATGGTCAGATGGCATTGTTTCCAACTCAACAAAAAACATTTGATGAATTGCAGAAAATAGAAGGACATGAAAATGATTGTGGTCGCCCAGGTATAAATGGTGGTTATATGGAAAATCCGGCACTTAGATTTGGTGTGAATTGCTATGGATATAAACCGAGAATGACACCCGAAGAAGAAGATTTAATGGCAACCCAACCGATATATCCAAAGACAGAAAAAGACATTGCTATGGAGAATCGTGTGAATTATTGGAAAGATAAACTAACAGAAGTATTAGTTTCTCCATTTAATCATAATACATGGAGTAAGTTGTAAAATAACGACATTATAAGTTATAAAATAAGGACACTATAAGTTATAATTAGTTGTATTGTTCATTTTGTATTTTTTTTTCAACCGCATATTGAATATCAAAAATAATATTATATAATAATTTAATTAAAAATATTGTGAGAAATAATTTTAAAATTTTAAAAATATTAAAAGTAAATGGAAGTTTTTCATCAACAATATTTATATCAAATTTAATGCGACATATTGGACAAGAATGTGTTTTATAAATCCATTTCATTAAACATCTATTGTGAAAAAATCCGTTACAACTGCAAGTAGTATAATA
>Ga0315905_10007052_pt1 | contig 11404 bp, 19 predicted proteins | sample LakEriMetagenome_5_FD_203522 | JGI IMG/M metagenome (GOLD analysis project Ga0315905, IMG submission 203522) | Freshwater fungal communities from buoy surface, Lake Erie, Ohio, United States - Buoy 4 MA121 | ecosystem: Environmental > Aquatic > Freshwater > Lake | place: USA: Lake Erie, Ohio...
CAAATTTATCGCCATGCGTTTCCATTACATCGGTAATGGCATCACGATAATAATAGATGCCTTCAATGCCTCGCTTACTGATTGACCATGCTATGCGTTTGGCTGCTGCTTCAATTGCTTCTTTGCTAGTCTTGACAAATGCACCTTTGGAGTTACGCAACCTAATTGGTTTTTGTTTTATCCACTTAGCAATTTCATCGTATGGCGGTGGCTTTCTATCTTTTCTGCGACCTTGCTCAATCACATCTGCATATTGCTTAGCGCGGCCCATTGCACCGAATTTTATTTGCACCTTATTTGATCCAAAGTTGGCTGAATAGTTCAATGAATCCTTCAACGTGCCTGTGCTAACACGTCTGCGTTTTTTACCGCGTATAGTGCGCGTTGCACCAATGTTGCGTTGTGCAGCCTCAATGATTAAATCACAAATTTCAGTTATTGCTTGCAGTCGATCCATTATTGATATATTGCTGAAAGTTGTGCGATGTTTGCTGATGTGGCAGTGGCATTGTTTCTGATCTTCCAATTGATCAAATCACCAGCTACAACTGAGAACGAACCTGTGGCGGTGTAAACACCTGCCGCTGCACCTGCCGCGATGGTCAATGCAAACTGATCAACTCCATTTTTTCTAAGTGTGAAAACAAGTGAACCTGTGGCTGATTGTGTGCCAGTTGTGCGTACACGAATGTCTGTAAAGGTCATGGCAAACTCAGCACTAACTTGGACGTTGGATTCCGTGCCGCTATTTGTTCCACTTTGAATGACATACCATCGATCACCGCTTGATGCAGCTAATGTGAATCCAGTGCCATAGGTTCGAAAGGCTTGATTGACCGCTGATGATATTGGTATGTTGCCTGATCCAAGTATCGAAATGCCGTTGATGGTTTTGATGTTTGTGCCACTGACCAAAGTATCTTGCTTTGCTCCGATGGCATTAGCTTGTGCAAGACTTACAGGTTTGTCCTCATCTGATGTGTTGTCTACATTGCCCAATCCCACCGCTGCATTATCTAGTGTTTGAAACGTCTTATCGCCTCGGTAATATTGCGATGTAGTGCCTGCAGTTATTGTTGGCTCTTTTGCGTTCAATGCATTTTGCGTTGCTGACGAAATTGGTTTGTTGGCATCCGATGTATTATCCACGTTTCCAAGACCAATATCATTTGCTGAAACATAATCAGTAACTTGTAGCCAACTGCCGGGATAAGATGGAGGTGGATAACCTGCTGCACCAATGAAATTAATCATTCTAAATGAAGCACCATTGAACATCACTCCATCACCTACATTATAGGTCACGCCATTATTATAGTCACCTGTCCAATTGACATCAGTGATTGAATCCAATGCCGTTTGTGTTGCAGTGCTTATTGGTTTATTGGCATCAGAAGTATTGTCTACGTTTCCAAGACCGACTTGATCTTTGGTGGTTGCATGCGGATTGTCTGTATCGCCTACGTGGTTGTTTAAGTCATCAGCAACTGCATTAATGTTGGTTTGCAATGTATCAACCGAATCAGTTAATTCAGTTTGTGTTGCATAGGTAGCCAATAGATCAATCAAATCTTCTTGATCTTCAATATTGCCACCAATTGATCCCCAATCAGCACCACCACCACCGCCACCTATTGCACTGATGCGCACGCGACCATCACCTAAATCTTCAATGTTTATGTTAGTGCCTTCAACTAAGTCCAACAAAGTTTGAACTGCATTGAGCGTTCCATTTGTTTTTAGGATCAAACCAACTTGACTGCCATTGCCACCTGTATTGTTACCACCCACTGCATAATCAGCAGGAATATCACAGGCTGACCAATCATAGGCAACTTGCAGCACAAGCGATAACGTGACGCCTGTTACAACCTGTGAATAATCTTCAACGAATGGATCAATGGTTGATGTGCCAGATAGTTCAACATCGCGATTGAATAGCACATTGCCATTCATAACTTCAGCAATCAAGTCCAATGCCAGCCTTGTCATATCACTGATCACTTCACGTTGATAATCTGCCTTTTCTTCTTTTGCACGTGGGCAATCAAAGAACAAAACATCAAACGAATACTCCATCATGCCGGGCATCGGTGTAATTGATCCCGGTGCAACGTGCATTACTGGATATCTATTCTCTTTTGGGATATCAATTAGGCTGATCGATCCATGACTGAATTGATTGATCATTTTGTGGCCATTGGCAAATGCCTCCAACCGATCGATCAAGATATTATAACTGCTGCCTGAATTGTTGTTTATCATATTCCTTCTTGTCTTGCATGTATGTTAAATGCGTGAATATTCGTCTGATCGGTTGCATGGTAACTTGATCAAACTTTGTCACGTCATAATCTGCCATCATTTCGATCAAATGAAACCAGCCCCATTTGTTAAGGTTTATTGTTGCAAATGTTTCAAGATCATCTCCTTCTCCTGCTGAAGTTCCATCATGGATTCTAGGAAACTCTGCAATAAGTCGAGTTCGAAACTCGAAAAAAAAAGCAGTGCAGCATTGACAACGGACATTGATAATTTGTTGATATCAGCAGCATTGGCATATTGTTCTTCACCTGTGTAGGTGGCAATTGTGTATCTGCTGCCTAACTTTGTTTTGATTGGCCTGTATAGGACTGCCATGATGCAAGTCAGTTTTTCAATCTGTGGTTTGACAGGATCATAAACCATCTTGCAAAATTCGTCAAGGTCAATCCATTCATCAGCAGACATCATGTCCATGTCTGGAATGAATCCATAACGCGTGCCATTTAGGTCAACAAATTTCAAATGCAATTGCGTTTCATTTTGGATTAACTGATCAAATGCAGTTACAATACGCTGGATAGATTCGGGATTTAATTTGCGGACCTGTTCATCACTGCAATCAAGAGCGGCAGCGCATTTATCCACTGAATTCTTGGATGTATTCCATCTGATGTATTGTCCAAGTGTAATTGCACTGAAATCAATGGGTATGGATAAATTGCCATCGGTTTTGGTTTGTATGCGTTTGCGTTTGAAATACTTGATCATACTTCTTTTGGTATTACTATTTGGAATGGATTGCCATCAGCACCGGTGATTTCTTGACGTTCCACATAACCACGATTTTTGCCTTTGGTTTTCAAGTAGAAAATTGTTGCAGCAGTGTTAGGTGCATCCTTCAATGATTGTATTCCAAACTCAGTGACAACTTCACGTGTCGGGCCATCAATCAACTGCATTAACTTGGATTCCACGTAATCAATTGTGGCTTCATTTATGGCATCAACTTCTTCCTTGTATGCTGGATCAGTTTTCATCCAATTGTAATGTGTCGGGCGGCTAATGTTAGCCTGTTCAGCAGCGTGTGAAATGATGCCTTTATGCAATCTCAGGTATTTCAAAAAACGTTGTTTGTCTTCCATTTTTATTATTGTATAATTTGTAAATTCAATTTTTCCCTATTTTACTGCTATTTCATCGGTGGGCAAATCGCATTTTAGTGATCAAATCTGGATATCTTGTGTGGCATTGCGCAAATCAATAATGATGCGTTGTAGACAATCGCTGCAACTTGTTGGATCAATATTTTTGCCTGCAATCTTTGATGCATACATGAACAATGGTTTTGCTTCCAAATAAGTCAATGACGATTTATGTTGATATTGCTGCAATAGTTCTTTGATTCGGACCAATTCTTCGTGGCTGATGCCATAGGCAAACCATTTATCTGCCGGGCAGGATGCCCAACTGAATTTTGTTTTCCATTCCATCTTGCATCCACATAATTTCACCTTCTTGCGATAGTACCGAACTTCATTTTGTTCCTGCACCACATCATAATCTTCTTTTGGTCGGTTAAAATTGGCAAGAATTAAAGTGCCACAACTGCCAGTTGATTCCACAAAGAATTTGCATTTGCGGCAAATAGCCATGCGTTCGTTCTTTACATCACTTGGTACACTCATTTGTTATTCAATTGTTTGTTCAATTTCTTTATTGCCCTGCTTACGCGCAACCTTGCAGCCAAGTTGCTGATCCCTGTGACGGTTTCAATTTCCTCGTAACTCATTCCCATTGTACGTGCTCGGATCAATTGCTGATCCAATTGGTTCAATCGTCTAGTCATCATATCAACGTATTCATAATCAATCAATCTTGCCATGTCAACTTCATCTTCTGCCTCATGGACTGGCAGCAAGTTCATTGAATGCAATCGCTCTGCGTTGCCTTTGCTCTGTTTCAATAGCACATAAACAACATAGGTAGATAATTCACCACGATCCACCATTGGCTGGAACTTATCACGCCTTTCCAGTATGAGCAACAGCAATTCATGCAACAGGCTATCGGCTCTGTCCTTGTTTTTAGTTGCGTTTTGTATTGTCTTGCGCCAACTATTGTAATTTTTTTCTATTTCATTTTCAATAAGTTGCAAATTATTTTCAATTATTTTGTATAAATATTTGTACATCCAAATAATTCGACATATCATTGCACCATTAAACACAACAAACATACATTAAAATTCAAACACTTACACAAATGACAAATCAAGAAAAATTAATGCACCTGCAATCTATGCTGGAAAATGCATCTGGCATGGTAGATTATTGCAGCGAAAAGATTGAGGCAGGCGAAGATTCATGGACGCTTACGCTTAGTTACAATGCTTTCGTTAAAGACGTGGCTGCACTGAAATTTGCCATTAAAGGCATCAAACTAATGAATGACATGGTGAACGAAGCAAGCGAAGAAGGGGGGGATTATGGCTTCTAATCCCAAAATTCAGTCAACCATTTTGGCACATCCTCAATCTGGATATGCCAATTGGATCAATTACATCAATAGCCAGTTTCAGCCAAAATTGGTTATGCGCCGACCAACCAGTGGTGAAGTTATTGCCACCAATGAACACATGATTGTGTACCTGAGTTTGCTAGGCAATGAAGATTTGAAAGCGATTATTGCTGATCCTGCACCTATCTACATCAATTTAGGATTGAATTCAATCAAATTCAGGCCTGTTGTTCGCAAGTATCCATTTGGTACGTATGAAATCACATTCAAAGGATCAATTGTGCGTATCAATAGCACAGGCAATGAATCACAACTAACTGAAGAATTTACCATGCGCACTAAGTCTGTGTGGTACTAACTATAAATAAACAATCAAATGTCAACACAAATTACAACAAAGGATTTCTTCCAGCAGCCAAGCGTGCAAAAGAAGTTTCAGGAATTGCTGGGCAAACGCGCACCACAATTTATTACATCGGTATTGCAAATTGTTAGCAACAATAAGTTGCTGGCCAATGCAGATGCCGCCAGTATTTACAATGCAGCAGCCACTGCTGCTGTATTAGACCTGCCACTGAATAATTCACTAGGCAAGGCATGGATAGTTCCTTATAAAGGCGCTGCGCAGTTTCAACTGGGTTATAAAGGCTTCATTGAACTTGCCATGCGCACAGGTCAATATCAACGAATCAACGCAGTGCCTGTGCATGAAAATCAATTCAAGTCATGGAACGCATTGACCGAGGATTTTGACGCCGATATGACCATCTTAGGCAATGGCGTCATCGTTGGGTATGCCGCCTTCTTCAGGATGAACAATGGATTTGAAAAATTTACCTATTGGCGCATTGATGAAGTCCGCAAACATGCTGCACGATTTAGCAAATCAGTAAACAATGGCCCGTGGGCAACAGACTTTGATAAGATGGCTTTGAAAACCATCATTAAAGCAATGTTGTCAACCTATGGTATGCTATCAATTGAAATGCAGACCGCCATCGTTGCGGATCAAGCAGTGATCAAGGATGCAGATACAATGGAAATTGAATATGTTGATGCGCCCGGTGTGGACGTTGACAAAGAAGAAGAACGTGCCATCTTGATGTTGAAGGATTGCAGCACACCAGAAGAAGTCCATGTACTTTTGAAATCATTATCACCAGAATTGGCAGACCGCATCAACGCGGATGCAGTTGACAAATTAGATTCATTTGAAATAAACTAAAATTATGAACGCAGACAATTTATTATTTAGATGTTCGTCATTGGGCAGCATTATGACTGACGCACGAAGCAAGTCAGAACCAATTAGTGAAACTGCAAAGGCACACCTGTTGGAAGTTTACATTGATCACAAGTATGGACGTCGAAAGGTAGTTACCACAAAGTACATGCAAAAAGGATTGCAAGTTGAAGAAGATGCCATCACACTTTATTCCAGATTCACAAAGTTGTATCATGCTAAGAATGAAGATCGCATCAGCAATGAATTTATTGCAGGCACACCTGACTTGTTTAATGGCACATCAATACATGATGCTGATACGATTATTGATATCAAATCTTCATGGGATATCTTCACCTTTCATGCAGTGATTGGCAAAGGCATCAAGAAATTGTATTACTGGCAGCTAATGGGATATATGGCATTGACAGGTGCAAACAATGCGAAGCTGGCATATTGTCTTGTTGATACACCAGACACAATCCTGAACGATGAAAAGCGAAAGTTGCATTGGAAGATGGGATTGATAGACGATCAAAATGCAGACTTTGAACAGGCCTGCAATGAGATCGACAGGCTGGGCAAATACGATGATATACCAATTAACGAACGTGTGCACATCATTGAAATTGAACGCGATGAACAGGCTATTGAGGCTATTTACAATCGTGTGGTTGAGTGTCGAAAATGGATGAACGAATATTTATTTAACCAATAACAAACAACAAAAATGGAATTGTCAAACACACAAATTCTGGAAGCAACATTTGCACAGATGCCCAATGAATTTACATCAAATGAATTTACACGTAAACTGCGCAAAAACAAGTATGACAATAGACTGATTGTAAGTCATGTTAATACTCAATATCTGCATCAACACGCTATACATGTATCAAAGCGGCAGTGGAAGAAGTTAGATGCGCGAATTGATACAAGTGTGAGCATTGACAAAATTCAGGAAGCAATCGACCTGATAAAATCACAAGGATTTAGAGTGATGAAACAAGTAACTGACTGGCAAGAAATATGAAGCACCCTATAAGCGACATCATTGACGAACATTACGGCACAATGCAGGTGTTCGCCAAACGCATGAAAATTCACAGGCATACTGCCAGCAGGTATTATAACAATCCAGATGTCATGCCTTTCGGTATAGTGGTACGGATATGCAAGCATGCTGGCATCAACATCAAACAAATTACAACAACAACAAAACAAAATGAAACAACTTAATTCAGATTTTTCAAAGGCCAAAGTTGGCGATCTAGTTTATCATTTAGACGGACGTATTGGGAGGATAAATTCCATTACACCATCCCTTGTTTTTCCAATCAATGTGAGGTGGGATAGTGATAATTTTAGTAACTACACGTTTGATGGCAAAAACGTAATAGAAATTGCTAATATCTTCACCCACCCAGTCAAGATAATCCACGCGGATAATGAACCATTCGTTGAACGCGTGATGGAGGTGAGTGCTAATGAAAAAAGATGGTACAAAAGAGTTGTTTTTATGAAAAAAAACGGGAGCGTTTATGCTTGGAATGATGCAGAAACAATTGAGCAAGCTAAAAATAAAAACATAGTAGTCCATTGGCCATTTTACCGTGAAATCCAACCAGTGAACCCACGTATCGCTGAGATCGAAAATCTGATGCAAGAATTACAAAATGAATTTGAAACTTTGAAGGAGGCCAGCAAATGATACTAGCAGCAATCTTAATTTCAATTCCATTAACCATTATAGCCTGCGCACTAGTGGATTTATGTAACCAAATCAAAAAACAAAAATGAGCAAGCACTATTTGTTAGGCGAACACCTTGCCATTAAAGTTGGAATGGTGTCTGTGCAATTTGGCACAGGCACACAGGAACAAGTTTTGTTCAAAGTCGGCAATCAATATCGCAGTTATTTGTTGGATGAAGTTGACAAGCATTTGCAGCCTGTTGAAAGCAAGATATTAGCAGAATTAATTGGCAACGAAAAAAAGTTGAACATTATTCGTGACGTATGCGAACTTGTTAACGGACCAATGCAGCAATGGGCAACAGGAAGAAGGCACAGGCAGCATGTTAGGGCAAGGCAAACATTCTTTTGGGCTTTGCGTACTTGCACCAGTTACACATTGGTTGAAATCAGCAATTTTGTTTTTGGCAACTATGACCACGCAACGATTATCCATGCGCGCAAGGCCATTGACAATGAGATTGAAATGATGAATGATGAAGTCATGCATTGTGTAACTCAAATTGCAACGGCATTGCAGGTAAATGGATGCGACTTAGTCCAGAAACGCATGGAAGCATTGATGAACCGGAATGCCAATCGCAAGAAATTGATGAAACAAAACAGGGATATAATTGCTTAACATGTTTTTCACATTTATATTTCTATTCATTTTTTGCAGTATTATTGCAAACACTGACGTTGCAGGTCAGCTAAAGAAGTTATTGAAAACCATTCGCCTAGTAGTGCTGCAACCACGAACGGCTGAATGGTTTTTTTTATGCACAAAAAATGGCAAAACGATTTACTGATACAGACAAATGGAAGAAGCCCCTTCTAAGGTCTTTGCAAGCCCCATACAAACTGCTTTGGCTTTATATCTTGGATGATTGCGATCATGCTGGAATATGGCAGGTTGATTTGGATGTGGCATCAATTCGCGTTGGTGCATCGATCACCATTGAAGCAATGAAATCAAATTTTGCCGAACATCTTGTTTTTTTCGATCAAGATTCAAAACTTTTTGTCCCGGACTTTATCGAATTTCAATACGGCATTTTGAATGAATCAAACAGAGTTCATCAGTCAGTGATCGCTCTTTTGACTAAGTATGAACTAGGGGCATACAAGCCCCATACAAGCCCCTTACAAGGGGCTAAAGATAAAGACAAGGATAAAGACAAGGATAAGGATAAAGAAAAATACAAAGACAATCGCGTAAACAAATTTCAAATTCCTGATGTGAAACAAGTCCATGATTTCATGGCAACATGCAACATGGCAGCTGGCAACATTTGGCCAAATGCAAAAATTGAATCTGAATCAAAAGGATTTTTCAATTACTATTCGGCAAATGGATGGAAGGTCGGAAAAAACTCGATGAAGGATTGGCAAGCAGCAGCACGTAACTGGATGAACAATGCAAATAAATTTAACCAAAATTCAAACAATGGAAAATCAACAAATGGCCAATTGGCCAAAGGATCAAAGGCAGATCCAGCAGAAGTCTTTGAGCAATTTAGAACAAAATATCAGTCTAACAACACCGAGTTTGGCCAGACTACGCAAGGAAGACAAGGTGATGACTACATCCAAGATGCTTGCATTGTTGACTAAGTTTTCACACCTGCTGAATGTGGATCGTAACATGAATAACAACCAGCTGATTCATTGTGCTGAATCAATTGTTGAATCAAATGAATTCTACATGATGCGATTGGAAGATTTTGAAACGTGTTTCAACCTTGCACTGGATGGCAGATATGGTGAATTTTATAATCGATTGGATCAACCAATGATCTTTGGGTTCTTGCGCAAGTACATGATTGAACGTGATACTGCCATAGCACGCAAACGCGATACCGAACATAACAATTCGATTTATGAAGTTGTACAATCGGATGCAGTTTACCAATCATTAAAAGAAATATCAGACAAGCTATCCATCAAAGAAATAAATGAACCAATCAAATTTGAACGCAAACAGGACTTAGGCCAATTATTACTATCCGAATGGGATAAACTACCAACGAAGGACGTTGCAGGCATGAAATTGAAGATATACAATGATCACGAGTTTTTTGCAGTGAATGATTATCTGAGCGCACGATTGATGGAGGTTTCTGATGAATTAGAACAAGATCAGCATGAAAAAATGTAAAGTGTGCGATGATAAATTCTTTCCAAGATTTTCAACGTTACAGGCTACATGCGAAAAACCTGCATGCATTATTGCATGGTTAAAGAAACTAAGAGCAAAAGAACACAGACAATGGAAGCGTCTAGCCAAAGCACGCACCATGACAACATCAGATTACATTCAGATATGCCAGCGTGTGTTCAACACTTTCATTCGCATGCGAGATAAAGATTTGCCGTGCATCAGTTGTGGCACGCGTGCTTCAGTACAATATGCAGCTGGTCATTTTTATTCTGTGGGATCTTATCCAAATCTGAGATTCAATGAAGACAATGTACACAAGCAGTGCAATAGGAAATGCAATATGGCTTTAAGCGGCAATCTGCTTGCGTATAGAGAACGATTGATTGATAGGATAGGTATTGATAGGTTCAACCAATTGGATTCAGTTAAACACGTTTCAATGCGTTACACCATCCCTGAAATAAAAGATTTGATTGCGCTGTATAAGTTCAAAATAAATAATCTCAAAATCAAGTAGTTACAAATTATTTTCAAAATATTTTGAAAAAAGTTTGCAAATATCAAAAGTGGGTGTATATTTGCGTCATCAAACAAACAAACAACACAAACAACATGACAAATTCAAACATTCAAATCGGAACAGAAGTAGTAAGAACCAAAGGTGATTATGTAGTAGGCAGAATTGGAAATGTACTAGCCATCGACATAGAAAAAAACAGGGCACAGGTATCTTGGAATGGCGAAAGCACAACATGGGTTTCATTTAATGCCTTAGAATTAACTTCAATCCCTTATGAGATAATATACAAAAAAAACAAATACTCTGGGACAAATCCTAAATACAAAGCACTAGGTAAATAAACAATCAAACAAACACAAACAAACAAACAACACAAACAACATGGCACAACTAATTAAAAGCTATCCAGACCAGCCGCACAAAAACAGGATTGTGTGTGCTGGTGGCCTACAAGAAATGAAGGCACATTTAGACCAAATTGAAGCACGCATTAGACGTGAACAATTAAGTACCTGTGGCAGCGTATTTACTGAACTTGCAAGGATAGATAATTTGACCTTAAATACCTGCATCTACAAAAACATAGACACCGATGACTTAGAAACAATGGATGTCAATTATTCAGTATTTCCATAAACATGAAAAACAAACATGGCGGCCAGCGCAAAAATGCTGGCCGCAAAAAATCAGCACACCCTACCACCACTATTGCATTTCGTGTTCGGTTATCACTGGTAGATGAAGTTAAGCAACTTGTAAAACAATTTATATCAACTAAAACAGAATAAAACAACAACATGAAGCAAATCAATTTATTTGGTCAGGAGTTTGCACCAAATCAAGATGAACAAAAATATTCATCCAAGATTGCCACACCAATTTATGAACCAAAGAATGCAAAGCCTCATTTAATGGAACTTTGTGACAAGAGCAAAACACACAGATTGATTCGTGAAATTGATGCCTCAAATCTGCCCATTG
>Ga0315905_10007053_pt1 | contig 11403 bp, 5 predicted proteins | sample LakEriMetagenome_5_FD_203522 | JGI IMG/M metagenome (GOLD analysis project Ga0315905, IMG submission 203522) | Freshwater fungal communities from buoy surface, Lake Erie, Ohio, United States - Buoy 4 MA121 | ecosystem: Environmental > Aquatic > Freshwater > Lake | place: USA: Lake Erie, Ohio...
TACGATCTTGTTGGTCGCACTGGCTTTGCTCTGGCAGCCAACCCGACGTGGGACGGCTGACCTGATCGACCGCCCGGTCGGGATCGCCGTTTTCCACGAATCCAAAACCGGTGATCTGTACTCATTGACCGATAGCAACTCGGGAAGCAAAGCGGCGAGCGCGGCGATGCAAGCGGATCGAGCCGAGACGGCCGCTCCTTTGGACCTGAGCGAACTGACGAAGGATCTAATCGGATATTCGGCCGACGCCGGTGCGACCTCCAACGCGGTGGGGAAACTTGGCCAAGGTATTTCGGGAACGGGGATTCAGGGGTCGGCAAACCAGGGAAACAGCGGTCGAGGCCAAGGGGCTTCGAGTTCGGCCACCTTTATGGGGCTTCGGGGCTCTGGATCCAATTTCGTCTACGTTCTTGATCGCTCAGCATCGATGGAAGAATTCGATGGGGCGCCGATGCGGTTTGCTCGTAGTGAGTTGCTCAAAAGCATCGCTTCGTTGGCCGAAAAGAACCAATTTCAAATCGTCTTCTACAATGAATCTCCGGGTTCTCTGAGCAACGGGGCGTCGGGTGGCAGACTCCTTGCAGCCAACGACATCAACAAAGAAAAAGCCTCGCGTTTCGTCAAAGCCATCAAACCTTCAGGTGGTACCGAGCACATTCCCGGACTCAAAATGGGGTTATCCTTTGCTCCGGACGTGCTGTTCTTTCTTACCGACGCGGCCGAGCCTTCGCTCACCGAATCGCAACTGGTCGAAATCCAAAGCCGCGCCGATCGTTCATCGACGACCATCCATACCATTCAATTCAATCGAGGGCCGGCCCCCAACGATGGAACTTGGATCCGCGAACTTGCCGAACGCAACCGCGGTACCTACCGCTACATCGATATTTCAGGAATCGAATAGAAAGCTCATCTAGAATGTCCAAGATCGTCGAATTGCATCACCCCTTGGCAAAACACCATTTGGCCATCCTCAGAGACCGATCGACCCCACCGGTGCTTTTCCGCAACCAAATCCGATTGCTCTCGATGCTCCTGGCCGTCCGGGCCACCGAAGACTTGAGTTTAACAGGGTTCGAAATCGAAACTCCACTGACTCGGATGCGGGTCTCGAGAATCGCTCAGCGCATCGCGATTATCCCAATCCTTCGAGCCGGACTCGGACTCGTCGAACCGATCCTCGAACTGATCCCCAACGCCGAAGTCTGGCACTTGGGCATGTACCGTGACGAACAGACCGCCAAGCCGATCGAATACTACTGTAAACTTCCCAAGGACGATCCTGCCCAGGTGGGCTTCGTTCTCGACCCGATGCTCGCCACGGGTGGTTCGATCCGCGTGGCCGTCGCCGCCTTGAAACGCTGGGGCGTTACCGATGTGCGGGTCCTGAGCGTCATCGCCGCCCCAGAGGGAATCCGCGCTTTGCACGACGAGCACCCCGATGTATCCATCTATGTCGGGGCGGTCGATCAGGAGCTCAACGAACAGAAATTTATCGTCCCGGGATTAGGCGATGCCGGCGATCGTATTTTTAACACACGACAGTAAAAACTCAGAATCCATCGCAGCGACCGATACCCACCTATGAATTCCCCGAATGACCCAAGTAAACTCCGTTCCCATCGCTGGTTTGGACCGGATGATCTGCGAAGCTTCGGACACCGATCGCGCTTCAAAGGAATGGGGCTCGACGATCAAGACTTCGAGAACAAACCGATCGTCGGAGTGCTCAATACCTGGAGCGAGATGAATACCTGCCACTCGCATTTCCGCGAGCGGGTTCTAGAGGTCAAACGCGGGGTGCTCCAAGCCGGAGGATTTCCAGTGGAAATCCCTGTGATGAGCCTTGGCGAAATGCTCATGAAACCCACCACCATGCTCTATCGCAATCTGCTGGCGATGGAGACCGAAGAGGTCCTGCGGTGCCACCCCATCGATGCTGCGGTTTTGATGGGGGGGTGCGATAAGACGGTTCCGGCGATGCTCATGGGCGCTCTGAGCGCCGATATCCCCAGCGTTTTTCTCCCTGCCGGTCCGATGCTCAATGCCCATTGGCGCGATACAACCTTGGGCAGCGGCACCGACGCATGGAAGTACTGGGCAGAGCGCTGCGCTGGGAACCTTTGCGACGGTGAATGGAAAGAAATCGAAAACTGCATCGCCCGATCGGCGGGAACCTGCATGACCATGGGCACCGCGTCGACCATGGCCTGCATCGCCGAAGCCCTCGGGATGACCCTGCCGGGAGCTAGCTCCATCCCGGCCGTCGTTGCCGAACACTCCCGACTTGCCGTCGCTACCGGCCGACTCGCCGTCGAACTGGCCTGGACCGATCGGAAACCCTCGCGGTTGCTCTCGGCCGGCTCGTTTGTCAATGCCATGATCACCCAACTGGCTATCGGCGGATCGACCAACGCCATCGTCCATTTGATCGCCATGGCTGGCCGAGCCGGCCTCAAAGTCACCTTAGAGGATTTCGATGCCTGGTCCAGACAAGTTCCTGTGCTTGCGAATATTCGCCCCAGTGGCAAGTACTTGATGGAGGACTTCCATAGGGCCGGTGGTTTGCGAGCGCTTTGGAGCGGATTGCAGGGCCTGCTCGATACGTCGGCCAAACAGGTCGATGGTCGGACAATGGCCGACTCGATCGCCCAATCGCAACGGATCGACCCGGATGTGATCCGAACCACGAGCGATCCGATCGTAGAACAGGGAGGAACGTGCGTATTGCGAGGGAATCTCGCTCCCAATGGTTGTGTGATCAAAGCTTCAGCCTCGACCACCCGGTTGCTTCAACATCGAGGGCCAGCGGTGGTTTTCGAAAACTATCCGGATCTCAAAAAACGGATCCACGATCCGGATCTACCCGTCACGGCCGATTCGGTCCTGGTCCTCAAAGATGCCGGTCCCCTAGGCGCCCCGGGGTTCCCCGAGTGGGGGATGCTTCCGATCCCGGAGAAACTGCTCAAAGCTGGGGTACGCGATATGGTCCGAATCTCCGACGCTCGGATGAGCGGGACGAGCTACGGAACCTGTGTTCTACACGTCTCTCCAGAATCGCGTCTGGGCGGCCCCCTGGCCTGGGTCCAATCTGGCGATATCATCGAACTCGATGTTCCGGCCAGACGCATATCGCTTTTGGTATCCGAGGAAATCCTCTCTCAACGCAAGGAGCATTGGAGACCGGCCCCTGAACACGCCTCCCGAGGATATACCTGGCTCTACACCAAGCATGTGACACAAGCCGACCGGGGCTGCGATTTCGATTTTCTCGAAGGTGGCGATTATGGAAAAGAACCGGACATCTTCTAACTAGAAAAAAACCTTATAGCAGGTTCAGTTCCCCGGGAAATTAAGATTTTGTTATTCCGCCGGTTGACAGGATGTTATCATACCCAGCCGCGATGCGAAAATCCGACACATTTCAGGATCCGGACGCGCCAGGCTGTCATGAAATTTATGGGGTAGGGTATGCCTAATACATCGAAGAAGAATTCCGATAGCAACAAACCTCGTCGACGATTGGTTCTCGAGCGACTTGAGTCCCGGGCTTTGATGGCCGTCGATGGATTTATCGAAACTCGTCACAACTGGTTGAATCCATCGGATGTCAACATGGACGGTTTTGCTTCCCCAATCGACGCACTGGCGGTGATCGACGAGTTGAATCGATCGGACCGAGGCATCGGTTCAAGAGTTTCGATGATGGCCGACACCAACAACGACGGCTTCGTCAGCCCGATCGATGCATTGGTGGTGATCGACACGATCAACGAGGGATTTATTGCTTACATGCCATCGCGTTTTTCCGGAGGTGGATCAGGCGAAGGTACCCAAAGTGAGGTGACGGCAGTGGACGATGGGGAACTCGTCTATGTCGCAACCGATGCGGCCCAGAAGCCGCAGATTGAGATCGATGTACTGGTGAATGATATCGGAGAAGGTCTCAGGATCGTCGAACTAGGGTTGCCCGCAACAGGAACTGTCGCTGTGCGAGCATCGTCGAGCAACCCAGACAGGATGGTGGTAGTGTATACACCGAACGAATCGAGCGCCAACTACGACCGCTTCCTCTACATGATCGAATCGAGCGATGGTCGTCGGTCGACGGCATTTGCTGCGATCAAATACGAAGTCCAGGAAGATGAATCGGTCCGTTTCGAGTTGTTTATGCCAACGAGCGTCGAAGGCCCCGCTGGGCAAGAACTAGATTTCCGTGGCGCAGATTCTTCCCCATTGATCCAGATCGACTACTCTGGTTTCGAGGGTGCCAAGGCTGGTGTTTACCTGTCATGGGAGTTTACAGAGTTCTTTTCGGTCGGTCAGCGATTTGTGGGGGAGCTACTTTCACGTAACTCCAGCGAATTGGGAGTGTATCCCGCATCCAACGGTTTATGGATGTTCGGCGATATCGCCGACGTGAACCGAATCCTCGCAAACCTTTACTTTAAGCCTGCCGATGGCTACTCATCGGAAACCGGCATTCGACTCAATGGCTCTGCATTTCTATACAGCAGCATCGGCGTCAACTACGGCTCCGTGCATAGTTCGACGCTTGTGAAGACAACCAAGCAGCCCAATGCCGTGGATCCCGTTGCAGTTGACGACTACTTCGCTTCGGTTGACAGAACAACTCCTACTTCGTTAGATATTCTAGCGAACGACGATTTGAAAGCTTTCGCGGCCAACCCAGCAGAAGTCACTCTTGAGATTACACCTGCGGCACATTCCGATGCGACCGTCGAGTGGGACCCGGTGACCCGCAAAATCGTCTACACGCCAGGCTTTTTAGGGGCCTACAACGTTAGGCACGGTGATCAATTCGCTTACACTCTCCGCACTCCCTACGGCCAAGCAAGCCTAGCGACTGTCACGATCATCCATTCAGACGCAGGTGGATCGATTCGGCTAGTTATCTAACCTTCGGAGGGAGCAGGTCTTGCAAAATCTGCTCGATTCGTCCTTGTGCACCCGGTGTCACCCATAACCAGGACTCGTCAAACCCATCTTCGAATGCAGCATCGGTCGGGACATACCCGGTCCAGCATTCTCCATAGCCGACAGGTAGCAGCGGCATCTCCCCGCCGAACCGTTGAGCGATTTGCTGGTATCCCACAAAGCTCTCGCCAGGAAAAAGTACCAACCGAGCGATGCCCAAATCGACGCAGGGCATGTCGATCGGCTGCTTTCGGACTTGGACCCTGTTCCATGAGGCCAAACCCATGGCCGCTAAAACTCTCTTCTCGACCGTCAACGAATCGTCATGGAGGGCTCGCTCCATGGCTTCCTTTTGCAACGTCTCGGCGCGTGAATAGGGAAGTTCCAAAGGCAGATTGCGCAAGCCCCACGTCTCGGGCACAGGTTCCTTTTCGACCCCTTTGCGATTCGACAGCATCGCTTCGTAGATCTTTCGAGTGAGTTCCTCGCGCGCTTCTGGCGAGCCATCATTGTACTTACCTGCCGTCACATCCCCACTGCATCCGGATGCATAGATCGGATGGATCGAGCCGTCGAGCCTAGCGAGTCGTTTGCGAGCCAGACCGACGAAATCCGAGGTGACTTCCCCTTTGCCGTAATAGCTCATCGGATGGGTCGCATAAGCATGGTACTCGACCAAGCACTGATTCTGACTCCAAAATGAAATCGTGCGTAACAGCGGATCGATTAGGCCTTCTGGAGCCTGTTGAAACCGTGGATCCCGACCGCTGCTGCTGCCTCGGGAAAAGCTGACATTTCCCGAGGCATCGACGACTCGTCGATTCGATGCGACGTCGATCACGACGGATTGTGCGTATCCGACATGCGTCACCGGTTGGGCATCTTCGATTGCGGAAGACAAGGCCTGCTCGGCTCGTGTAAGGACATCTTCGTGAAAAGCGCGGTCGAACAATTCGTTTTGCAACCCGACCTGATCGAGCAAGTCTTGGGCTCCGGAGTCGATCACCGGTGCATCGTGTTGGTGCAGCGAACTGACGAGCACTCGCTCGGGCTGCGTACCTGCAACCTTGGCCAATCTCGATCGCCATTCGTCGTACGATTGATTTCGGATCTCGCACCAGTCGATCGCCACGACCACGATCGGGGGTTGCTGTCCCAAGAGGACAAACCCGTGCAATTCCAATCCATCGCTGATCGATTGCGACTTCATGGGGAGTATGCCCATGCAACGATGTCCAAGCGGGATCGTCGCGTCGATCTTAAAGTGTCCGAGTTTGGGAGCAGATGGGCGCTGGTTCGACGCTGTTTGGTCCGCGATGGCTTGGCCAATGCCCCCCAAGCAAAGCGACACCAACAACGCGGTGAGTTTCATTCCGATGTGCTCTACCATTTATTATCGAAGCTCCTAACGGGATTTTTGCAAAGCGGGGGACTCCCCTCCGATATAGCGCCAGTTCTTGATGTATCCGATCAAATCCGCCATGGCTTGTTGGTCCAACTGGGCCTCAATGCCTTCGGGCATAAGCGAGACTCCGCTGGATTTGATCGCTTCGATTTGGGTTTGGTTGAGCACCAGGCGGGCTGAATGTTGGTTCTTCAAGATCAAGTGTTCCGAAGATTCCTCGACGACGATTCCGTCGTGGATCGTTCCTTCTTTCAATTGGACTCTCACGCGATAGTAGTTGTTGTCGATCGCGCGATTTGGATCCAAGATCGCAACGAGCAATTGCGTCGGAGTTTGGGTGCGTGAGTCTGAAATGTCTGGGCCGATTCCTAAGCCTAATCCGTCGATCCGGTGGCAGGCTGAGCAATGCTGGATGAAATGCTGCTTACCTCGCTCCAGGTTCACCTCAAGGCTCAGGCAATCCGTGTAGCGATCGATAACCTTCTGCCGGTCGGCTTGGACTCGGCCTGAGAGCCACTTAGCAACTCTAGGCTGCAGATCTCCGGTGACTTGCATCAGCGATTGGATTTGACTCGCATCTAGTCCCGTGCTGGAGATCTGTTGGTGATCGATTGCATCGAGCCACTTCGCGAGCCGTTCGGATCTGCTTCGGATCGCTTGGAACATCACCGAGCGCATCGCGGGAGTTTCGCCGTCAAAGTTTTCCAAGATCCAGTCGATACTCGATTTCTCATCGAGTTCCGGTTCATCGGTGTGTTTAGACCAGGCTGCAAGGTACTCTCGACGTCGGTCTGGATACTCGCAACGCTCGAGCGCCATGCGCAGTGCCTTTTTGCACAATCGGGATTGTTCAGGTGCAATCGGCATGGCTAGAAGCTCTGCGATCCCCGAATGGAATTTCGGAGAGAACTGTGGATTGGAAAGGGAGTTGGCCCAAGCGGTCCAAAGAGGGCTCTGGGTGGCCAACCAAGGGGAATCCGTAGATTTGGCGATCCCTCGTGCGACGGCTAATTGAAGGATCATCTGTGGCTCGAAGATCACGCGTCGTTGCGTTTCGTCTTGGGGGGGCCCCGACTCGAGCCCTTTGAGTGCCAGCGAAGACCATGTATCTCGAGCGTTGATCCAACGAGAGTTTTCGGGTGCCGCGACCTTCGCGATCAAGGATTCAAAAGCGGTGGTGGAAAAGGTTCGGATCATCTTTTTCTCATCTAGCGCTTTTGCAGCTTGTTCGATCCAAGGCAATGCAAAAAGTTCTGGTTCGGTGCGGTATACCGCGCTGATGGCCATGAGCCAGCTTGGATCATCCGCAAGGTCGATCGATCTTGCGACCGCCGCATCGAGAAGTTCCTTCCGGTAAGAAAGATCCCCGGTTGGGATCGTTGGATGCTTGGCAAACAGGTCCGCAAGATACCAAGCGCATTGGGTTGCTTCTTCTTGGTGGGAGTCGCGAAGTACCATGGGTGTCGTTCGTAGGATCGCTTCGGATTGCGTGTTGGTTTGGCTTGCCAGACGCCAAAGCGCAGCGCGGAAGGCAGGCTCGCGATGCGAGGGATTTTTCGGGTCTATCAAGCAGGTTTCCAGCAAAGCGCGCCAACCCGTGCAAACAGGGTCGGGAGACGTCGTAGGCTGCGGCACTGCGACTTCAGGGACTTCAGAAGCATTCAGCAGATAGAAGGCTCTGAGTATTCCTGTCGGGTTGCTCGGTGGAAGTGCTACCTTTTGGACATGGTCGAGAAGGGCATTGTGAATCGTGGTCCTTTCCGCAGTGGTTCCTTGTGCGACGCGTTCGAAAAGGAGCCTAGCTGCGGTCTGATGCATCCATGCTCTGGGGTGATCCAACAGGGAGCAAAGTTCGCCGGTATCCCTTGTGGATAGAGGGCGTTGCTGCAAATCCAAGAAGATCGGATCGACAGCAGGGGCGTTGCTGCTGACGACCCGGTAGATCCGTCCGCAATCGTCACCCCAACGCTCATCGGTGCGTTTTTTGAGTTCCTCGGGAACCCAATCCGGATGCTCGATCACTGCACGATGCATATCGACGATGTAGATACCCGCGTCGGGGCCCTCCTCGAGGTTGACGGGTCGGAACCAAGGATCGCGGCTGGCGAGCCACTCTGAATCAAGTTGGGGCTCCTCGGGAACCGTTCGGCCGCCGACTCTACCGATCCCGACTCGGTGAACGAGGCTTCCGGTCGGTTCGCACGTGAGCGCATTTCCCAAGGAGGCGCCCGGTAGGTGCGCGCTGTGGCTGATCAAGATACCGCAAGCGGCCGTAAACTGACCTGCATGGAGGTTGGAGGTGGTCCAAGCCGAGACCAGGGGGCGCACGGTGGATTTCTCTCCAGGTGGGAGAACGGGAGTTGTCATGGGAGCCAGACCGGCCAGTGGACTCAGGGCCGCTTGCCGGGGTTCGATGACGACAGAGTCACAAGGATTTCGGTTGCTGCAGAAGTATCGGTTTCCAAAACGATCCCAGCTCATTCCGAACTGAGACGGTCCCCCGATAGCGCGACCCGACTGGCCGATCCAGTCCCAGCGGAGGTCGCTATTGGAGATCGAAAGAGTTCCTGAGCTCTCGGCTGCATCAGACGGGGTTGAATCATTGCGGTGCGAGATCTTCGAGCTCCGCAGCCCGTTGGCCAGATAGAGCGCACCGTCGATTCCAAAATCCGGATCGTTGAATCGCAACTGCGGATTCTCGACGGCGAAACCTTCGAGCCATTCCTCGGTCCGATCCGCCTTTCCATCGCGGTCGGTGTCCCTTAGAAAAATCAATTTTCCGCCGACGCTCACCAAAGCCCCATCGCGGTGCAATTGCATCCCGGTTGGAAACAAAAGACCTTGGGCAAAAACCGTGGCCCGATCGTAGCGTCCGTCGTGATTTTCATCCGTCAGGACCCGGATTCGCCCAAGTCCTTCGTTCGTTGGGTTCGTCGGGTAATCACTCATTTCGACCACCCATAGCTTCCCAGCGTCATCGAAGCGGATGGCAACCGGGTCGATCACATCGGGTTCAAATGCGGCCAATTCGATCCGTTGATGCGCGTGGTGTTCAAAGTGACTCAGAGAATCCTCAGGGCTAACGGCCGAATCAGGCCCCTGATGCAAAACGACCGGCTTGGGCGTTGTTGTGTCGGGTCGCAAAGATGGTTCGATGCGAAGGGGTTGCTTGCCCGAGATGCTTTGTTTTGGTGTGCTTAACTGATTGACCAAGGACGAAAGGGACTCAACGACGCGGGCTTCGGTCGCCTCTTCGAGGCAGCTTGTTCGGGCCCTCCAGGTGGTATAGCCACCGAGTGGGAATTGGTCGGCTGGGGGTAAATAACCAAGCAAATCATTGGCAAGACCGATATTGAGCGTCACTCGAAACGGGCTCGCAGCGCGTACAGCAAGTCCGGTCGCGTTGTAGGTCTCGGTCGGATAGCCGACGATCGCCATATCCCCGGCTCTGAGCACCTGGAGTGGAACTTGGCGGGTCGGAGGCATTTTCGCAAGAAGCACGGTTTCTCGGGCGTAGTTTTCCTCCATGTTGCTCGGCAGTCGATCAGCGAGTTTCGATTCGACATAGGAAGTCGCCTGCGCCAGTTCGGCCGGATCGGCGAGACGAACGTTCGCAGAGAGGAATTCGAGTTTTCCTCCGAGCACGGAACGATCCTCGTATTCGATCGATGGCAAAACGCTCAGGATCCGCGCGGCGACATACGAACCGACCTCGCGGTAATCGAAGGCTTTAGCTGGTCTGGCAAAGTCGATGCAGTTGGCGTCTCCACTGGTGGCATTGGCCATGATACCGACAAAGGCGCTCGGATTATCGGGACGGAGTTGTTGAGCAAGTTCCTTGGCGACCACCCCAAAGTAATCGGAGGATAAAGCTGGTGCTCCCGCGTAATGCGTCGAGAACGAGGCCAAGATGGCTAGCGGTTTGCCGTCTTGGGTTTGTACCGAAAGGATGGGGATCGTTCGATCGACTTCAGCGGTCTTACGGATCTTGTAAGGAGAGTCGTGACCGGGGTTCATCGCCACGAGGTTGGATTCTCGGCCGCTGAAAAGCACCCCACCGGCGTGTCCTGGTTCCATGAACCAGCGCCGGCAGTGGATAAAGCGATCTGCGTTGGAAACACCACTTCCGATTTTCGCCGGGATTCTTTTGCGATAGGCTTCGATGATCGATTCGGCGATCCAGACCGGCATTTTCGTAGCGTAGTCGTCTTGGGCGGGTGTCCCATGGGCCCCCATCAGGGCCGGCGCGGAATGCGAATGAGTGGCGCTGATGAGCACTTGATGGGGCTCTAGGGGAATCACTTTGGCGACGATCGCTTTGGCTTGCTCGACAATCCAACCTGGCACACCTAAGCTATCGACGACGCAAACAGCGATCGCTTCGTGGCCCGTCCCTGGGCGTTCCTGCTCGATGACGAGCGATCGAGCAAACAGCGAGTCGACGATGCGCTCGGATTTGCTTGCGACAATTCCGCCGCTTACCCAGACCGGAAGAGATTCAGGATCGATATTTTTTGCGCAAACTCCAGCCAAAAGTCGGTTGGTCGGTCCAAGATCGACCTGTTTCCCATCGGATTGAGTCCATCCAAGGGGCGCTGTGCTCGCAAGCATGGCGAGCGTAATCGCTGGACGAATGGGGTTTGAACGCCCCAATCTTGAGAAAAGAAACCTGGAAAAAAACGAGCAGATGCACTTGAGCAAATGTCCGCGAACTGGGTTAAAACCGAGGCTGAGCATGAGGAATACAGGGAGTAGGCGGGGATTGCAGGTGGGGAATCGCAGCTCGTTTTTGGAGGTACGACGAGCTCGATTTTAACAGGTTCAGGGGGCACAAGTTGGCTGTTTTACGTTCTAAAACCGGTTTTAACTCGCCGGAAACCGACGGTTTTTGCACGATTTGGCCTTTCCATGAACCGATTCTTTGTCAATGATGTTGCCCCGTTTCATTTCAGGACAAAGTACATTGGAAGTGTTCGTCGATCATGAGCCAACAAATCCTTCAAGCCGTTGAACAGCCTTATCTCAAGGAAAAAGTGGATGCCTTCGAGATCGGAGACACC
>Ga0315905_10007054_pt1 | contig 11403 bp, 8 predicted proteins | sample LakEriMetagenome_5_FD_203522 | JGI IMG/M metagenome (GOLD analysis project Ga0315905, IMG submission 203522) | Freshwater fungal communities from buoy surface, Lake Erie, Ohio, United States - Buoy 4 MA121 | ecosystem: Environmental > Aquatic > Freshwater > Lake | place: USA: Lake Erie, Ohio...
AATACGAAGTAGGCATCAATAAACTGGTGCACAAGCCTGGCAGAAGTCTAGCCGAATTTATTGATATTGATCTTGCCAAAGGGCTACTGAAACTGGATGTGTTTACCTCCATGAAAAAACATGTCGGTAAGTTTTTTAAACATCCGAAGCTGGTTCAATTGATGGAATTCCCCGTTCTTTTTCTGGGTGCTCTACCTTCAGATATTCCGGCATTGTATAGTTTGATGAACTATGCGGACATCAAACTGGGAACCTGGTATCCCGAAGGCGGCATGGGAAAAATCGGAAGTGCCATGCATCAGCTGGCTGTTGAACTGGGAGTTGAATTCCAATTCAATAGTAATGTAACCAGCATCAACATCAACAATGGAAAAGCCCAATCTGTTACCTATATAAAAGACAATGCCGAGCATACCATAGAAGCAGATGTTGTTGTTGGCAGTGCCGATTATCACTTTATTGAATCTGAACTGCTACCTACTGAATTTCAATCTTATGATAAAAAATATTGGGAAAATCGTGTGATGGCTCCGTCTTGTTTATTATATTACATCGGTTTAGATAAAAAGATTGAACAAATTTCTCACCACAGCTTGTTTTTTGATGTTGATTTTGACCAGCATGGTAAAGAAATTTATACAAATCCCCAATGGCCAAGCGAGCCGCTTTTTTATGTGAGCGCAACTTCGGTTACAGACTCATCCGTTGCCCCTCAGGGAAAAGAAAACCTTTTTTTCCTTATTCCTGTGGCTGCAGGATTGTCGGGTGACGATGAAAGTGTAAGAGATTCCTACCTTATGAAAATCATCAAAAGGTATGAAAAACACATCGGGCAAAGCATAAGCGAATCCATTATCTATAAAAGAACCTACTCCATATCCAATTTTAAAAACGACTACAATGCCTTCAAAGGCAATGCCTATGGATTGGCAAACACGCTGTTGCAGACATCCATCCTGAAGCCGTCTTTGAAAAGCAAAAGGGTAAGCAATTTGTTTTACACCGGACAATTAACTGTTCCGGGTCCGGGAGTGCCGCCATCGCTGATTAGTGGCGAAGTGGTTGCAAAAGAAATTGAAAAATATTTTAAATAAAGGTTTATGATGGAATTATTTCAGGACGTAAGCAGCGAATGCAGCAAGGTAACCACCGAAAGATACAGTACATCTTTCAGCAGCGCTATTCGTTTGCTGCATAAAGACCTACGCAAACCGATTTACAACATTTATGGTTTTGTTCGCTTCGCTGATGAAATTGTAGATACGTTTCACGAGCATGACAAATTCACGCTTCTCAACGAGTTTAAAAAAGAAACCTATGCTGCAATTGAAAGAGGCATCAGCTTGAATCCTATATTAAATAGCTTTCAGCAAATTGTGAACGAGTTTGAAATAGAGCATGATCTTATTGAAGCTTTTTTCAACAGTATGGAATCTGACCTTACCAACCAGCGTTACGATAACATTGGGTACTCCAATTACATTTATGGTAGCGCTGAGGTGGTTGGACTGATGTGTTTGCATGTATTTTGCGATGGTAACAAAAAGCAATATGCCCATTTAAAACCCTATGCGCAAGCGTTAGGTGCTGCATTTCAAAAGGTTAATTTCCTTAGAGACATCAAAGCAGATTCTCAGCAGTTGAAACGTACCTATTTTCCCGGAGTAGATTTCAATGATTTTACGCTCGATAAAAAAGCTGAAATCGAAAATGATATCGAGAAAGATTTTCAATCAGCCTTTGATGGCATCATGCAACTTCCCGTTAAAGCCAGGTTTGGGGTTTATGTTGCTTACAAATATTATTTATCACTGTTTAAAATAATCAAAAACGCTCAGCCAGAAATTTTACTTGAAAACAGGATACGCATACCTAATTATTCAAAAGCTTTTATTGTGATGAGAGCTGGGCTAAGAAGTCAACTTAACATGCTGTAAAAAATATTCCGTGAGTAACGAAGTTATATTAGTAAACGAACAAGACGAGGCCATAGGCACTATGGAAAAAATGGAGGCCCACCGGCAAGGGCTGCTGCATCGTGCATTTAGTATTTTCATTTTCAACAAGAAAGGTGAAATGCTTTTGCAACAAAGGGCCTCAGGAAAATACCACAGCCCGAATCTTTGGACAAACGCCTGCTGCAGTCATCCTATGCCTGGCGAAAGCCTATTTGATGCTGCTCACCGCAGACTGAAAGAAGAAATGGGATTTGACACTTTTTTATCACACGCCTTTACTTTCACCTACCGTACTGATTTTGATAATGGTTTGACAGAGCACGAGATTGACCATGTTTTCACCGGCCTTTTTGATGGTGACATTCATCCTGACTCCAATGAGGTGAAAGATTTTTGTTTCATGAAAATGGAAGCCATCGGTGAAAGTCTTTCTCAACACAGTCATAAATACACTTCATGGTTTTCCATTGCATTTCCTAAACTTGAAATGCACTTATCCGTTCCCGTTTCGTAAGTATCAAGCATGCAAAGAAAAAAAGCCATCATCATCGGAAGTGGAGTTGCAGGTTTGGCCGCTTCCATTCGGTTGGCTGTGATGAACTATGATGTGCAGGTGTTTGAAGCCAACGACTATCCCGGTGGAAAATTGTCGTTTTTCGAAAAGAACGGTTACAATTTTGACGCAGGTCCTTCCTTGTTTACGCAACCTGATTTGATTGAAGCTGTTTTTGCTTTTGCAAATGAGCCTATTGGCGAATACTTCAACTACCGAAAGGCAGATGTTTCCTGCAGTTATTTTTTTGAGAATGGAAAGCGCATAACAGGCTATGCAGATAAACAAAAATTCGGCGAGGAGCTGACTTTACAATGCAATGAAAATCCCGGTGCGCTAAAACAATACCTTGATGAAGCGGAAAAATTATATAACAATATTGGTCGTATTTTCTTAGACTACTCTTTACATAAAAAAGAAACCTGGTTTCAACGCAAAATAACCAAAGCGATTTTTTCCTTAAAATCGTCATACTTGTTTGGAACGATGAACAGTCATAACAAATCAGTTTTTCGTTCTGCAGAAACAGTTCAACTCTTCAATCGTTTTGCCACCTATAATGGAAGCAATCCATACAAAGCACCGGGTATGCTCAGTCTCATTCCCCATCTTGAAATGAACCTGGGTACCTATTACCCTAAAGGAGGAATGATTAGCATTACCAATGCACTGTATCAACTTGCACTAAAAAAAGGTGTTCGTTTTCATTTCAACCATAGCGTAAATAAAATCCATACAGAAAATAATAAAGCAATCGGTATTACATCAAACAACGAATATCATTTTGCCGATGTGATTGTAAGTAATGCGGATGTATACAAAACATACAAGTATCTGCTTGGGCATGCGGGAAAAGCAAAAAAACTATCCGAGCTTGAACGCAGCAGCAGCGCTTTGATTTTTTATTGGGGAATCAAAAAAGAATTTGCTGAATTGGGATTGCACAATATTCTATTCAGCAACTATTATAAGGAAGAGTTTGATCATCTCTTTAAACATAAAACACTGAGTGAAGATCCGACGGTTTATATCAATATCACTTCCAAAATGGAAAAAAAGCATGCCCCTGAAGGATGCGAAAACTGGTTTGTGATGATCAATGCTCCGGCAAACTACGGACAAGATTGGAAAGTATTAACGGAAAATGCCCGTCAAGCTGCCATCAGCAAAATAAACCGAATACTACAAACAAACATAGAAGACGCCATAGCAACAGAAACCATAATGGATCCCGTTTTCATTGAAGAAAAAACAGGCACACACCTCGGTTCGCTATATGGAACAAGTTCCAACAGCAAATGGGCTGCGTTTCTTAGGCCGGCAAATTTCAATAATAAAATAAAGGGATTGTATTTCTGTGGGGGTACCGTTCATCCCGGAGGTGGCATACCTTTGTGTCTTAAAAGCGCTCAAATAACAACAGAGCTGATAAAGAAAGACTATGAAAAAAAGCAGTAATTCTTTTTTGCAAAACTTTCGTTTAAGCAATAGCGTTGCCACTACTATAGCAATTTTGTTTCATGCTATTGGATTGGCAGGTATGCTTTGGGGCAACTCAAACTATTTTGCAGGCCTTTCTTCGCTGAATCTTTTACTTGTACTTGTATTGATATTGCTAACGCAGCAAGATAAGAATCGCTCGTTTTATCTTTTTATGATTGCTGCCATGATTATAGGTTTTGGTGTTGAAATCATTGGAGTACATACGGGCTGGTTGTTCGGGAAATACCACTATACTTCACAGTTAGGCTATGCTGCATTCAGCGTGCCACTTATTATCGGAGTGAATTGGTTTGTTGTGTCCTATTGCAGCGGTATGAGCATAAAAGCTTTTCAAAACAAACTTAGCAGTAAGTTCCCTGAGGCCTCACTTGAAACCAATAAAAAAGTAAAAGTCCTTTCCGTGATTTTAGATGGAGCATTACTCGCTGTATTGTTTGATTGGCTGATGGAACCTGTAGCCGTAAAACTTGGCTATTGGATTTGGGAAGGTGATATCCCCTTCTACAATTACTTTTGCTGGTTTGTAATAAGTTCCTTGCTGCTATGGATTTTTGATAAATCCCGATTTGAAAAAAAGAACAAATTCGCTGTACATTTGTTATTGATACAATCGATGTTTTTTTTACTCCTAAGGACTTTTTTATGAGTGTGATTTTATTTTTGGGTGTAGTTATTTTGACTTTCTTTGCCATGGAAGGAATAACCTGGCTGACACATAAATATGTTATGCATGGTTTTCTATGGTACCTGCATGAAGATCATCATCAGCCCTCTCCCGGCTTCTTTGAAAAAAACGATGCCTTCTTCCTGATTTTTGCGATTCCGAGCTGGCTTTGTATTATGCTTGGTTTACAAAATGAATTGTATTGGGTTGCCGGTATCGGTTTTGGAATTGCACTTTATGGTTTTGCTTATTTTATTATTCATGAAGTAATCATTCACCAGCGCTTTAAATGGTTTACCAGAAGCAACAACACATATGTTAGAACCATCAGGTGGGCACATAAAATGCACCACAAACATTTGGGAAAAGAGGATGGAGAAAGTTTTGGAATGTTGTTTGTTGCAAAGAAATATTGGGATAAGGTGAAGCGCGATAAGGAAATAAAAAATCAATCTTAGTGTTATTAAGCGTAACAAAAGGAGTGTTTTGATTTTTGAAACCTCACCCCATCCCCTCTCCCCATTTGAGAGGGGGCAATGAGAATGACTTTTGACTTTTAAATTTTAACTTTTTATCCGCCATAGGTGCACAGGTTTTTTACTTTTTACTTTTTACTTTTGAATTATTGAATTCCCACTACACATATCTTTTAATTCTTGTTGGTTCCATAGTTGGGCCATTAGCATTGAGTTTTGACAAGAAAGTGGCTTTCTATACAAAATGGAAACACTTGTTCAAAGCAATGTTGTTACCAGCAGTCTTTTATATTCTGTGGGATATGGTATTCACTAAACAAGGTGTTTGGAGTTTTAATGAAAATTATATCACCGGGCTCAAATTGTACAATTTGCCTATAGAGGAAGTGTTGTTCTTTTTTGTGGTTCCCTATTGTTGTGTTTTTATTTACGAATGTGTAAGATGCTATTTCCCTAAAATGGAAAATACCCATTTCTCAAAATGGCTTTTGAATGCCATTGGAATAGTTTTATTGATTATAGCCATTTTTAATCACAATCGTTCTTATACTTTCACGACTTTCCTATTGAATGGTGCTTTTATTTTCATGATTGCATTAAAAAAGAGATTCCACTTTTTTAATGTATCGGCTTTTTTAATTTCTTACTTAATCATCCAAATACCATTTTTACTTATAAATGGTTTGCTCACCTCAATTCCTGTGGTACTTTATAATAATGCAGAAAACTTAGGCATCAGAATATATACTATACCTTTCGAAGACATTTTCTATGGCATGCTTCTGATTATGATGAATATAGTGGGATATGAACAATCTAAACTCAAAAACAATTAATCTATTTCACTTTTGAACATGAAAAAGCTAAAACAAATCCTAAACATACTATTCTTTTTATTGGCAATAGCTATTTCTATTTGCAGCGTCTATTACTTTATAGAATATTATAACCAAAGCAATCGCCCAATGATGTTCAAGTTTATGTGTTATTTTTTCTTAGGGCTATATTTAAGCTATAGCGGTTTTCAGAAAATAAAAAATAAAGTCAAAGTCCGTTAGCTAATTCAAAAACTGGTCGAATACCGGCTTAAGGTAAATTTTTTATACCCTATTTTTTTACAGCCTTGATAGCATACACAATAGGAATTTTATCTTCCAGGTGTGCTATTCTGTATTTTCCAGGAGAGGGTTCTACCGTATGATTGAAAATGGGGTAAGGAGAATAGTTGTATTCATCTAAACTTTTGAGTTCCATTCCGTTATTGATTATGCTGTTAATCACCTCTCCCATTGCATGGTTCCACATCACATACTCTTCTTTCAAAGGTGCAGATTTATCGGCGTATGAACCGCTGTAGGTTTCGATGATAGGTCCTGTATTAAAATAATTATATCCTATTTTTTGAAAATCATCATCAAACATCCATACTGCAGGATGAAACTCTACAAATAAAAATTCCCCGCCTGGCTTTAGAAACCTGGATACAATAGCAGCCCACTTATCGAGATCGGGCAACCAGCCTATTGTACCATAAGAAGTGAATACCATGTCAAATTGTTCATCAAGATGATTGACCAATTCATAAACATTGCAACAAATGAATTTCGCATCACAATTGATTTGTATGGCCAGCTCTTTTGCTTTAGTAATGGCTACATCAGAAAAATCAACACCAGTTACCGATGCCCCCATGCGTGCAAGTGATAAGCTATCTTGACCGAAATGACATTGAAGGTGTAAGATGTTCTTCTCTTTGATATCGCCAAGCAACGATAACTCAATATCCTTCAAGGAAGTTTTACCAGCAAGAAAACCATCCATATCGTAAAATGCTGAATCTACATGAATAGGCGTTTTTTTATTCCACGCACTTTTATTGATGTCTATATAATTTACTTGCTTTTCCATGAATTCAATCTTAAAAAATTAATCTACTACGCTTTCAACAACCCGTTCCATACTTTTTTGCCTTGTATTTTTCTGCCTGCGTACATTATCAAAACAAAAACGAAGAACAATGGTCCGGTGAATCCAAAAATAGCAACATACTTTGTTCCATAGAATTTTTCCATCGGTCGTCTTAATCTTTCTGCTATCAAGTACATACTTGGAACCATTACCAAAGTAAGAAAGAAAGCAAAGACTAATCCAAAAATAATGGTCCAACTCAATGGGCCCCAAAACACCACACTATCGCCTCCAAAAAAGATATGCGGATTCAAATGCTGAAAGAAAGAAACGAAATCGATATTAAAGCCAATCGCAAGGGGCAACAATCCAAGAATTGTAGCAACCGCAGTAAGCAAAACCGGTATGATACGAATTTTACCCGCCATAATAGCCGCTTCACGGGTACGCATACCTCTTCCTCTTAATTCATCTGTAAACTCTATAAGCAAAATTCCATTCTTGATAACGATACCTGCTAAACCAATGATACCAACTCCAAGCATGATGCTTGCGATTGTCATTCCGGTAATAGCATAGCCTAAGAATACACCAATGATGGAAAAGAAAATTTCAGTCAATACAATAAATGGCTTACTCAATGAATTGAATTGCAAAACCAAAATCAGGAATATCAATCCCAATGCAATACTCAACGCCATACCAAGGAAACTGTTGGTTTCTGCTTCTTGCTCTCCTTGTCCGGTTTGCTTTATTGTTACATCTGCCGGTATATTGGTGATGGATTTGAATTTGGCAATCTTTTCAGCCAGCTCCTTGTTTACTTTGCCGGTCATAGACGGATCAAGTACATTGGATTGTAGTTGAATCGTGCGCTTTACATTTTTTCTGAGTATGGCTCCCGAAGTGTTGGTGTAATCGATGGTGGCCACCGCACTTATAGGAACGGATTTGATACGCATAGTGTTCATATCCATAAAGGTCAAACGCAGATTCACTAAATCAGTAACATTGTTTCTTATAAGATCGTTGTACCTGAGCTGTATTTTGTATTCATCTTCTCCGTCTTTCAGTTTAGTTACCTCTTTTCCAAAAACAGCTGTTCTAATTTCCATACCTATTTGACCTGTACTGAGTCCTTCAAGCATGGCTTTTTCACGATCTACTTTTATGGTAATTTCAGGGCTGTTAAGGTCAACATCAAGTTTGAGGTTTTCTACTCCTTCTGTTCTATTGTTATCGAGATACTGATTTAACTTGGTTGCAATGGATGCGATCTCTTCAAACTTATCGCCAACAATTTCAATATTTACCGGAGGGTCTGTTGGCGGGCCTGCATCTTCTTGAGAAACCTCAATACTTGCTCCTGGGATGCCAACCATTTGTTCTCTGATCGCTTCGAGATATGGTTTCGTTTTCTTACCATCTCTTTTTTCAAATTCAACAAATGAAACCTGAATTCTACCCAAATTAGACTGAACGCTTCTGTTGTTGCTACGAGGATTGTTGGCGCTGTTGGCTACATTCGTAATTACACTTTCAACAATGCTTCCCTCTGTTCCAGGCTTTTCATTCTCGAGTACTTTAAAAACTCTTTTTTCAAGGATTCGTGTAACGCTATCCGTTGCCTTTACATCCGTACCCGGAGGCATTTTCAAATATACATATACAAATTTCGGGTCTCCGCTGGGGAAGAACGTGGCTTTATTGCCTCTTGCCATTAAGAGTATGATAGACAAAGGAAATAATAGAAACAATGATACTACCGCCCATACCGGTCGCTTTCCTTTAAGCACCCACCTCAATAAAGCTTCGTACCTGTTCATCAGGCCTGGTAAAATTTTTGTTTGGAAGGAATGTATAATGCCTCTAAACAAATAGTTGTTGAGTATGGCAAGCAACATCATGAAAAGTAAAAAATTCGCAAAGCCATGTGAACCTAACAAATGAAGAAGGATTGCCATGATGATTGATGCTGCAAACCACCATTTCCTAAATACACTGTTTTTAGGTTCTTCGTGTTCTTTTCCTTCAGGCTTCATGAAGCTTACCGCAAATACAGGATTGAAAATGAAGGCTACAATTAAGGATGCAGCCAATGTAAGAATCAACATGGTAGGCAAGTAAATCATAAACTTACCGATGATTCCTTTCCAAAACAACAAAGGAAAGAATGGCGCAAGCGTAGTGGCTGTTCCAGCAAGTACAGGAATAAAGACCTCTCCTGCAGCTTCTTTTGCACTTTTGACGATAGGTACTTTACCATTGTTGTAAATTCTATGTGTATTTTCAATAACAACAATGGCATCATCTACAATGATGCCCAGGCCAAACAATAAGGCAAACAGTACAATGAAGTTCAGTGTAACGGGTGTTCCAACAATGGCGTCTGCAATAGGTAAGAACATAAACGCAACGAATACACTAAGCGGAACACTTAACGCTACGAAAAACGCATTGGTAACGCCCATGAAAAACATAAGGATTAGCAATACGAGAACAAAGCCAATGATAATAGTATTTACCAGGTCATTGAATGAAGTTGCGGTAGCGGTGCTCTGGTCTCCTGTAATAACCACTTTCAAGCTTGGAGGCAACTCTTTGCTTTCTTTCATCTTCGCAACAATGTCTTTAATTTTTCCCGCTGCGGAAATAAGGTTTTCTCCTGCTCGCTTTACGATGTTGATGGTAACCACATTTTTTCCATCCAATCTTGCAAAACTTTCTTTTTCCTTGATGGTGTCTTTCAGTTCGGCAATATCTCTCAAATAAACACTAGCCCCTTGAGCACTGCTTCTTACTACTATATCTTGCAAGTCTTTTACACCAGCAAACTGGCCTTTTACTTTCAGTGTTCTTTTCATCTCACCTACTTCAATCAGGCCTCCTGTTATATCATTATTTTCCCTTGCAATGGCATTCTCAATGTCCATGAAACTTATTCTTGCGGCTTGCATTTTGTAAGGATCAACATTAACCTGTATTTCTCTTTCAGGTGCGCCAACAATTTCTGCTCTGGTAATTTCAGGAAGTTCTTCAAATTTATCTTGGAGCTTGTCTGCAAAAGATTTCAATTTTACGCCATCATAATCTCCGCTGACATTTACAAACATGATTGGCATTTCGCTAAAAGCAAATTCCTGCACATTGGGCTGAGAAGTAAGGTTATTGGGTAAATCATTTTGGGCTTTATCAATAGCATCTTTTACTTTTTGCTTGGCGAATTCTGTTTTAACGTCCGTATCAAATTCAACAATGATAAGACTGTAATCCGTTTGAGAAGTACTGGTTATTTTTTTGACTTTTGCACCGCTAATTCCCTTTAATTGTTTTTCTAAAGGACGGGTAACCAGGTTTTCAATATCCTTGGGCGAGTTTCCTGCGTAAATGGTGGTTACGCTTATGGTAGGTACTACAATGTCTGGAAATTGCTCCTTAGGCATTGTGTTGAATTTATACAAACCAAACGCACTGATCAGCATGGCAATTATATAAATAGCCGTGCGATTATCGATAGACCAGCTAGTTGGCTTGAACTCCTTTATCTTATCTTTTAGGTTGTTGACGAATTGCATGATGATGAATTTTGCATGTTGTTATTGTTGCAGCCGTAAAACGGATATCAACAAAAGAAGATTATTGATTGCCGTTTACTACTGTAGTAATCACTTGCCCTTCATATAAATTCTGATACCCGGATGTGATCAATTGTTCACCGCCTGTCAAACCTGATTTGATTTCCACTTTAGCTCCGTAAACTTCTCCAATTTGTACAATTTTTCTTGTTGCAATGCTTATGCCTTTTTCTTTTTGCTCGAGTACATAAACAAACTTGTTGGTTTCATCACTTTGAAGTGTATTCACAGGAATAACTACAGCACTCTTGGAGGCGTAATCTAAAATATGCATTACTATAGACTGATTGGGCTTCAATAATGGATCGGCAGGAATTTTTGATTCAACCACAAATCCTCTTTGTGTATTTTCAATGGTCTTGCCCGTCAATGAAATCTGCGAATTAATGGTTTTGCCTGCATCAGCAATATCAATTCTTACTGGAGTTCCCTTTTGTACTTTGGTAATATAATTTTCAGGCACTATCGCAGTTGCTTTAAGCTGGCTTGTATTTACAATTTTTATTTGCCCCATTCCGCCGAACAACTCACCAACTTTAACCATTACCGTTTCGGCAACACCGTCAACATCGCTGTAAACATTTGTAGTATTAAGTTGTTCTGCTGCTACTTTCACTTGTTCTTCTACAGATTGCAGTTGATTTTGTAAGCTTTCTACATTAGTTTTGGCGCTGATCAATTGTACTTCGGTGCCAATACCTTTCTG
>Ga0315905_10007055_pt1 | contig 11403 bp, 11 predicted proteins | sample LakEriMetagenome_5_FD_203522 | JGI IMG/M metagenome (GOLD analysis project Ga0315905, IMG submission 203522) | Freshwater fungal communities from buoy surface, Lake Erie, Ohio, United States - Buoy 4 MA121 | ecosystem: Environmental > Aquatic > Freshwater > Lake | place: USA: Lake Erie, Ohio...
GCTTTCTACGGGCCACTGATGTCCTCGCGGCCCACACCAGTATACCTGCACGTACAAAGCGACATTGATTTCCCGTCGGTCGCGCTCGGCCGCTGGTGCTGCCGGAATCAGGGTGGGGAGTTTCAGACGATCATTGACAGGATCGTCGCGAGCTGCTGCCGCGCGCGCTGGCCGAGTGGCGTGGGAGCCAGCACGGTCGCGGTGCTCGTGCCCACGTAGTGCCGCTCGTCGATCACCAGCCGCTCGAGGGTGTGCCGCGGATGCCGCGCGAGCTCGTGCCCCTCGGCCCACACGACCACGTGCTGCGTCGTCCCGCGCACCTCGACCGTGCGTCCCACCCACGCGAACGGCACCGAATAGCGCAGCCCCTCGAAGCTCAAGAGGCAATCCCGACTCACCGGCCGCGCGACCACGCAATCGAACAACTCGTGCAGCGTGGGCAGCGGGAGCAACTGCGCCTGCTCGGCCTGGAACGCCTCGGCGATCAGCGTGCCGGTGATCGGACAGCGCCGCGTCGCATGCCACTCGGCACACGGCTCATCAAGAGCGGCTTGCAGCGGCGCGAGCGTCGGCCAGTCGTACGCGAAGAGATCGGCGAAGTCGACGCGACTCGTGCGGACACGGCGCTCCGTCTTGCCCTCATCGCTGCCCGTCGCGGCGCGACACGGATCGACGGCGAAGCCGCACGCACGCGCGAACGTCGTGAAGGCGGCATTCAACACGGCCGTCGGCCCCGCGCCCGAGGCCACCGCCGTCTTCAGGTTATCGACGCGAATCCAGCGGGGCACGCCGCTGTAGCGCGTGAACAACGACAGGTGGCCCGTCTGCCACGCCAACTGGTCCATCACGGGACTCAGCCACACAAACCGGGTGCGCGAGTGCGACAACGCGCCGATCAAGCCATGCAGCGGCCGGCGCGTGCCGCCCAGGCGCACGATCACGTCAAACCAGTCGTGCTGCGCCTGCTGCCTGGCGGGGTCTCCACGCGCCGCACGGCTAGCACGGGGCGTGCTGGATAGTACCGCGTCAGGTGCCGGCGTACCGACTGGTAGCTGCCCGTGAATCCATACTCGCGGCGCAGCACGCCGTGCACCACCAACGCCTCGATGCGCTCCATCGCCTGACCACCGACGCGTGGATCATCGAATCGCTCCAGCACGGCCGTGATCCGCGCCTCCCACCCATCGAGCACTGACGCCCGCTTGCGCCGGCCATCCGGAGCATCCTCGGGCCCCGCCAAGGGATACCGCAGCGTCGACTCATCGACGCCCAAATCTCGCGCCACCTGCCGCACCGGGACGTCTCGGCCGACCATCTCTCGTGCCACCATCAGGTGCTCCCGCCGCAGCCGCGCCATCGACTCCTCCGTGCCGGGGGCGTCGGGCTGCGTCGAGCCCGGTCACGAAGGGGGGCCGCCGGTGGCGGCCCCGTCAATGGCGGCTGCGGGAATTTGCCTGCTCATCCCTGCGGGAATTTGGGTGTTCTTCTACACTGTGCGCTTGACGGGGGAGTCTACGCAGCGCGGCCAGCAGCTCATCGCGATTCTGCGGAAGCCGCTCCCGGGCCGTGGCCGACTGGCTCGAAGAGACGCTCGGCGACACGCTCGGCTGTTTCGTCCTCAAAGAGGCCGAAGCGCGGCGCCGCTTCCGCACGACGAACGCCCTCGAGCGCGAGCAAGAGGAGATCCGCCGCCGTACGCGCGTCATCCGCATCTTCCCCAGCGAGGCGAGCTATTTACGCCTCGCCACCACGCTCGCCGTTGACCGGAGCGATCTGTGGGCGAAGCGGCGCTACATCATCCCCGCCTCGCCCACCATCAACGTCAAAAGTGCCCTAAAGACCCCGCGCGCGGCGTAGCCGCCTCCTCCACCTGGAAGCGAACTACACACTTTTCGTTAACTGACCGTTTTTCGCCAGCGGACACAAACCCGTAGTAGTCCCCTCAATTCGAAATCAGGCGATCAAGAGTGACTATCTTCATCATCTGATCGAAGAGCGAATGTGGTGGTACATTGCTGTGGTTCGGTCCTTGCAAGTCATCCACTGCACGAATGAGCGCCTTTTTGTTGAAGAAGTCGCTCTCAATGGTATCCACAAGTTCCCGGAATGGCGAGGAGTGTCTGAGAAAATTGAAGTTGACCCAACCGATGGAAGGCCTTGGTTGACCACGGCCACCGCTCCGAGTTGCGCGGTCAAGAACTTTGTCTCGGGCAACGCGAACAAACCTCGAAGCTTCCTGCACAAGGATCGGTGCTCCAGCGCTGACGAGCGTAGCCGCCATTGGAAACTGGAGAAGCTGTGGTGCAACGTCTTTGAGCAACTTCTGGTTCATTCGATTGTGCACCCGGTACGGCAGTGGCAGCTTAGATGCGAACCTATAGAGCCTTGGCGCCCCGAATGGTACGCGCACATCGCTCAGAGTCCGGCTGCTTCGCATCTGCGCGGCGATGTATTGGGCGCCACGGTGCTCCGAGATGAAGGCTTCCACGATGGCGGAGGGATCCGCGACTCCTCGCGCTTTGTGTCTCAGAATCTCGCCTTCGATGGCGTCGTTTTCATGCTCAACCTCCTTGGCAACCAAGTGTGCAAGATCAGGCGCGAGGTACCATGCTGGCGTGAGCGGAGCGGCCCGCAAGAGTATTTGGCGAGGGTCCACGGCCCAATCGCTCTTGCGCCCTTGGCGAGGAGTAAGGAGCTGCTCCAGAAGAGTCTTGCCCCGTTTGAAGGAACTCCCGAGCATTGCAGGGCCATAGTGTCCTCCCAGGATTTCGCCGAGCACACCGGAGAATACAGCCGAAGCGCCGTAATTGGACTTGCACCGCTCTCCTGCCAAGAGCCAATGCGGAAAGGACAATGACTCCGTGCGGCTGAGGCCAGCATCAAGGAGCGATGACCGAAAGATCGTGTCATCGATCGCGTGAAGATGTGGTGTCACGCCTGCCACCCCACAAAGCTTCGAGACGAGTCCAAGCTCTCGGCTTTGGATGTCGCCGTGTGAGTAGCAGCCGATACGTCTTCCACCCGATGTTGCTGCTGCCAACAGTGTGCGAGAATCCCAGCCTCCTGACATCATGAGCATATCGCTGTCGTTCAACGCAGCGAAATACGAATGGAGGGCATCCCACAACTCGGCGATTGCTTGCTCGGGTTGAACATCGTAAGAGCGAATCCAGCACTCCGCTTCGTCGTGGATTGACGCCGTACCTTCGCCAGTGAAGCGGAGCATCTGGCCTGGCCTCAGTCTCGAGACCCCGTCGAAGATGCTTGCGCCGCCGATTGTCGTGGCCGTTCGGAGAAAATACAGGCTGCTTAACGGGTTTGGTCTCGCGCCGATCGCCATGGCGAGTGGACGCGCCAATGAGCAAAATGCTAGCCCACCATCTACGCGCGCGAAGAATACCGGAAAGCTGCCGCTCAGATCAGCGGCAAGGCTCAGAACACGTTTTTTTTCGTCGATAACGCAAGTGCTTCCGGCAGCACTCCAACCACTGAGCCACGTCTCCGTGGTTTCAGAGTCGCGTGTCGCCAGAGCACGCCGTTCACGCGCTTGGAGTTCATCGTAGATGCCAAGCTCTCCATCGACTCCAACGATCGTCGAACTACCGATCCTTCGGAGTGCAGTACTCGGCATGTGGGCATGCGCACCTATAGTCGCCCAGGACTCGCGAACAACCAACGAGTCAGGCCAGATCGCGAGAAATCGCGAAACGAGCGCATCGCGTGTAGTCGGACTTACCCCAACGGCTCCGAACAATCCTGGCATTCAGAATATTCTCGCGGAAAGGTTGCTCAGGGTCGCGTCGGCCACATGCGGTCAGATGTGAGATTCAAAATACTGCGCTTTCCGTCCCCCGCGAGGAAATTCGCTGACATACCGGATGTCAAACGCCACATCATCCACGAAATACTTCTTGAGCTGCTCGCGCACCAGAGGCTCGTGCGGTGCACTGTGCCGATGCTCGATCATTATAGTGCACAGCCCCGGTTCCTCCTGAATGACGCGGTAGTTCAGGAGAATACCGTTGTTGATCGCGATATTCTTGAACACATAGTAGAACGTCAGTGCGGGGTACCGACCGTTAATTCCCACCACCGAGCCGCCGCGGCGCCCGACTACCTCTTTGAGAACCGGATGAGCCCGACCACAAGGGCAAGGCGCGTTTCCGAGGGTAATCACGTCACCCAGTTGATATCGAATGATCGGAAACGAATCAGAGGCGAGATTTGTGACGATCGCCGAACCATCGCCTGCCGTCTCCAAGACTACATCTTCGATATTGATGTGCATGGAGCCAGCTGGGCATTCGAAGGCGATCAGGCCAGCCTCTGCAGCGCCATACTCCGACACGATCTTTCGGCCGAACGCCTCCATCGCTTCCGCCTGATAGACATCGAGGATCATTTCCGATGTCCCTTTGACCATTCGAAGTCTCGGGGCCTCAAAGCCGCGCTCATTCATGGCCTTCGCCACTTCGTAAACCATCGATGAGTAGCCGCTGAGAAAGACGGCCGAATGGAGCTTCTTGGCAAACGACGCGATGGACTCGCCATCGTAGCGGAAGAGTCGAAAGCGGTTTTGCAGGCTGTCCAAGAGCCGCACCTTGCGAGCCCGTGACGGCGCGATGTCGTAGCCCCACAAATAGCCGTTTCGATCCCACGGACGGACGTCGTACCAGTCGTACGCGCGTAGGACATGCGCCCTGTTGATCGAATCCCATCGCTCGCTGCGTCGGAACTCGAGCGCAACACCCGATGTCCCAGATGTTTCTGCCGTGAGTAGCCGATCAAACTTGAAAGAGGACTGTATCCGCGAGTTCTCGGATACGAGATCGGATTTGGACGTCAGGGGGAGCTGCCGAAGGTCGTCCAATGTTTCAAAGCGACGCGCACTGAACCCACTCGCATGGAATTGTTCCCGATAGTAGGGCGAGTGCATTTCCGCGAACTCAAGCAGGCGTCGCGTCCGCTCGAGCTGAATCTGTTGCAACGCCGGCAGCGAGAGATGCTCGGTGCTCTTGAGGCGCTCGTACTCTTTCCAAAGCGACGGATTCCTCAGGCGCGCCGCAGCGCGATACAGGTTTCCGGCGGTACGTTCGTGCACTGTTCCCTCGTGGAACTCCCGAAGATGACCTGAACCCCGATGCTCTGGTGGCGTGGAATGGCGGGCGCGGGACAATCCACACCCGATTCAGCTTCCACGAGAATAGTACGCTTTCGCCCCGCTTCGTGCCATGTTGCCCAGACTGGTGCTCTCAGAATGGACAACCCTGTCAGGCCTGCTGACCGGCCAATAATTTACCCGCGTCTGGTTATGTGTTTGGCCATCTCGGGGATGACAGGTCTGTCCGACCAATTCACGGTCAAGAAACACTCCACCATCGAAACCCTCCTCAACGCCGCATGACCGAGTCGCCTGTTATTGACGGGCCGAAGCCAAGGCCGCGTCTCCTCTTCCTCTGTCAAACGCTCCCCTATCCTCCGGATGGGGGAGTCATGATTCGAACGTACCATGTCCTTCGGCTTCTCGCACAGCGCTACGATATTCATGCACTCTGCTTCTTTAGGCGAAGCACGGCCCGAGGCGTAGAGTCGGCAGTCCGTGCACTCAGTGAGTATGCTACGACCGTCGAGGCCTTCCCGATTCCACAGGAGTGGAGTCGAGGACGATTGCTATGGGATCATACGCGCAGTGTCCTCCAGCAGCGAGTGTATACCCTGCATGCCTACGAGAGTAGTGCCTTCGGGGCGCGGATTATTGCCTTGCGACAGAATTGGAATTTCGCCATCGCGCACTTGGACAGCCTCGATCTGTCCGGCTATCTCCCCCTCCTTGATGGGCTACCGACGGTATGTGTGCATCACAATGTGGAGTCAGCCTTGCTCGCGCGACGATCCACGGTCGAGGCGAGTCTTCTCAAGCGATGGTACCTGTCGATGCAGGCCAAGCTCATGGAGGCCGAAGAGGCACGCTGTTGCCCGAGAGTCGCGCTAAACGTGGTGTGTTCGAAGGATGACCAAGCGATCCTCGAGCACATTGCACCCGAATCAAGAACGACGGTCGTACCAAATGGGGTGGACATCGATGAGTTCACGCCTGGACCTCAGGCAAGTGAAGGTGTCGTGTTTGTTGGTGGTATGACATGGTTCCCGAACAGGGACTGTCTCGAGTACTTCGCCGAGTCCATTCTGCCAGAGTTGGCCGAGAGCGGCCCGATGCCGGTGATCAACTGGGTCGGCCGTGCGTTGCCTGGCACAACGGAGCATTATGGACGCCGAGGGATCACCCTCACCGGCTACGTTGAGAGTATCGTGCCATGGGTACAGAAGGCCGCGTGCTTCATCGTCCCACTGAGGGTTGGGGGCGGCACGAGACTCAAGATCCTGAGCGCATGGGCAATGGGGAAGGCTGTCGTTTCGACGTCGATCGGTTGTGAGGGTTTGGAGGCTCGCGACGGCTGGAATGTCCTTATACGCGATGATCCAAAGGACTTCGCAGCGGCGGTGCGACAAGTACTCGATGATCCCACACTCGCTTCCAAATTGGGAGCGAACGCCCGCGCTACCGCCGTTGAGATCTACAGCTGGGATCGAATTGGTGAGCACATGTCGAAGGAGTACTCTTCAATAGCGGTCGGATAGATAGAGTCGAAATCTTGGCTTCGATTTCCGTGGGTCAACATTCTGGCGTTACCGGATATACCCAGAGTTTCGTTGATGGCGCCGAAACCAAGCGCAAAGGCATGCGGGCGCCTCGGGCCTTATCTCATCGGAATCGTCAGGAGATCGGTAGGCTCTCTGGATGACGCGGAACGGCCTCTTGACCTTGTCGAGACCTGTCTCCCTCGCATGACCAGATTCAGCATCGATACCAACGGCGATACCTCCGACACTCCAATTATCGCTGAAGCCCCCGTCAGCTTCCCCATTTGGCAGACCGTTTAAAGCTGGACTGGGACGCGGCGGGTGACCGCCACAATCTGAGACTCGGTGAACTTCGAACGGCGCATTGTTCCTCCATAGGCACCGTCCCAAGTCTAGCTCAAAGTGTATACCTCAGGGGGAAGCTGACGAACGAACTTCTGGTTCAGCACACTATCGGCCCTCCGGCGGGTACCAGTGCGGCGGCGACGAATACCGTCGAGGATCGTGCGTTCACCGACGATCGCGACAGTCTGCATGAACTGCAGAGCCACGACAGGGTCGGCATGGGCACCCATCGCTCTGGCGATCGGACGCATGCGCGTCGCGATGGAGAGCCAGCCGGCAATCACTCCATCCCGACCACACGCCGGCGCACCCATCGTGCGGTGCGAACCGGCGGTCTCGTGCTGCGGGGGGCGCAGTCATCGGTAGGCGGCCGATTCACCGTTTGCCAGCCAGATGCCGGCGGTGACGGTGCGAATGACCGATTACTGTGATAAAAGCAAGAGTACCCGAGATCCAATGGGGACCTGATGCCACCGTGGTGGCGTCCGGTTACACCGAAAGCAACTCCTCGCGAAGACGACTTGCGCGGTCTGCGTGCACGTGCTGTGACGCGGACAAACCCGTCATTCAGCAGCAGCGCGAAGAAGGCGTCATCAGAGTGGACCGCTTGAGGTTACCAGTCGCCGCCCCCTACCGGGAAGCGGGCCCCCACCCACGGCCGCGACTCGCGATTGATCGGAGGCGATACGGTGCAGGGCGAGGCACAACGCGACGTTCATCCAGATGAACGGATACCACAAGACCGAGACAAATGCGCCGCTTCCCAGAAATCCGATCATGCCGCCATCAAGCCCCAATGCGAGTGAAAACAGGAGGCGATCTGGCCGGGAGGAGGTTGGCTTGGTTATGCGGCGGGTGCGTGCATTCGTGAAGAAGAACGCCGCGATGATGAGCAAGAGTGCGATCGCTCCGGAATACCCGAGTTCAGCGAATGCCTCCATGAAGTAGTTGTGCGGGAGTTCGCCCCGGGGGTTGTAGCGGGATCGATAGTACGGGATCCAGTTCTTGTACCCAATGCCAAGCATCGGGTACTGATTGCCGATCTCGATGGCGTGCCCCCAGTACGTGAGCCGGGATTGGGAGGTCCGGTCCTCTCCTGCCTCGGTGAAACGCTGTTTGCTTTCAGCCGGCAGGATAACCCAAACGACGGCCGCCATGGAGACCACGATGAGCGTTGCCTGCAGCCGCTTCGGGCTGCGGAGCATCAGCCAAACGCAGACAAGACCAGCACCGAAGATTGCGCCTCGGGATGATGAGCCCACGATGCTGATCACGACGCTGGCCATCACTGCTGCGGCAAAGAGCCGCCGCCCTTTGCTCAACTGCGGCCACAATCCGTAGGCAAAAAAGCCCACGATGGGCCCAAAAATGCACAGTTCGATGCCGAACTCGCCCGAGTTCTGAAACCAACCCGGCGCACCGGTGATCCCCCAGTCACGAAATGCAAACCCGGCGCCTGCCCAACTCCGGAACCCGTGCTGGGTCATCTTCAGGTTCCAGAGCGTGAAGCCGACCAGCAGGAGTGTCATCTCTTTGCGAGTCCGGACGCCCGCTCCAATCACGAACATGAGAAGGAGCCAGTTGATCCAGAGTTCTTTCCACAGCCACGATTCGCCGGGATACTGGGCGGCGAAGCCCGAAGCCACGATGACGGCGGTGAACAGTCCGACCGTTGCCCATAACCCCGACGCCCGGAACGAGGCGCGCCCCTCGGCGATCGTGAAAACCGTCGCGCCAAGCAGGCAGGCGAGCGACCACGGCACCACGTCCATCCACTTGTAGATGGCCTGGGGACGGACGTACTCGAAGAACACGTACAGGCTGATGAACCAGAACGCCGGCGAGGAGGCAAGCACGGCACGCCACAGGGCGGGGACACTTAACCGGTACAGGGAGGCCGACATGGCGTCCGCGGCGGGGCGGCCGCGCCGTGTTAAGGCGGGCGATGTGGCGGTAGGTAGCACGATCAGAGTGGGGGCATTCAGTCGAAGCGGGCAGGTGACTCCGACTCGGAGTCCTCGCACCGCCATGCTGAAGAGACGTCTCGATGGCCAGCGAAGTCACGGCGCAGGCCGGCCGCGCAACCTGTTCATGGTAGCCTCGGCGTCACAATGCGGGCAAGTACCGCAGGATATACACAGACTGTAATGCGGTACCGTAACCGCAGCCGTTCGCCGTTAACGATCGCCCGAGAATTTTCCACGTTACATTCCTCTCCGAGCATCGAAAAAACTTCCACTCGGTATGCCTCACTTGCTAGTGGTTCAACGTACTCCCATTCCTGTCGAACATGCCTAGTGGATCTGAGCAAGGCCATTCGGGACAATCGTCTGCGGTGGGCAACAGAATAGCTGGAGAGAAGTCCGGGGTTCAGCGGCTTCTCGGGAACGCCAGTGTGTATGCGCTCGGTAACGTGCTGCGATCGCTGACCAGCTTCCTGATGCTCCCCATCTACACGAAGTATCTGACACCGGCCGACTATGGGATTGTCGGCCTGATGGTGTTTGTGGTCAGCCTTGTGGAGTTGGTATTCGGGGCACGAATCGGACGGGCAATGCTTCGACAGTATTACGAGCAGAAGGATGACCTCGGCAAGAATCGCGTGGTCTCGACCGCGCTCGGCGTCACCGGCGTTACGTCGGTTGTGTCCGCCTTGATGCTTGCGGTCTTCGCGAGCCATGTCTCACGTCTGGCTTTCGGCACGCCCGACTATGCCACAGTCGTTGCTCTGTTCTCCACGCTCGTCGTCTCGCAGGGCGTCGAGCATTATGCCCTCATTTTTGTTCGCCTGCGACAGCGGCCGTTCCTGTTCGTCGGGTGGGGGCTTTTCAAACTCGTGCTGCAGCTGTCCCTGAATATCTGGTTTGTGGTCTACCAGAAAATGGGCGTCAATGGTGTGGCGCTCGGAACGATGATCGCTTCATCGTTTGTGGCGTTCTCGCTTCTGCTTTACACGCTCTCAATAGTGGGCCTGCGGTTTGACAGGGAACTCGCCTGGAAGATGATTCGATACAGCTGGCCGCTCTGGGTGGCTGGCTTCGCAGGGCTGTATACCGGTTCTGCAAACCGGTGGTTCATACGTGTGCTTTCCGACCTGTCCGATGTCGGTCTGTTCGAGTTTGCGTTCAAGTTCGGTGCGATCATTTCGATTCTGGTCTGGGAACCATTCAACCAGTATTGGCATGTCGAGAGCTACAAGTATTACAATCGCGGCGGGGCCGATCAGGTATTCGGCGCGGTCTTCAACCTGATCGCTGCCATGATGGTGGTGGTGGCACTCGGGATTGCCCTCTTTGGCGCGGACGTTGTCGATATCATGGCCGATGCGAAATTCCACGGCGCATCCAAGTCCATCCCGTTCCTCGCATTCGCGATGGTCTTTGGATCGTTGGTGACCTTTTCCAACTTCATTTTCTTCGCGAAGGATGCCACCAGCTGGATCGGTCGTAACACCTACGTCACAGCGGCGGTTCTCACCGTTTTGAGCGTTGGCCTCATCCCATTCTTCGGCCATGTCGGTGCGGCTGCCGCGTTGCTCGGTACGAACGGTATCCAGTTCCTGTTGGTGCACCGTACCGCACGGAAGTTGCACGATTTTGGCATCTCCCTGTGGCCACTGGCGAGGATTCTCGGCGTGGCCTTTCTGGCCATCATCGTGGCGAAGGGCGGAACATTCCTGCACTCGACCCTGCTGCTCCTGCTGGCCAAGTCGACCATCTACCTCTTGGCCAGTGCAATCATTGCCTACCTTGTCATGACGATTGATGTGGTGCATCAGCGTCTCCCCCGCACGTGGAAGAGGCTGTCGTCACTTCGGACACGTTAAGACTCACACAGATAGCATGGCGGAGAGCGATGATCAGGGGACAGGGGCGCACATTCTTTGATGAGCCAAGCATTCGACCGGTGGACGAACCATTGACCGGCGCTCGTTATGCGCTTTGCACAGCGCCGCATCAGCCAGATCGTGCGCCACGAGGCTACCCGGATGCCAATCCCTTGCCGATGGCCCAGTTCATTGCGTCGAACAGAAAGAGGTGCTCCACAAGCATCATGGCCTGATCCTTTGTCCACGGGCCACGAATCACGCTGGTCCAGTGCTCGTACTCGTCGGCGCGCACGACCTTGGTGACGGTGATAGGTACGTGCGAGATCCCTGATGCGGCCAGTACTGCTATTCTACGATGCCCACGAGTGATTCGCAGGATCAAGTCGGTACCGCGGAAGATCGCCTTTGCAGTTGGATTTGCCTCCGAAGTTCTCCGATCATATCCGGATCTCGTAGACTACCCCTCAAAGGGAACAGTTGAAAGATAGACTTCGGTGGCCCTCACCGGAGCAGCTGATGCGAAAGTCGAAGTTCACCGAAACCCAGATCGTGGGGATTCTGCGAGAAGCCGAGGCGGGCGCGGCCGT
>Ga0315905_10007057_pt1 | contig 11401 bp, 15 predicted proteins | sample LakEriMetagenome_5_FD_203522 | JGI IMG/M metagenome (GOLD analysis project Ga0315905, IMG submission 203522) | Freshwater fungal communities from buoy surface, Lake Erie, Ohio, United States - Buoy 4 MA121 | ecosystem: Environmental > Aquatic > Freshwater > Lake | place: USA: Lake Erie, Ohio...
ACTTGGTGGCCTCTGCACCAAGGCCCGCGCCGACGCGCCCCTGGGCTGCGTCCATCTCCTGCTGCGACATCATACCAGCCTTGACCCAGACGGCCTCGGCGTCGCGCTTGTGCCTTGTCATGACCTCACTCACCAGTCCCTTGATCTCCTCTCCCGTGCACGTCTTGGGGTGGAACGTGTACAGGTACCCGAACTGCGTGGCAGACGTTTGCAGCAAGTCACGCCACACGCAGGAGCGCAGACGCTCGCTCCGACCATGGTGTGGCTCTCCGCGCGTTACGTTGACAAGATCTCAGACCCGCCTCTGCTGCTTCACTCGCAGCAGCTACGGAGGGAGCACGCGCAGGGAAAGGGCCCACGAGGGAACGCAGCACGGAGTTGCTGGGTACAGCGCTCGGGCGCAGCACACCTGTGAGTAGAAAATGCCCGACATGAAAGGCTGGAAGAGGCGCGTGAAGATGCTGTTGAACCGCATCGGCCCACCCATGCTCCCGAATCTATCGTCGACCCACGGCGGCTGTTGTTGTTTTTGTGTGGTTGTTTGTTGTGCAGTTGTTTGCCGTGACGCCGGCGATGCGGCAGGCGAAGATGGCGGAGGCGAGGATTCCAGGTTAGCGTCGTAGGTGGGCGGTTGGGTGTTGTCGTCACCCCGGAGGCGGTCCAGGCACCAGCGCTTCATTCAAGTCAGATGGTATCGCCAAGTACGCACCCCAACCACACCACACACGCGCAATCTCAAGTCAGCTGCGCATGCTTGCTCCTCCGCTCGCTCTCGCCGCGTGTCTCGCCGCCGCCGCCGCCGCCACGGTCGCAACCTGGCGATGGCTATGCACGATGCTGCAGGGTAGCAGACGGCCAAAGCGACACGTGCATGCTGGCGGTAGGGTGGCAGGTGGCGGGGCGGGCACAGCACGTGGCAAATGCAAGCCGGTGCACTGCATAGCATCCGCCTCGCCCGCCGCCAGTTCTCCTGCCAGCATCACGGGGCGACAGAGCAGGCACCTGGAAGGGCGTATCAAAGGCGGAAACGATGAGGTCGGATGCGATGCGTGAGAGCCCTTGGCAAACGGCTGTGCGCGGCAGCCTCTCCACATAGAAGCTCTGCGTCCACATGCTCCCCGTCGCTGTCACTCACACACTGCGCCACACAGCGCCTTGCATCCGTGTCGCGGCGGTCTATACTGGAGCCACAGGCAACATCCTGACACCCATCAAGGTGCCAAAGCAAAGCGCATCCGCCTAACGCGTGACAGGCAGGGACGGACGAGGCAACCATCACAGGAAGGCACCTGGAGGGTAGAGGGGATATCGCTCCGGTCTTTGACTGCCGCCAAACGCTGGGCAAGGATGTAGGCATCCTCGATAGCCTGGCAGCCGCCCTGCCCGAGGTTGGGCATCATGGGGTGCACCGCGTCGCCAATCATCACACAGTTGCCCTTGGCCCACGACTTGAAAAGGGACGGGGGCCGATCGTAGAGGTCGCGCTGGGCGATAACATCCTCGGGGGTCGCGTCGAGCACCTGGAACACCTCGTCGGTCCACCGCCCCTCCTTGCCCTGCACCCCAGCCACGTGTCCGGTCAGACCATGCCGCGGACAACTATATATCGTACTCAGCACCGCTCAGCCGCCCTCAGAAGGCGGACTGCTCATCATTCTGAATCACAGCGCGCGAAGAGCGCAGAGGGGTGAGGGGTGGGAGAGGGACCGTGCTGAAGAGGTCGTAGAGGTACTTCTTGTTTGAGTCACGGGTCTTGGAGCCAGCCGGCAGGGCCAGGAACGCATACCACTGGGTGCGCCCGCGCCCAACATCACTCGTCACAAAGTACTTGCCGGGGCCGATGTACACCTGGTAGCCCACGTCAAAGTAGTAGGGCGTCTTCTGGATGGTGTCTCCTGCGAAACACGTGTAGCCGGAGTAGGTGGTCCCTGATTCCGGGCCTTTGGCCGCCTCGTTCCACATCTGACTCCTGATCTGCGACCAAATACCATCGGCTCCAACGAGCACATCAGCTTCCATGGTCTCGAGGTTTGCGGTTCCAGCTTTCTCGCCCATCTGAACGAAGACCTTCACGCCGCCGTTGGGGAGCTGCTCCCAGCGCTGCACTGCAGCATCGCGTCTAACGGTGGCATCGCCTCCAATCTCCTCGAGCAGCACCTCCTGGAGGTCTGGCCTGTCGATGACGCCAGTGTACGGCAGGCTGAAGAACTCGGCCGCTTTTGTGATGGCCTCGAACTTGGTGTACCAGACGGTGCGGATGCCGTCCTTGATGCCGTTGGTGCGGGTGCCCGTGAAGGTGAACTTTTTCATGATCTTGTCGAACAAGCCCTCGTCGATGCCCTTGATCGTCGCCAGCGCGTTGCTCGCCAGCTGGATCGGGCCGCCGAAGCGCGCAAACTTGCCCGTCTTCTCCAGGACTGTGACCTGCATGCCCTGGTTCTGGAGCGCCTTGGCGAGGAACATGCCGCCTACGCCGCCGCCCGCAATAATCACCTTCAGCGGGTTTTCCCGCGTCACAGCCGCGGCCCCCTGCATCGCCAGGCCGGCGGGCGCGGCCGCGGCGCGCCGGGTCGCAGAGCGCCCGGAGAGCAGCGGCGCCCTGCGCACCGAGAGGCCGAGACGGTGCGGGCGCGCAGCCAGTCCGCTGGGTGACAGCGTCGGCACAAAGGCCGTGGCGCTGCCCGCCATGAGCACCGCAGCAAGTGCCCAAGCCGACGACATGCTCGAGTGGCCCCCGTCAATTTCCGGGGGTGGCCACGGAAAAATGTTTGCGAATATTCGCCTCCGCCCGCCTCGATGCTCGATGGGTGTGACACCATCAGAATGGAGAATTTATAACTAGGAGCGGTCCTGGAGCGCTGAGCACGTGGAGCTCTGAGCACGATGAGCATGCAACAGCATAAAACTTTGGGCCAGCATGAGCCTCCCCGCAAAAGTATCCTCGAGACCGAGAGGTCTCGCAAGATGGTGGAGCTGATCCTCAACAAGGGGTGCAAGCCCGATCTGTCGGGAGTCTGCCTGGCGCGCCTTGATCTGAGCTCCCTAAACATGCCCTCCATCGCCCTGATCGGCTCCGACCTCAGGTGCGCGCACCTGTCCAAGACTAGGGTTGTTACTAGTGCGTTCGCCAACGCGAATACGCACACACAATGCGATAGTGGCGCCTAGGGGTGGGGTTTTGCGGCTAGCGTTGCTACATAGCGAGAAATAGTAACGTCAACCCAATTCTGAATTTTCTTTGGTCGCTGGCTGGCCATGGCGCATCTGCCTCCCTAAGCAGCTCGGCGTCGCTGGCCGACTCCGTGCTCGATAAGGCAGCCCTGCAAGACGCCATTCTCGCCGAGTGCAACTGCAGCGGCGCCTCCTTCCGCGAGGCTGACCTGACCGGGTGCGACCTCCGCCTCGCCATCTTTGACGCGGCCGACCTGTGCCGCAGCCTGCTCGCCAGCGCAGACATGGAAGGCATGTCGATTCGCCGCGCCAATCTCAGCCACTCCGATCTCGCTGGCACCAATTTCCATATGATTGCCAAAAACGCCGTCATGTGCAACTTGTCTGCGACGATGCTGCGCGCCTACGAGCTCTCGGGCATCGACTTTGAGCGCGCGGATCTGAGCCGGGTCGACCTCAGCCACGCCACCCTCGTCGACTGCAAGCTCACCCGAGCGAACCTGCGGCAAGCCAACTTGTCGCACTGTGTGATGCGCAACGTTGACCTGAATCACGCCACCATGACCAACTGCAAGTGCGACCACATGACGCTCGAGTCGTGCAACCTCAGCTTTGCCACCCTGGACGATTCCACGGTGAACAGCAGCAAACTCGACAAGTGCATTCTCGACGGGGCTGTGCTGCACCGCGTGCAGATGCTGGATGTAGAAACAAGCGAATGCTCTTTCAAAGGCGTCGACTTTTCTCTCTCTGACCTCACGCGCTCTCAGTTTGAAAAGGGGGACTTCCAGGACACGTGCTTCGACTCGGGGACGCTCTTTAATTGCAACTTCCGAGCTGCACGCCTCGGCCGCTCGCGCTGCTCGAAAGCCAACTGGCAAGGGTGCTTGCTGGAAGATGCGGACCTGCGGGGGTGCAAATGGATCTCTTCATCGCTGCGTCTGTGCAAGATGCGTGGGGTGCAGGCAGGAGGCGCTGACCTCTCCCACTCGGATCTGCAGCAGGCTGATGTGCAGGGCGTTTTCTGGCATCTCGGTGCTGCTTCCCACGGCGCCGCTGCTGCAGAAGATGCGCTCGAACGTCAATCATCGTCGAGCAGCAGCGGCAGCGGTAGCTTGCAGAGGCGCAAGTCCGGAGTGGAAAGCGGCGGCGTGACCTTGCATGGTTGCAAACTGACGACGGTCAACATGTCGGGGGCCGATTTGCGCCACAGCGACTTGTCGCACGCCAACATGGTCAACGCCATTTTAGTCGGGGCCATCTGGGACAATACGGACCTGTCGCACGCGGTTTTGACAGGCGCCAAAGTGGACTCGCTGAAGGGCTGCCTCCTCCTCGGCACCAAGCTCGAAGCTGTCGTCCTCACAGAGTGTGATCTGCTTGAGGTGCCGGAAGTGGAGGCGGCAGACCGCAACATGCGCATGGCTCAGCTGCAGCGCGCCAAGGCCGCCGCCCGCATCTTGCGTGGCTTCGTCCTCGACAGGTACCTCGGCATGCTTGCGCTCACCTTGGCCCTGTTTGCTCCCCTCCGCTCCTCTTGGTCCTCGTGCCTCTCCCTCGCTCTGTGCGCAAAGCTATTAATCTCACACATAATCTCTCTCACACGTGTAAGCGATTATGCAAGAAACGGGTGGCTGAGCGGCTGTGACAGTGCGGGAGCGGTGCCAGGGCACTCATGTCTGAGATCGATCTGCGCGGGGCCATGCTGGACCACTGCCAGTTGCGCTACACGGACCTGAGCGGCGCCGACTTGCGCAACGCCTCCCTCACCTCGTGCTCGCTGCACGCTGTCAACTTGACCGGGGCGCGCCTGGATGACGCCCATTTCGAGCGCTGCATCTTGACTGAAGCCACGCTTGACAAGGCGATTCTCACCAACTCCCGCTGGCTCCTTTGCGAATTGCTGAGGATCTCTGGTCCTATTCCCGCCGCCCGCTACCTCTCTTCGTCCTGTTTGCCGTACTCTCAGGCCCTTTGCTTCTCTCTGCAGCGTCTGCCTGTCTCGCATTCCGTCTGGGCTGGATGGGACTAATTCTATTTGGCGTCGCAGCTCGCGCCGCCGTCTTCGATGGCGCTCAATTGGGTCATATCAATTTTCAAGACTCTCATCTCCAGCAGGTTAGGTTATCAATGCTCGAAATCCCTCTGCTCCACGTGTGTTGATGCTGCACGGGCATCCAGTCCATCCTCAAACGGGTCCAGTCCATCCTCCATCTAATAGCAGCCCTCAGAGAGGTTGCTGTCTACAGTGATAACCCTACTTTTGACGTTTATGGCGGGTGCCATTGACGTCGCTGGGGGTGAGAAAGCTTGCACGGGATTGGGACGCCGCGGTCGCATGTGCACAGGGCCGCACGCGCGTCAAACCTGCAAGCGCGTTGGCGTAAGTTTTGTGAGGCTCGGCACCAGTCTTGACAAAGGTTGCTCTCGACAAAGGTTACTATCCCGCAACGTAGTTGCCTCCCACGCAAGGAGGCCGTGTGATTGGTGGAGCGAGGCAAATCGGGGATATGAACCTTGAGGGGGATTCCGCGTTCCCGCCCGGGCTGCACATCCCAGAGCAGGGTCCTGATATTGGCACCTTCAGGGACGCGGGCTAAACCCTAAACCCTAAACGCCTTGGTTGTGGGGTTGCAGGCATCTTTCAAGGGGACGCATATGGACAAGGCATCGCTGCGCAATGTGGATGCGACCAACGCCGACTTGAGCGGAGCATCGCTCGTGGGCGCCGTGCTGTGCAGCATGACAGCATGCCACTCAACGTGGCGCACGTGCAACTTCCAGGAGGCCAATCTGGGCCACTCGGTCTTCTCTGGCGCCATTTTCAACGGTCTACCTCCTTTGTTGCCGTTTTGCAAGTCATGCGCACATACATGGGTCCATGTCGACCACTGGGCCTGCAACTTGGCCAAGTTGCAGGCGGCACAAAGGCGCGTTTGTGCGGCGCCGCACAAACGTGCGTTCCCAATTGGGAAATTGCGCCGGCGACTCAAACAAACGGGTAGCGCTGCTCCCAATTTGCCCGCGTCGCCGGCAGTAGAGCTTGCTTGTCGCGGGGCTCTCACGCCGTGCGTCCGGTACTTCCTATCAGCGTCAGCGTGCAGCGCACGCTCACGCGCGCCGCCCACATTCAGCTACTGGTTGCTTGGACACATTCAGCTATAGGATGCTTGTGCTTCGGGAGATACTTTAAAATATCTTCCGGACCTCAGGAGGTACTTTAACGTACCTCCTGGCCTTTGGTGCTGCGTGGACTGACGTGTAGGACGAGCGGCAGAGAGCAACATGACTAGGGCCGTGTTTGTTGGAGCCCAGTGCAACAAGGCTGACTTGCGGGGGTGCAATTTTGAGGGCACCATTTGGCGGGAGGTAGCCTCGCCTCATCCCCCGCCGTCTTGCACTTTTCCTTCTCCTTGCCCCGCTTTTTGTCCCGCGCGCCTTGCCTTCCCTTTCTACGCCCCTCTGCTTGGGCGGCATGGGCGGTTGTACTACCCTCTGCAGTCTTGTCGCTCGGTGCTCGGTGCTGGGATACGCGTCTCTTGTCGCACGCCTTTGAACGAGGCGCGGTGGGGATGCAGGGCGGCTTCAAGACAATATTGGACGAGTGCGACCTGCGAGGCGTGGAGCTCGGCAAGGCAAAGCTCAATGGTGTTTCACTTATTGCTGCCGACCTCTCTGCCGCCAACCTCGTCTGCGCTGACCTTGAAAATGCCCTCCTATCCTCGGCCATTCTGAGGTACATGTACCGATTGTCACCAGCTTTTTTGCCCTTGCCGTGGCACCGACTGACCTCGGCACATGCGTGCATTGTTGTGGACGACGCTTGTGCCTACAGCGACGCACGGATGATGGAGGTGGACGCGCGCGGGGCTGACATGCAAAAGTGCTGCCTGCACCGGGTCAACCTCGACCAAGCCTGCCTTGTGGGGGCTAAGGTCCTGGGCTCCAGCTGGAAGGAGGTTTTGCCCCGGCCTCGATCCCTTGATACCCCCAACTGCGCACCTCGCCGAGGCGCGCCTGCTCACTTGCTTCCTCTCGCCGACCGCGGGCAGAGGGTCGCTGCCAGACCATCTGACTAACATCTGATGATGATGATGATTTATTGAGTCCTGACCTTGTGCGGTGCAACGCAACGCAGGAGGACGACATCCGCGGGGTCTCGATGCGCAACGCCGATATGACGGGCCTAGACCTCTCGCACGCTGATTTGAGCAACGCGCACCTCGAGAATGCAATCATGAACGGCGCAGTCCTTTACCGCACCAACTTGTTGTCGGCCAATCTCACAGACACCTTGCTCTTCAACACCGATCTCCAGCAGGCCCATGGAATCACCATGTCCACCATCGCCCGTCTTCGTGATCTTAACCAGTGCTGATTTGCGGAGGGGGGGACACACTTGTAAACAGCCTAATATGATTCTGTACCATACAGAAATTCCATAGCCTAATATGATTCTGCACCATACAGATTTTCCAATTAAACACTCAACACACACCGCTTTCCCCACCCTTTGCTCGTGAAAGGGTGATGATCGCGGAGCAAACATCGTGTAGACAGGGTGCTCCTCGATTATCGCTCCGAGACGGTGTCACCCGAAAGAGGCGTTGTACTTACCGACCTTCAATCATCTATTGATTGTTTATAAACTTCTCTCTCGCGCGCGCGCGCGCGCGCGCGCTGAGACCAGATCGAATGGCGGGCATAACCTTCTCAATCAATCATGAATTATTTAATTCGCTCATACAGACACAACGAGGTTCCAGCCGAAATGCCCCTTGGGCATGCGTCCAGAGGTGAGGACAAGGAAAGCAGAATGGAGTTGGGCCTCAGTGAAACAATCGCGTCACATTTCTGCGCCTCCGCACGCCGCCTACTGGTGGCCAGCAAGACACTTGGCGCCAAGTGGCGCCATGTTGGTGACGTCACGAACTGCGCGTCTTGTTCTTGACGCGTGGCTGGATGCAACTGGGTGGTAACACGCTCGTGCTCCCATCTGGCCACTCGACCTTGTGCCTCCCGTTCTTCTTGACCTTTAACAACACGCACTTGCGCCAATCATCATCGTAAAACCCCCACAGGCGAGTAGGCGCAAGCGACGACCCTTCTCTTGCCATCACTCCCGCCGCGCTGCCTTGCTTGTCTTCCATCCCATTAACCGCATCAATTTTTCTCTTGCGTTTCTTGTCCTGCCGTGTAGCACTCTCGCCAGTTGTCTGCGGCAGCTGCACCTTATCCTCGGTGCAAGCTTCGGCGCTCTGTGCAACAGTGCCTTCTCCCTCCACCCTCGGAGCCTTGAGCGCCCTTCTGTCGGCTTTTCTGCGCTTCTGACGCTGGACCTTCTTGGCCTTTTTCTCCTCTCTTCTTTTCCGCTCGCGCTCTTCTTCTAGCTCCTGCACCTCGTCCTTCTCCTCGTGCTCGTCATCCGAATCATTGAACTTCTTTTTCGAGCCAGCATAGTCCTCACCGAGCTTGCTGGTCTTATCTTGGACTTTGCTCACGGTGGGCATGCCGAGTGCCTGAGCAACGACAGCGTCCAAGCCTAAGCAGATATTCTCAAAAGTCAGTGCCCTAGTACATTTACTATTACTTTATAATGACTTTTGAGAATTTGTTGCCGCGCGGGTCGGAAGCGCTCAAGGCTCCGATGCCTTTGGCGCGTAAGACATCGATCACCTTGTGCATGTCCACGCCGTCTGCTTCCCGTTGCGCTTTGCGAGCGGGCTGCAATGCCAAGCTACTGTGTAGCTCTTTGGCTTTTTCGCGCGACCCCACCACCATCCTGTTCGAACGGTTCAACATCTTTTGCTCGAAGAGCGGGAGGGCGGCGTCAATGCCTGCGTCAGGACCATATTTGTTGATGCTGTCTACTAACATGTCGGCCAGCAGCACCGCGTCGCTCAGCGCCTGGTTTGCCCCCTGCGCTTTGAAGGGAGTCATCGGGTGCGCCGCATCGCCGATCAAAGTTACACGCCGTTGTGCACTTCCTTGCGTTGCGGGTGTTGCACTCTGGGCGTGGGGAGGGCGAAGGACAGAGGGCTCCAAAGCTTCTCGATCATAGACCGGATAGCCTGACATGCAGTCGAGACGCGTGTCGGCAAGCAAGGCAGGGATGGGGTCATGCCAATCCGCACACAGCCTCATGATCTCTGCCTTGAGCGCCGCTGTGTCTTTGGAAAAGCCCCGCGCCGCCTCTTCTGAGCACGGGAAGGACAGCTGCCACATGGCCAACTTTGAGGTGAACGGCATGGCATAAATGCGGGTGCTTCCATCCACCGTCTCGAAGATGCGCCTGTGCCATGTGTGTGTGCGTACACGCACAAAAAACGTTTCAAAATATACACAATACAAACACAGGCGTATCGCCCACGAGGGGCAGCAAAGGGCAGTAAAGGCATGGAACGGGACGCCAAACGCATGTTACAAGGGTCGTAAAGACAAGTCAAAGGACGTGTGTTTCTGCACACGACAAAGAAGAGAGGAGACAGACCTCTGCGTCAACGGCACCTCATCTACAAGAGAGGGAGGGAGGGAGGGAGGGAGGGAGGGAAGGAGGGAGGGAGAGAGGGAGAGAGGGAGAGAGAGAGGACGGACCTCTGCGTCAACGGCACCTGGTCGACAATTCCGAGCACAACAACCAACCCAACGTAATTCAGGCGGTCCCCAGGCAACTGCAGCTGGCGGCGGACGGTGGAGAAGATACCGTCGGAGCCAATGAGGAGAGCTGCTTCCAGCGTGGTGCCATCCGTCAGCGTCACCGTCACTCCATTTTTACCTTCAGTTTTACCTGCATTTGTACCTTTCCCCTTTTTCTTCTGGGGCGGATGCTGGTGGGGAGACCAGCACTGGAAGCTCTTGAGCTGTAAAGTAAATCAGTAAGCAAGTGTTAGGAAAGGAAGTCAGTGTCAGCACAAGTATTAGTAACCTTGCTAACGTAAGCAGATTTATACACACATATCACCTTGCTGTTCCAGCGGATAGAGCCAGGAACGATGCGCTCGAGGATGCGTTGTCGCAGCATCTGCCGGGGGATGTGAATAAAACGTCCAGAGTCCTCGCTTTCTTTGCGATCCTTGCTCTTGCTCCCAAATGCCTCGCCGAAGAACGCCAAGATGTGCCCTTGGGCAGAGAAGGTGTAGTGAGAGGTGGACGGGGCGTCGTCTTGCGAGAGGTTTATGCGCATGGCTTGCAACGCGGCGTGACTCTGGATCGTTAACCCATAGCCCTGCTTCCTCGCATCAAAACTGGAATCGGCCTTGGAAAAGTTCTCAAAAGTCAGTGCCCTAGTAAAATTACTGTACTAAGTCACTATACAGAGTACTCTGCAGAATGTGTGCCTCGAGGACGAGGACCTCAAAGCCTTTGCTCTGCAAGGCCACAGCAACAGCAGCACCTCCGATGCCGCCGCCAGCGACCACAATGCGTCCACACTTGCTCACATCTGCACTTGCGCTGGCGAGCGAGGCTGCGGCAATGCTCGAGCGCTTTCTGCGCTGGCGAAGGAGCTTGACAATTCTTTGCTGTCCGGCTTTCGCAAAAGCCCATTCAGTGTTGTCGAGGTCTTCCTCCTCCAGCTGGCTCACCAACTCCTCCGCCGTCTGGGCCAGACTGCTAAACAGCCCTTCCTCCAGGTACCCAGCATTTGCAAACGCCCATGCAATCTTGCCCAGGTCCTGCGCGCCCACGTCGCCCACACGCTCCTGCACGGACCGCGCCAAACGCGTGAACAAGCTATTGTCGACCTGTCCGGCCTTGGCGAAGCCCCAGGCTAGGTTGGCTATTTGTGGCGCATCCAAATCCTCTACGCCCCGCGTCTTGATGGACTGCGAGACGGCAGCGAAAAAACCGGCGTCAAGCTGTCCGATTTTTGCAAAGGCCCACACCGTGTTGACCAGATCCTGCGCGTTGAAGTCTGTTACCAATTCCGGAAAGTCAGTGCCCTCGTATATTTACTATATCAAGTTACTATGTAGAGGACTTTTGAGAATCCTTACCGTCGAGGCACTTGCGTGCTGATCTGGCCAAGACATTAAAGAGATGTGCGTCCACGTGACACGCCTTGGCAAACGCCCACGCGGTGTTGGCGAGGTCTTGGGCATTGAACTCGCCCAGCCGCTGCTCTATCGCCTTAGCGAAGGCTCCGAAAAGCTTGCCGTCGAGATGACCTACCTTGGCAAAAGCCCACACCGTGTTGGCAAGGCCCTAGAAGTGGTCCAGTGTGTGTGTGTGT
>Ga0315905_10007062_pt1 | contig 11397 bp, 7 predicted proteins | sample LakEriMetagenome_5_FD_203522 | JGI IMG/M metagenome (GOLD analysis project Ga0315905, IMG submission 203522) | Freshwater fungal communities from buoy surface, Lake Erie, Ohio, United States - Buoy 4 MA121 | ecosystem: Environmental > Aquatic > Freshwater > Lake | place: USA: Lake Erie, Ohio...
TTGGTGTGGGGGTGTGTTGGGTGGGGTGTGGGGTGGCGGGGTGGGGGGGGGGGGGCGGGGGGCGGGCGCCCCGCCCCCCCCCCCCCCCCCCCCCCCCCCCCCCCGCGCGTGTGCGTGACAGGCAAACGAGGCCGGCGGCAACAAACCATCGGCGGCGACAACGTGCCCGCCTCTCACCGTCGAGGCTGCGCGTGTACCCGGTCTGCGGGCAGAAGGCCACGCCGCGCAGCGCGTCCAGCTGGAGCATGTTGCCGCTCGTCGGGTCGAACATCCAGTCCTTGCCGCGCAGCGGGTCGGGCGGGGGGCGTCCGCCGCCGCCGCCGCCGCCGCGCCCCGCTGGTCGCCTGCCGCCACCGCTGCCGCTGCGCGCCGCCGTTCCCGCCTGATCGTTCGTTGAGGTGTGTGATGCCAATGGGGGTCGATGTGGGTGAGCATGGGGGTTGGGCACCGAGATGAGGCTCCTTAGGCGAGGTGCCAACTCTCGCTGCCGCGCGTACCTCGGCCATTGGGGAAGCGCGGGTTGGGAGGCGCTCTCGCTCCCTCTCTCGTTCGTCGCGCGCGCCGCCGCGATCCAATCGGAGGCGCGCCTACAATGCGCGCGCGCGCGGTACTTGCGACGAGCGAGCTGCCGCACAGGCAGGGGAGGGAGGCCGCGGACTAGGATGCGGTGGGAGGGGCAAAGTTGAGAGTCGGCGCAAGGTGTCGTCAAGCGCCGGCTTGTTGCGATGAAGAGGGCGATCGATTGCTTTGGTGGGTAGCGTGAGATGTCGAGGGTCGATGTTTCAGATGAGCTGCGCGAGGATCAGACAGGGCGCGCGCGCGCCGGGCATTACACCAGGAGCAAAGGCGGCGGCGGCGCGGCCCGAGCCGACAGCCGGCCCGCCCTCGCAACTCCGCCAGCCGCCCGCCCCCACTCACGCGCCCGCAGGCAGCAGCCTCTTGACCTGCTCGTACAGCGCCCACGACAGCGCGCAGCCGGGCGCGATGTTGGCCACGCGCGCGCCCAGCCCGCTCCAGAGGGCGCGCGCGCCCTCGGCGCGCACGAGCTCGCGCGCCACGCGCCACGCCGTCGGGCGGGCGTTGCTGTCACCGCCGCCGAAAGAAGAAGCGCCGCCGCCGCCAGCGGGCAAGACCTGCAGGCGCGTCTTGACGACGTCGGCCGGGTGCGTAACGACGGCGGCGGCGGCGGCGGCGGACGCGGAGCACAGGGCCACGCACCACGCGGGCAGGTCGGCGGGGGTGCCGATGACGCTCGCTTCCCCGCCGCCTCCGTTGCCCGCCAGCAGCACCCCGCCGGCCGCGCGCTTGGCGCCCTCGTACCCGGCGACGTACAGCACGTTCCAGGGAAGCCACACGGCGTTGGTGGCCCAGTAGCCGCGGAACAGCGAGCCGCCGCCGCCGCCGCCGCCGCCGCCCTCCCGCAGCAGCGCCCGCAGCACGTCGGCCGCGCCGCCCTTGCTGCCGCCTCCGCCCGCCATCATCGACTGCACCTGCAGCCGCTCCTTGACGATGTCCACGGGCGTGTAGACGACGCCCGCCAGCAGCTGCGCCGCGCAGCCGACGACCGCGTCGTCGAGGCTCAGGAGGGGCGGCGGTGGAGGCTTGGGGTTGTTGCTGCCGCCGCCCTGCTCGCCGTCCTCCCCTGCTCGCCCCGCGCCGTCGCCGACGCCATCCCGACGACCCCTGCGCGCCGCCATCAGCGCCTTGGCCCCCTCGTACCCGCCAAAGTAGGCGGCATTGGCCGGCACCACCCCCAACAGCACGGCGCCCAGCCCCCTGTAGAGCGCCGCGGCCCCGCCGCCCGAGCGGACGACGCCGCGCGCCGCGGCCAGCGCGCCCGGGTAGCGCGGCCCGCCGCCGGGGAGGGCGCCCTGCACCTGCAGCTGCGCTTTCACAGTGTCCGCCGGGTAGACGACGCAGCGCGACGCGACGCCGGACAGGGCCCCGGCCACGGGCGCGTGCCACCAGCTGCTGCTGCTGCTGCTGCTGCTGCTGCTGCTGCTGCTGCTGCTGCTGTTGGCGGTGTTGCCGCTCTCGCCGCCGCCGCCATCGTCGTCGCCGCCGGGCGTGGTTCGCCTCCTGCGCTTGGCGGGCGGCGGCGCGGTCGCTGGATGGTCGCTACTGGTGGGCGCGACCTCGCCCGTCATTGAATGGCCGCTCGATTGGATCGGGATGACGCTGGCGGGCGCGTTGGAGCTCGACGTGGCAACAGGTACTGCAAGTAGAGGATCGCGCGCGCCCGCGCCCAAACAAAGGGGCTCGGGGGGGACAAGGGCGATGTGCGTTCTCGATCGCGAGTACTGAGCAGTGACGTGTTGAGTGAGTGAGTGAGAGTGGGCTGCCGCTTGCCGTCAATTGAGGCGAGGGCTCTCGCTTCTCGTATGGCCGACCGAGCCCCGCGCAAAAAAAAACGCGCAGCAGCGGCTGTCGGCGGGCGCGCGTCGTCGCCGGCCAACGCGCACAAATCGATTGGTCCACGGACGGCCTCATTCATTCACACCGAGCTTTTTCTCTTTCGTGACCCAGCCATCACACATGAACCACATGCGCCTCCTGACGATGGTCGCCTGAGCCCCGTTGAGGGCGCGCGCGCGCGCGCTCGGACGCGTCCCGGCAAAAAACCGACGCATCATGTCGCCCGCACCTCTCACGCGCGCCCGCGCGGCGATGGCAGCAGCAGCAGCAGCAGCAGCAGCAGCCGCGACTCCGACCCGTGACACCCCAAAAGATGGCCGGGGCGACCCGCCCGGCGCCGGCCAACCACCGGCGCTGGGCAAACCCGACGACGACGGCGACGACGACGCTGCGCGCGCTGCCACCGCCGCCGCCGCCGCCCCCGTCGAGGCCACCTGCGACCCCAACACCACCTCCCCTTGCTCCTCCTCCGACCTCGACTTCGACGAGGCCGCCGCCGCCATCCGCCAAGCCGAGCTCTCGCGCGTCCCTTTGCCACGCGACCACGTCGCCGCGCGCCGCCGCCCGATCCTCTCGCCGACCGACCTGAGCGGCGCCGACTGGTGCCAGCTCCGCTCGGCCTTTCGCCTCGCCGCCCCGCACCTTGCCGACGGCGGGCGCGAGGACGAGACGGCCGAGATGCGGCGCGGCAAGGAAGCGCACCTCGCGCGGGAGGAGGAGGCGCCTCCCGGGCTGAAGCTGAGCGAGGCCGTCGCCCTGGGGCTGCGCGGCCCCGACGCGCGCGTGACCGTGCGGCCGCAGACGCGCGCCGACCGCGTCGCCCTGCGCGCGCTCGAGAGCGCGGCGGCGCTGGCCGAGCTGCTGCAGTATGGGCGCGCGCGCGAGGTCTGGGTGTTTGGGCGCGTGCAGGCGGCGCCGGCGGGAGCCGCAGCTGATGCCGCGGGAGCGGGCGCCTCCTCCTCCTCGTCGTCGTCGCCCCACCCAAAAACCTACCAGTGGCTGACGGGCGTGGTCGACCAGGTCGAGCGCCGCCCAAAGGGCTTCGTCGCGCGCGAGGCCGCCGAGAGCGCGGCGGCCGCGCGCGGCGAGAAGGGGAGGGCCGATCGAGGGGCGGCAGCAGCAGCAGAGCCGCCGGCCGAGCGGACGCAGCGGCGGCACGGGCGGCGAACAGGCGGCGGCGGCGGCGACGAGGCGGCGGCGGCGGCCGAAGAAGAGCAGCAGGAGGAGGAGGAGGAGGAGGAGGAGGAAGAGACGCTCGTGACGGAGCTCAAGACGCGCGGCGGCGGCGCCTCGGCGCCGAGCGAGGCCGCCCTGCGCGGCGCGGCGATGCAGGCCATGCTCTACCGGCGCCTGCTGTCGGGCCTGGCGGACGAGGCGGCCGCCGAGGCGCGCGCCCTGCTGGTGCCGCCGCCGCGGGGCGCCGGCGCCGCGCGCCCCGCTTCTCCCGGCGCCGCCCCCCCGCGCCCCGGCGGCTTCCTGGAGGCGCAGGGCGTCGCCGACGGCTTGGAGCCGCTGTCCCCCGACGTCGCCGCGCTGGTGGCCGAGTGCGAGCGGGCCGTGGCCGCGCTCGTCGCGCCGCCGAACGAGGTGCCGCTGCTGCTGCTGCTGCCTGCCGCGTCGCCCGCGCGCAGCCGGGCCGGGACCAACGACCGCCGCCGGTCGTCGTCGTCGCTGCAGGCCGTCGCTGCCGCCGTCGAGCGCCCGGCCTCGCCGATCGGCAGCCAGCCCCGGCGCCTGCGCCCGCGCCTGTCCTCCTCCTCCCCGGCGGCCGCCTCGCCCCCCGCCCCGCCGCCGCCGCCGCCGCCGCCCGTCCGGCGCACCGTCGCCGACGCCCTCCTCGCGCTGTCGCGCCTCGCCGCGGCCGCCCTGCCCCCGGCCGCCGACCACGTGCGCGTCGAGTTTGTCGGCCAGGGCGAGGAGGAGGACGACCAGGATAGGCTCCTTTACGGCGCGTGGGTCGGCGCGGCGCGCGGGGCGCCCGCGGGGCGCGCGCTGGCCCGGCGCGCCGCGCGCCACCTGGCCTTTTTGCGGGGCGCGCGCCCGCCCACGCGCCGCAGCGGCGAGCCCGGGCGCGACCCCAGCTGCCGGTGGTGCGCGTTCCGGGGCCGGTGCGCGGAGCTGGACGGCGTGCTGGAGGAAGACGACGCCCCAGAGGGCGGGGAGGAGTTGTTCTGAGCCGCGGGCGGGCGGGCGGGCGAGTCGAGCGCGCGCTCGCCGCCGCCGATCGGGCGCGTCGCCGCCGCCGCCGATCGAGCGACCAAACGAGAAAGCGACCGCCGCGCAGCCTCGCTCGCACTGACCCACAAGCAAGCACCATTCTAGCAAGCATAGTGACTCTCCCAAGCACGCAAGCGCAGCAGCTCTCGTCCCTACGTCGACGGCACGCGCGCCTCCCCTCTCGCGTTTCAAGAGCTCTCGTGAGCCGTGTCTGTTTTTTTTTTCGAGTGCCGCAAAGAACCGGGGCGCGCGCGCGAACGCGTGTGCGCGCGGCTAGGAGCACTCGCGGGCCGGATCGAGCCGTCTCCATCGAGCGCGCGCCAGGATGTTCTTGACGTGAGTGTCAAAATGCTGGACGATCGCGGCGGTCGCTCCGTCGCCCTGCTCTCGACACCGCGCCCACAACTCACACGCGCGCGCGACGTCCTCATCTCCCCCCCCCCCCGAAAAACCTTCACAGACGCTCCGAGTACGACCGCGGGGTCTCCACCTACTCCCCGGACGGCCGCCTGTTCCAGATCGAGTACGCCATCGAGGCCGTCAAGGTGCGTGTCGCGCCTGTCGAAAGGCAACACGGCCTCGGGCCGGCGCGCTCGCGCGCGCCCCGCCCGGGGCCTCTCTCCCCGCCATCATCGCGCTCACGCCCCCAACCCCTCCCCCCCAACCCCCCCCCCCCCAAAAAAACCAAAACACAGCTCGGCTCCACCGCCATCGGCATCGCCACGCCCGAGGGCGTCGTCCTCGCCGTCGAGAAGCGCGTCACCAGCACGCTCCTGGACCCGGCCTCCATCCACAAGGTCGCCGAGATCGACGCGCACGTGGGCTGCGCGGTCAGCGGCCTGACGGCGGACGCCAAGACGCTCGTGGACCACGCGCGCGCCGAGGCGCAGCAGCACCGGTTCTCGTACAACGAGCCGATGCCCGTCGAGTCCCTCACGCAGTCGCTCTGCGACCTCGCGATGCGCTTTGGCGAGGACGACGACGACGGCGGCGGCGGGGGGATGTCGCGCCCCTTTGGGGTCGCCCTCCTGATCGCCGGGCACGACCCGTCCGACGGCCCCGTGCTCTACCACACGGACCCGAGCGGCACGTACGTCAAGTACAAGGCCATGGCCATCGGCAGCGGCGCCGAGGGCGCGCAGACGGCGCTCCAGGACAAGTGGCGGGCCGACCTCACGCTGGCCGAGGCCGAGGACCTGGCGCTGGGCACGCTCAAGCAGGCGATGGAGGAGCGGGTGACGGCGAGCAACGTCGACGTGGTCCGGGTGGCGGCGCCCGCCGGGTACCACCTGTACACGGAGGAGGAGGTGACGGCGCTGATCGCGCGGCTGTGACGCGGCGGACGGACGTGGACGTGTGGGGGCGCCCTCACCGCTGTGTGTCCCCCCAAGCGCGCCGCCGCTGCCGTCGTCGTCGTCGCCCGCCGCCGTCGCCCGCGCCTCTTCTTCTTCTTCTTCTTGTTTCGCTCGTCGTTGCGTCGCCGCGTCCTTTTGGCGTCGTCGCGTGTGCACTTGTAACACACAGAGAGAGAGAGAGAGAGAGAGAGAGAGAGAGAGAGAGAGAGGAAGAAAGGACGCGGGGGTCGCTCCAAGTCGGGGTTGTTTTCGGGCCTTTTTTGTGTGTGATCGCGCGCGGGTTCGACACGGAGAAGCGAAAAAAAAGGAGACGGCGGCGCCGACCCGGGTCTTCTCCTCCTCTCCCCACCAAAAAACCCCACAAAGGATCACCACAGCTTCTTCTCGTACGACACCATGTCGTGCACCCCGCCCTCGTGGATGGCCGCGCCCGTCCGCGCCTCCATCGTCAGCCTCCCCTCGGCCAGCGCCGCGTGCGCCGCGGCCGTCGACCGCACGCCCAGGTCTTGGAACCCCTGCTTGACGGCCTGCGCGAGGAACGGCACCGCGCGGCGCACGCTCCCCTTGTCGCGCACCGTGCCCGACACGCCCTGCGCGATCTTGAGCGCCTGCGTGTCCGAGTGGTAGCGCGTGTCGCTGCCCTTCGCCATGGCGTCCAGGCTGCCCATGCCGCGGTAGCGCTTGACGCGCACGCCGTCCTGCGTGAGGAAGTAGTCGCCGGGGGCCTCGTGCGTCCCGGCAAAGAGCGAGCCGCACATCGCGGCGCTGGCGCCGAGCGCCAGGGCCTTGGTGACGTGCCCGCTGTTCTGGATGCCGCCGTCGGCGATCACGGGCACCCCGAGCGCGCGCGCGACGCGGCTCACGTGGTACACGGCCGTCGCCTGCCCGCGCCCGACCGCGCACACCTCCTGCGTCGTGCAGATGCTGCCGCTGCCCATGCCGCAGCGCAGGCCGTCGGCGCCCGCCTCGATGAGCCGGCGCGCCTGCGCGCCCGTCACGACGTTGCCGCACACGACGTCGAGCGACGGGTGCGCGCGCTTGATGTGCGCGAGCATGGCCGTCTGGTAGGTCGAGTCGCCCTGGCTCGAGTCGAGGATGACGACGTCGACCCCCGCCTCGGACAGGGCGGCCACGCGCTCCTTGTCGCCGTCGCGCGTGCCGACGGCCGCGCCGCACCGCAGGCGCCCGTGGGCGTCGAGCGTCGGCTCCCCGCCCAGCGCGGGCAGGCCGCGCGCCTCGCGAAACAGCGCGCGCGTGGCGAGGGCGACCAGGGCGCCGCCGGAGTCGACGATGGGCAGGCGCCCGCGCCCCGACGCGCGCAGGGCCTCGAGCGCCTGGGCCGCCGTCGTGCCCTCGGGCGCCGTCTCGACGTCGGACGTCATGACGTCGCGCAGCGGCGCGTGGCGGTCGGCCAGGAAGTCGACGTCCCGCGACGCCACGACGCCCAGCAGCCTGCCCCCGACGCGGCCCGTGTCGGTGACGCACGCGGACACGTGCCCCTTGGCGGCGCGCAGGGCGTCGAGGGCGCTCACGGGCGCGTCGGGCGCCAGGCAGACGGGGTCGACGACAAAGCCCGGGCGGTGCCCCTTGACGCGCGCGACGAGCGCCCGCTGCTCGGCGACCGTGTTGTTGTAGTGCACGAAGCCCAGGGCGCCGCACATGGCCATGGTGGCGGCCATGTTGGCCTCGGTGACGGTGTCCATGGGGGAGGAGACGATGGGGACGCGGAGGGGGACGTTGCGCGAGACGCGGGAGGAGAGGTCGACCTGTTTGTGTTTTTCTCTCGGGGGGGTTGCGGAGGGCGTCGTTGGCGGCGGGCGGCGGCTCGGGGCGGGGCGTGGGGGGCGGTGTGACGGCGGGTGTGCGCTCGCGCCGCTCGCCGCTCGCTGACCTCGTGCGCGCCAAAGTCGATGTGCCCCGGGTGCATGATGACGTCGTCGTACGTGTACGACACGCCCTGGTTGAACATCTGCTGGGCCGTCATGCCTGTGTGCGTGGTGGGAGGGCGCGGGCGGCGAAGCGAGTGCAGTCGCGTGTCGGGAAAACGTGAGCGCAAAGTGGGGCCGGCGCTATCGCTTGGCGTCGTCGCCGTGCTCGTTTGATGCGCGCGCGCGCGCGCTGAGCCTCTCAAACGCGACATGCGCGCGTAGACAGGGATCACACGCACCGTCGACGACGGCGCCATTGTCGAGCGCGGCGCCGTTCATGGTTGGTGGACGGACGGCGCAGCGATGAACGAGGGTGGTGTGCCTTTCGGTTTGCGCAGGCGCGCGCGAAAGAGACAGGTCGCGCGTGGGCGGTGGGGCCAAGCCTGTGTAGTGGACGTGCTGCTGCTGCTGCTGCAGGTGTGCTGCTGCAGTGGTGAAGGCTCGGCGGCGATGGCTTGAGAGGCAGCGACAAAGGGTCGACCTTGCCACCAAAAGCCAGCTGATGGCAGACGAGACTGAGCAAGCCTTGTTCGACGCGCGGCGCTCGATCGACAGCGCGTCAACAGACACACACAGCGCGCGCACACAGACGATACTGACGCAACCCGACTCCCCGCTGATCACACTGCACACTCCCCGGCGATCGCGCACGTACACAAAAGCCACAACCGACGACCGCACGCCGAAACGTGGCGCCGCGCGCGCTTGACCTACCTGCATAGCTCTCCATCTCGCCTACTACTGCAAAGAGCGCACACCCCCGATGGCGCCCCCGCCGCACGTCCGGCGGGCGGCCGGCAGCGGCGGCGGCGGCGCGGCCGCCCGCCCGCCCCGCGCAGCAGCAGCGTCGGCGTCGGCGTCGGCGTCTGCAGCAACGACCCTCGACGCAGGCAGGGCCGCGCGTGAAAAAGCGTACGAGGCCGTGCGCCAGCAGCGCCTGCTCAACCCGGTCAACTACAAGCACAACGTGGGCGTCGTGTACTTTTTGTGAGTCGTGTGCATCTTTGTGGTCTGCGATGATTTTCGGGCGCCGCCACCCGCCCGCGACGCGCCCTGTGTGTCGCTCGGCTCGCCCGCCGTCGGCTCGTGTTTTTTTTTTCCCCCCCTTGCGCACCCCTCACACGCCCCCCTCTTCCCCCCGCAAAACCCCGCCAACACACCAACCACCCGACGCCTCAGGCGCATCTACATGACCATCGTCGCCGGCGCCGTCGTCGGCATCCTGGGCGTCACGGGCTGGGCGGGCTTTGCCGCCTACCTGCTCAGCCAGGCCCTGTGCGCCGCGCCCATCGTCGCGCTGGCGCTGGCGTCGGAGCGCGAGGAGCGGCGCCGCCGCCGGCGGAGGCAGCAGCAGCGGCGGCCGCAAGCGCCGGGCGCCGGAGGAGCGGGGGGGGGGGCGGGGGCCCAGCCGCCGCCGCCGCCGGGCCCGCCGCCGCTGTCCCCGGCGCCGCTCGCGTGCGTCGTGCCGCGCTGCTTCCAGGCGTGGCCGCAGGTGCTCACCGAGCACGTGTTTGGGCAGGTCGCGCTCCTCTCCTTCCTGCTGTGCTGGATGGTGTGGTACAACATCGCTCACGTGTTCTAGAGAGCGCGAGAGGGAGCAGCAAAGCGCCGGCGCTCTAGCGAGACACCGAGCGCCGTTTGTGCTGTTGTCATGTTGAAAAAAACAGCAGAGCGAGCCCGCAAGGTCCGCCTCAAAAAAAAATAGAGGGCCCGCCGCGGGGGCGCCTCGCCTCGCCTCTCGGCCTCGCCTGCCCGCTCGCTCCCCCGCCGCCGCCCCTTGAGCCCCCTCTCTCCTCCTGCGCCCGCCCCTCGCTTCCTCCAAACGACAGCGCACCACGGAAGCGTGTGTTTGCACACGTAAGCAACACCGCGAGATATCCTTTCTCTGCGCGCGCTCTCAGAGAGGGCGGCAGAGAGAGAGAGAGAGAGAGAGCCCGCGGACGAGAGAGAGGTGAGTGCTGCCGGCCTCTCTCCAAAAAAAGAAGCGAGGCGCGAGCACGGCCCGTTCCCGTGCGCACCCGCGCAAGAAAACCGGCCGCCGCGCGCGGACTAGCAGCCGTACTGGTCTCAGGCCTCGGACGCGCGCGCCTCCGCGGGCGGCGAGCTCTGGTCGGAGCGCCCACCAGGAGCGGGCGGAGGAGGCAGGACAAAAAAGGGGACTGCGGGGCCTCCTCCTCTCTCGCCCCCTTCTTTGTCCTCCCTCCGCCCGCGCCACGCCGAGCCCCCTCGAAAGCACGCCAAGGAGCTCACTCGACCCCTCGCCTCCAACCCCACACCGTTCGCAGGAGTCTACGTGGCCCACGCGCGCGACTTTTACAAGAAAGAGAGAGAGAGAGAGAGGGAGAGAGAGGACCCCGCCGGGCCTGTCCCGCTCTCGCTCGGCCACAGGCCACAGGGCGGCGGCGCCCCAAGCCGCAAGCAGGGTCCGCCGTCTTATTAGCTGGCTAGCCCCGGCGTTCACGACAGCAGACCCGCCAGACCACGCCAGCCTCATCAGAGGCGTCTCGGGCGGAATAGCCCCGCAGCAAGGCAGCAGCAAAAAGCAACAAAAATATGCAGCGCAGCAACTCGAGAAAGGCGGGCGCGGCTGGCGCGCTGCCCCGGGCCGCCTCTGGCGGCGAGGGCGCCACCGCCGCCGCCGCCACCACCGCTCGCAAGACGGCGGCGGCCATGTCGCGCGGCGCGTCCGGCGAGGCCGCCGCCATCCCTGCCCAGCGCGCCAACTCGCGCAAAGCAGCAGCGACGACCACCACCGCCGCCGCAGCAGCGGCAGCCGCCGCCGCTGCCGCCGCCGCCGCTGCCGCCAACGCTGCCGCCGCCACCGCCGCCGCCGCCGACGCCGCCATGGACTGCGCCTCTGCCGGCCTCGACGAGGTGGACGAGGAGGAGCTGGCCGTCGGCGGCCTGAGCAGCGACGGCGGCGCGGACGGCTACCGGCCCCTCGGCGGCGGCGCAGCAGCAGCAGCAGCGTCGGCGGACGACGACAGCGACGGCGAGGCCCTGCAGCAGGCCGCGGCGGTCGCCGTCGCCGCCGCCGCCGCCGCCGCCGCCGCGCAGGCCCCTCCTCCTCCTCCCCCTCCTCTTCCTCCGAGCGGCGCCGGCACCAAGGGCGGCGGCGGCGCGCGCCGCGCCGCGCCCGCGGCCGCGCGCCGCGCGCGCTCCAACGGAGGCGGCGCGACCGCCTCGACCGCCCACCACGGCCCCGCGCCGCCCGCCGCGCGCGCGATGCACCGCCTGTCGGGTGGCGTGCTCGCCGCGTCTTCGAGCGGCGGCGGTGCTGCTGCTGCCGACTTGGCGGCGGCGGCGGGCAGCAGCTACGCGCCGTCGGCCGTGGCGACCACCCTGCCCCTCCACCACGCCAACCCCCCCTACCACCACCATCAGCACGCCTACGCGCCGCATCAGCATTACGCCTACGCGCACCACCACCAGCAGCAGCAGCATGCGTACCACCCCCACCCCCACCACCTGTACGGCTCGCC
>Ga0315905_10007065_pt1 | contig 11395 bp, 18 predicted proteins | sample LakEriMetagenome_5_FD_203522 | JGI IMG/M metagenome (GOLD analysis project Ga0315905, IMG submission 203522) | Freshwater fungal communities from buoy surface, Lake Erie, Ohio, United States - Buoy 4 MA121 | ecosystem: Environmental > Aquatic > Freshwater > Lake | place: USA: Lake Erie, Ohio...
CGTTGGAGCACAAGGTGCCGCTGGAGCACAAGGTACTGCTGGAACAAATGGTGCACAAGGTGCAGCTGGAACAAATGGAGCACAAGGTGCTGTAGGTCCTCAAGGTGCACAAGGTGCTGTAGGTCCTCAAGGTGCACAAGGTGCTGTAGGTCCTCAAGGTGTAGCGGGCGTTGATGGAGATAATACTGTAAGATTTACTTTTGGAAATAATACAGCTTTTGGTGATCCTACAAATACTAGATTTCTTACTAACTCTACAAACTTACCCGCAGTAACGCAATTAAGTATTTCTGAAAGAGAATTGAATAGTATAGATGTAACTACGTGGCTATCTGGAATTATTGCAAACCGAGCTGTAATTAGAATTCAAGAAATAGGAGTTCCTACCGTATTTGCAGTATACAACGTTACTAGTGCCGCGGATGCTGGTTCATGGTGGAATTTTAACGTAACTAACGTTTCTGGTAATGGTACAATAGTAATCGGTAGAGCTTATGCAATATCTTATACTAATAACGGCGCCACTGGTGCTCAAGGTGCTACGGGTGGTACTGGACCTACAGGTGCTCAAGGTGCTACGGGCGGTACTGGACCTACTGGTGGTACTGGACCTACAGGTGCTCAAGGTGCTACGGGTGGTACTGGACCTACTGGTGGTACTGGACCTACTGGTGGTACTGGACCTACAGGTGCTCAAGGTGCTACTGGACCTACGGGCCCACAAGGTATAGTTTCTTCAACTACTAAATGGTCTTCTGGTACATCTTACTCTGCGGGCGCAGTGGTTGATCATTATGGATCAACTTTCGTTGCTCTAACAAATCCGCCGGCTGGTACAATACCTGGTACTAGTGCGGCTAACTGGGAGCAAATAGCTCAAGGACCTTATTATATTTCTGCTACTTCTGTATCTTTAGGTGTTGGCTCTAAAACTTTTGTTATTAACGTATCTGATATTGGAGATGGTGGTATACCTAGAAGAAACTTCCAAATTGGAGATACTATCAGAGCTGTAGAAGCTGGATCTTCTGGATCTATTTTAGAAGGAGTTATTACTGCAACGTCAGGATCGCCAACAACTACAATAACTGTTAATGCAACTGTTTCTGCTGGTGGTGGTGGACCTTATGCAAACTGGTTAATTACACACGTTCCAGCCGCACAAACAATTAAAACGGTTAATATAGGGACTAATGCTACTTATTATCCAACGTTTGTAGATGCAGCTAATGCTGCACTTGATCTTCAAAACACAGCTGAATTTGTATATACAGATACTGATTATAACTATAATCCAAGTACTAACGTATTAACTTCTCCGACAATGACCTCAAGAAGGCAATTTACTACCGCAGCGTGTCTAAGTTCAAGTGGCGATGGTGACGTTACAGTCGATGCTTCTATTTATAACATTGCAAGAATAACTTTTACAACTTCTGCAACAACAAGAAATATTCATATTGTTAACTTAACACAGGGTAGAACAGTAGAATTATTTGTACAAAATAACCACACAGCAGCAAAGATATTCAACGTAACAGGAAATACGGCCGGCACTGCGGGTTCTACAGCTAATATTTGGTTAACTAAAAAAGGAGCTGCTTTAGGAGCAGCTAGATCAGACGGGGCTGCTGCTGCAACGCTAGCTGCAAATACAGGTTACGCATGGGTTAAAGTAGCTAATATTACAGGTTCTTTACCAGCAGACGGTGTAGTTGGATAAGATATATAGTAAAAATCAAAGACATTTAAAATGGCATTAATATTAACACCAACGACTGAACAAAAGATTAAAATTAGCGGTACGGATATCGAATTGCAATCAGTTTATCTTAGACTTGAATTTAAGGCTAGAATAGATGGCATTGCTTTGGAATTGGATGCTAAAACATACTTAAGCAAAGATAAGTATTCATCTAACGAGGATATATCAATAGAAATAGTTAGTCCTAAAATTTTGGTTAACATAGATCCATTGACGCAGATTCAAGATCTTAATGCTGCACACGCAATATTAAAATCTCACTACGAGTCTAATGGATACGGTGTCACTATCGACTTAAATTAAACATTTGGTGAAATGGTTATATAATAGTGTAAACAACGATTATATGCTATTTCACCAAAATACTAATGATCCTCAAAACTATTATTGGTTTAACGAGGGTTTTTCCAAACAAGAGTTGGAAAAGATTTACAAGGATGTTGCAACTCTTCCGTTTCAAGAAGCTACATTAATAGGCAACCAAGATCCTAATGCAATTAAGAAGATTAGAAGTTCTTCTATTAAATGGATTCCAAAAACACAAGAATGGAATTGGCTCTATGAAAAGCTAATGGCTTTAACAAAGCAAGCCAACGATACTCTTTGGAATTTTGATCTAATCTCTGCAACAGAGGCTATTCAATACACAGAATACTACGATTCGGCCGAAGGTCATTACGATTGGCACCAAGATATTGGACCTGGAACTTCATCTTTACGTAAAGTTTCCATTACTGTTCAGCTTTCAGATTCAGATGAATACGAAGGTGGAGATTTAGAATTATGGCAAGGTGGTTCAGCTCTACATACTGCACCAAGAGGAGCTGGAGTTACATTTATTTTTCCAAGTTACATGATGCACCGCGTGACTAAAGTGACTAAAGGAACTCGTCGTTCTTTTGTTCTTTGGGTTGGAGGTCAACACTATCGTTAATGAGAATACTGATTTACGTCGGTTATCAAAAGCAACCATTTAATAGTTCTACTATCTCAGAAATGGGATTAGGCGGAACAGAACATGCATGCACAAATTTAGCAAAAGAATTAGCTAAACTTGGACATAGTGTCCAAGTTGGTGGCCATGTTCTAAATGAAATTAAGGATGGTATAATTTGGAATGATAATTTACGTAATCAACATTTTGATATTGTCATCGCAGCAAGCTATATTCATTATATGCTAGAATTAGAAGATCGAGGCGTTACGTATGATAAGTCTTTTTTCTGGATGCACAATGAACAATTCTTTCCTTGGTGGAAAGGTCAACAAATAGAAAATGTTGATCAACAATTAGATCGAAAAGAATTGAGTGCTGTCATTTGTTTAACAGAATGGCACAAACAGGATTTTATTAAAAGATACAACTTTAAAGGTACTGTACATATCATAGGCAACGGGATTGATCCTCGTACTTTTATTAAAAGAGAGAAGAACAAAAATACTTTTATTTACTCATCAGCACATGAAAGAGGATTAGAACGAGTTTTAGAAATGTGGCCAAAGATAAAGTCTTTTTGGCCAACTGCTGAACTTAGAGTATTTAGTCCATCTTATTCTGATCAGATTTATGGTAAAGTTAATGGCGTTAAATTCTTTGGATCAGTCGATCAATTGACTTTACACAAACACATGGCTGAAAGTCAATATTGGTTGTATCCAACACAATACAAAGAAACTTATTGTATTACTGCTCTAGAGATGCAAATGGCTGGAGTCATTCCTATTTGTTCAGATTTGGCTGCATTAAAAGAAACTGTCGATTCACGAGGATTTACGGTCAATCACGAAACAACGAGCTTACAACCTTATATAAATATAGTAGCTAACTTAAAAAATTCTCAGGATTTGGTTAAAACCTATTCGGATAAAGCTCATAATTGGGCCAAATGTCAAACTTGGAGAATGAGAGCATTAGAGTGGCACAAACTTATTTCACTATGAAAATAGATCAAATATACGTCATTAACTTAAATACTGATTCTAAAGAGATTATCAACAGGATAGAAAGATTGGATTTGCCAACAAATACACCGTACTTTATTATGAACGCTGTAAATGGTAATGATCCCTCATCGATACAATCCTTTGGTAACTTTAGTACTTTTTCTTGGAAAATCAATAGTAACAATAAGTGGTGGAATAGAGACTTAACACCTGGAGAAATAGGTTGTATGTTGTCCCATATTAAAATATGGTATGACGCTTATGTAAAGGGTTACGAAACCATTTTGATTTTAGAAGAAGATTTTGTACCAATCATAAGCTTAAAGGATTTTAAATTACCTTCGTCTGAATGGGATATTTTATATTTGGGTAGAAATAAAGTAGACGGTTCTATCGTCGAAGAAGAGAACGAAGGTTTTTTTGTACCAAGTTATAGTTATAATACGCATGCGTATATGCTATCCTTTAGCGGTATTAAAAAGATAGCTTCTGCCTCACCGCATAATGGTATAATTCCAGCAGATGAATTTTTATCTGCAATGTACTGTGATCATCCGCGAGAAGACGTTAGAAATAGATTTAAAGCTGTTTGTAAAGCTTTTGCAACTAAGGAACAATATATTAAACAGATTCCTACTTCAATTAGACCATCTACAATAGAAACAAACATGATACAACAACCATATTTTGAAATCTTGGACGCATCAGATTGGAATGCATGGAAAGCCAAGTACATTGATAAGATCATTGCTCGAGGCGAATATGATCTTTTAGTAGACGAAGTAGGACCTAGATTTAGTAATATCTTTGAGTTTCCTCTTTTCACTCAGAAGTTTTGTGATGATGTAATTGCATTAGCAGAAACCAAAAATATGTGGACTGAAGGTCGTCACGAGTTTTACCCAACCAATGATGTTCTACTAAACGAATTGGGTCTAGGTGATATTTACAAAAGAGTTTTACGAGAAATAGTAACTCCATTAGCAACGCACGTTTGGCAATTAGAAGGTGCATGGTTAAAAAACCCATTCTCCGAAGATTTCATGATCAAATATAGTATGGACAAACAAGGTCACTTATCTTTGCATCATGATTACAGTTATTTTACATGCGGTGTAAAACTAAACGATGAGTTTGAAGGTGGTGGTACTTATTTTCCAAGATACGGTGTTTGTATGACACCAAAAAGAAATGGCAATGCGTTTATCCATCCTGGAGCCATTTCACATAAACACGGTGCCCGACCAATTCATAGTGGCATCAGATACATTATCGTTTCATTTATTAGACAACACCAATGATAGAATTAGCAGACATGGAATTTGCTGGAGATTCCAAAGGAAACAGAGTTAGTCCAGTATTAAACAATGGTCTTAAGAATTTTTTAATAGACATCGACGGTACCGTTTCAGAAGACATTCCAAACGAAGAAGCGTGGAGAATGGGTATTGCAGAAGTCTTAGAAGGATCTAAAGAAACCATTAATGAATGGTATGATCAGGGCCACATCATTACCTTTTTTACGGCCAGAACTGAAGAACACAGAACAGTAACTGAAAATTGGTTAAAGCAACATGGGTTTAAATATCATGGTTTATTGATGAATAAACCAAGAGGTGGCAATTATGTTGTTATTGATAACCACATGTTTGTGGCTAGCCATTATCAAGGAAACTGGACTCAAGTTAAAACTGATGTTGATCAGGCTCATACAGAGCCATACGAATATAAATTTCATTGATATATAAAATATGGCAGAAGCAAATATGCAGTGTTTTGCGATCAGCATTTGGATTCACCACATGAATGTTGATCAGCTCTTCGATTTTCTACACGAAAGAATAGAAGATGCTCCAGCATATTGGTTTTCTGAAGCCGCTTGTCCACCGTCAGTCACCGGAGGTTATGTAATGGTAACCTTAAATTACGGTCAATTTGACCTTTTACGAAACAGTAAGGATTGGGATTCTAATCTGTTCGATCATTAAAAATTTTAACAACATGGAAAAAGAGAAATGTAAATACCTTTTGAATATTGAAGGTAAGAAGTACAGGGCTAACAGCGTAATTGAATTGATTTTCAAGGTCCTTCGTAAAAAACACGCATAATAAACAAAATTCGACATCTTCGTATAACCTTCGAAGGTGACTCAATTGATCGGTAGCGAGTCTCGTTACCGATTTTTTTTGGTCCTAAATTTAAAGGTATGTACGGATTAGAAGAATTAAAGCAAATGGTCTTCATTGATATTGAGACCACTACACAAAAAGAAACTCTTGACGAAGTTGTACAAGAGAACCCGAATCTATTAGAGTATTGGCAGTATAAGTCAATGCAATGTAGAGAACAAAATCCAACTGAACTTAAAGACATCAAAGATGATCATGAAATGTATCCTCGAATGGCAGGTTTATATCCAGAATGGGGTCGAATCGTTTGTATCTCCATTGGTCAAATCAAATTTGATGATTCTGGTAACGCGATAGCTTTTGGTAAAAAGAGTTTTTATGGAGAAGATGAAAAGGCTGTTGTCAACGAATTCTTAGAAATGGCTGCCAGAATCTTCAATAATTATCCTAAGATGCAATGGGTTGGTCATAATGTCAAGGGCTTTGATTTACCGTTTATCGTTAAAAGAGCTTTGATCCATGGCTTAAAAGTACCGCATCAATTCTGGTTGCACAAACAAAAACCATGGGAAACATGTTTGATCGATACTTATGAAGTATGGAAGTTTGGTGGTTGGAATTCTGCGAAGCTTGGTTTGTTAGCAGAACTTTTTAATGTACCTACACCAAAAGATCTAATGGCAGGTCCAGAAGTGAATCGATATTTTTGGCAAGGTAGAATAGAAGAGATCAAAACCTATTGTGAAAAGGACATTGAAGCTACTGCAAACCTGATGTTAAGACTTTCTGGCAAGGAAATCATCGACGAACCACCGTTTTAATGCCATTTTGGCACCTTTTTTAGATTTGCATCAAATTTGAAGGTATATGTCTGAGCGAGAGCTCACATGTTAAACTAAATAAAAAATTTAATACTATGTTTTTTGGACCAACAACAGATTACAAAGACTTTTTAAAAGAACTAAACGATTTAACTTGGACTTCCAATAGATCGTTAAGAGATCGAGACTACAAGTATGATAACGGTATTCTTGAGGTATCTCTACCGGGATATTCAAAGGATGAAGTTAATATTGAAATCTCAGGTCTAAGACTAATTGTTACTGGTGAAGTTGAAGGGGAAAGCCTTCTTAAAAAGAGCTTTGAAAAGACCTTTAGCCTACCAGAATCTTTAAACACAAATAACGTAAAGGCTTCTATGGAAAACGGTATCCTTAGAATCGAATTCGAAGAAGCTAAAGAGGGATCTAAGAAGATTAAGATCTCGTAAATTGTTCGTAACTTTATGAAAAAAGTTGAGCCCACATTTTTTTATGTGGGCTTTTTTGTGTATATTTGTATAGTTAATCAATTAAAGCTATGATCAAAGTAAGCACAGTTATCTACAGTCACCTTAGTGACGTTGCAATCGAGATGAGTTTCAACCAAGAAACTGCTCAACATCGATTAAATTTTGTTAAGTATCTAATTAGTACTTACCCAAATACTAGCACAGAAGTTGATATTGATGAGGTTTATCGCAATTGGCAAAAATCTAAATAAGCGATATAAAGCTCACCATGAAGATAGAAGTCTCTGGGTTCGGTACTAACAAAAGGAAACTAGAAAAGTCCTTAGAGAAGCTCTCTGATCATTTTGGACTGGATTTTAGACTAGTCGTTAGAAAGCTAAAGGTAACAAGCGAAAACAAGTACGGTTTTGCTTACTATATGTTAGGTCATCATGGAGTTTGTATCTTTAATGATTGTCCCACTGATATGTTGCCTATAGTCATCAGTCACGAAATGGTTCACGTTCACCAAACACATCGAGGTGATCTAGTCCATGATTTTGAACGAGGCATTTTTTGGTGGAAAGGTGAGAAGTTTGATGAAGCCAAACTCAATACCATGAAGTACTATGATCGACCATGGGAAAAAGAGGCTAAAGAAAATGAAAAAAAGTTAGCCGAGAATTTTTTTATTTGAAAAACTTTTAGTATATTTACATAGTAAAACAAACAGAATATGAATTACGAAGATTTTGAAAATGATTTTTTCGAGGACGATCAAGACGAGATGGTCCAATTAAAAAAGAAAGCTGAAATGGAAGAAAAAGCAGCCAAAGAAACTGCCAAAAAGGTAGAAGAAAACTACAATAGTATTGTTCTTCACCAAGAAAAAGCAATCGATTGGACAGTTATGCCAGAAAAAGAAAAGTCACGCTTAAAGGCCACATTAGATTTTATGATCAATTGGTATATTGAGAACGGAGAACAGTATGAAAAATGTGCTCTGTTACATAAAGTCAAGTTGGCTGCAGATAAATAATCTACGTATCATTTAATTTACCACATGTTATTTGTGCGTAAGCCCCTGTAAAACCCTCGTAAGAGGGTTTTTTATTGATATATAGTTTATGAAGTACGTAAAATCATTATCATCATTTTTAGCCGAGTCAAGTGCAGAAGCAATGACAACCAAAGATTGGGCTACAGAAAATCCAGAACTTGAAAGAATTAGATTGTTCGGTGGATCTGTTAAAGATATGCACACATGGATGGCTAAGAAATTGAAGGAGCAAGGTATGGATTCTGAAACAAATCCATATAAAGACGTACAAATGGTAAACGGTCCTCAACGCGGTCAAAAGGACAAGTCTTTACCATATCAAGACTTTCAGAACGGAGAATCGGACCTTGTAAAGAATAGACACAATGGACAGTAATCAAGCCAAAGACCTAATCAAAGTATTGAATAGGATTGCAGATGCTCTAGAAGCTGGTAATAAACCTATAGTTGATAAGAAAAAACTTCAACAAGAGCAGCGCATGCATGAGCTAGAAGAAAAGTTAAAAATGCTTCAAATTGCTCAATTAATTAAAGAACATAAGCATAACACCGATCCAACTATCTAAGTATGAATTACTATGATATATTAGGTGTTCCAGAACATGCGACTCAAGACGAGATCAAAAAAGCTTATCGTAAATTAGCTCTACAATACCATCCTGATCGAAATTCTGGTCATGATGAAAAATTCAAAGAGGTTGCTTTAGCTTATGAAACTCTCGGTAATGAGGGATCTAGACAAGCGTACGATGCCAAAAGACGAGATCCTTTTTCTGATCCTAACTTCTTTAACAACTTTCAAAATTCTGGTAACTTTTCTGATCTCTTTGAACAAATGTTTGGTCAAAGAAGAAATCCAAATGCAAAAGGACCTGATGTTAGAGTTCAATTAACGTTGACCTTTGAAGAAAGCTACCACGGATGTAGAAAGAACATAGATTTGGGAGCTGGAGAATTTATAGTTAGTATTCCGTCTGGAGTTTCCACTGGATCTGTACTTAGAGTTGCGGGTCAGGGTCAAAATAATCCATACAATCATCAATCTCCTCGAGGTGATGTAATCATAAACATACATGTTATGCCAGATCCTCACTTTGTTGTTAATGGACAAGATATTTGGGTTGATATATTTCTAGATTGGTGGGATATTGTTTTGGGATCGAGCGTAACGATCGATCATCCTTCTGGTAAATTAAGTGTAAAAATTCCTGAAGGATCCAGACCTGGAAAAATATTAAGAATCAAGGACAAGGGTATGCAGAGTAGAAATGGAAATGGTGCACTAATGTGTAAAATCAATGCTAACTATCCTGAACTAAATGAAACACAGATACAATTAATTAAAAATATACGAGATGCTAAACTTTGATTTTAACGAATCTAAACACTTTGGTTTTTCAATTCCATCAGAAGTTCAAGAAGCTATAGAAGAACATTTAGCCGAAACGGTTTATAATGCTTTAATTGATGGAAATATTAGATCTGATGCCTTTCCAAAAGACGTAGTCGCAATGATAGATATTTTATTACAAAGATACGAAAAGAAAGAAGCTTATGAGAAGTGTAAAATACTCATAGATCTTAAACATAAATACGAAAAATTATGCTGTTAATAAACGTGAACGGGAATATTGAGAAAGCCCTAAAAGAGCTCAAACGTAAGGTTTCTAAAACCAAACAACTTCAAACTTTAAGAGACCGAAAAGAATTTACAAAACCTTCGGTTAAAAAAAGAGAGATAATTAAGAAAGCTGCTTACAAGCAACAGATTAGTAGTCAAAAAGAAGACTAGAAAAAGTTAAAAACCGCAAATTGCGGTTTTTTTATTTTCTTAATTTTTCTATCGGGGTCCGCTACTTATCAATATATACAACAGGCGAATGCACGCAAAAATAGGACATACAACAGTGGAAGGCTTTATTTCAAGAGACGATCGAGATGCAATGATGAGAGCATCTTACTACATACTCACCAAAAACTTTACTAAGACTATAAATCGCTTTGTTGTTTTTCAAGAGGGTAAACAAATCGTGCAAATCCCCCATGGAATCGGCCAGAGAAGTCTATACATAGACATATTGATTAGATATTTTGAGGAGTTAGAAGAATACGAAAAGTGTTCAAAATTAGCAAAACTTCGAGCCGAAGTAATCGAGTTTGGAGATTAATAAAAAATAAAAACTATATGACCGGGAATCAAAGAAAAAGTGCGAGAGCACATGAACAAAAAGACTCACTCAAAAATGTGACTCTTAGACAAAATCAAAAGAAATACCTGGATACTATTTTAAACAACGACATTACGTTTTGTTATGGGCCAGCAGGTAGCTCGAAAACATTTACAGCCTGCTTAGCGGCATTAGAATTGCTGCAGAAAAAAGAAATCAAAAAAGTTATTCTTTGTAAACCAATTCAAGAGGCTGGTGAAAAATTAGGTTTCTTACCAGGAACCGTAGACGAAAAGGTAGAACCATATCTAAAGTCATACAAATCAAACATTGAAAAGATCATTGGATGGACTGCTACTCATGATATGTTTGGAAAAGGATTGATCGAATTTCAACCTTTAGCATATATGAGAGGAGATACGTTTGATGATGCATTAATGATCCTTGATGAAGCTCAGAATGCAGACTTTAAGCAATTGATGTTATTTGTAACTCGTATGGGTCAAAATTCAAAAGTGATTGTAGCAGGCGATGTCAGTCAATATGATATTGCCAAAAGCAAAGTTGCCCTACCAGAATTTATGAAACTAATGACTGGAATCAAGGGTATCGGTACCCACATCTTTGGTGAATCTGATATTGTAAGAGCTAAAATCTTACAGGACATCGTACATCGTTACGAAAAGTGGAAATCTGACAACGAAAAATGAAACTGATTTGTGCCATGATGTATAACTATCATGGCACAAATACTTTTAAAAGGATACTATAACGAGACCGGGGTCGAGGTCGGCGTTGATGAAGCGGGACGAGGAGCCCTAGCTGGACCAGTAACTGTTGCAGCATGTATCATGCCGCATGGATTTCAACATCCACTGATCAAAGATTCTAAACTTTTATCAGAAGGAGATAGAGTCAAGGCTAGAAAGATCGTATTAGACAATGCTATTGCGTGGCATGTTGTTCATATACCAGTTGAAAAAATTGAGGAAATGAACATCTTAAATGCAACTATGCTTGGTATGAAATCTGCTTTGGAAGAAGTTCACAAAGAAGTC
>Ga0315905_10007067_pt1 | contig 11393 bp, 4 predicted proteins | sample LakEriMetagenome_5_FD_203522 | JGI IMG/M metagenome (GOLD analysis project Ga0315905, IMG submission 203522) | Freshwater fungal communities from buoy surface, Lake Erie, Ohio, United States - Buoy 4 MA121 | ecosystem: Environmental > Aquatic > Freshwater > Lake | place: USA: Lake Erie, Ohio...
CGGGGAGGGTGCGTGCGTTGGCGAGGGCGGGAGGGGGGTGGCGTCGGCAGCGTCGCGCAATCTCTCTCTCCGTCGCGGCAGTTGGTGCGATGCAGACAGCGTGTCCCCCTCTGTCCGTCCAAGCCCCGCACGCGCATCCGCCGAACGCACCGGTCGTGGAACGACCACAGCTCGAGCCCGAGGATCTCCAGCAGCTGGAAGTTGGCGTGCATCGCGCGGAACGCCAGCTGCATCTCGTCCAGGCGCGGGTCGTTGGCGGCGACGGCGGCCCCCCAGGGCCAGCGTTTCGTGGCGGCGCCGAACGGGTCAGATCCGTCAGATCGGAAGCTATGCCAGAATGCGATTGAAAGGCGAAGCCAATCCTTCATGGGCTTGCAGACCTGCTTCTTGTCGCCGCCGGACGCCGGCGCCGGCGCGCACACCTCCTCGTCGGCGTTGTAGTAGCGGTACGAAAAGGGGTCGTCCGAGCCGGGCCCCTTGTACAGGACGCGCTTGGGCACGCCCGGGAAGTAGTCGAGGCTGTCTGGGGCGGGGAGGGGCGGGAGCGAAGAAGAAGCGGCGGCGCACGAGGCGTCGGCGTTGGCGTCGCAAGCGCCTTGAGCGGCGGCGGCGCAGCAGGCCCAGGCGACCGCCGCCGCCGCCGCGCAGAGCAGGGCCGCGCGCCCGAGCACGAGGCGGCTTCGCCCCATCGTGCTTGGGTGGTAGCGGCGCGCCTTTCGTTGACTGGCGGATCGGGGGCGATCGATGGGGAGCGGGTGTTTCGGCACTCTCGAGACGCAAGGCAGGGTGATCTAGCTCGCTGTGTGGCGCGCGCGCGCGCGCGCAAAAGGGGGAAACGACAAAGACGGGGCGAGAGAGGTCGGGGGAGCTCGATGTGGCGGTGAGGCAACTTTCGAGTGTTGGAACGCGCTTGCGGCCTTGCGTGCGCGCGATGGCTCTAGTGACGCTGCACCGCCGCCGACCGCCAAAAGCGTCCCATCCGCCCGCGCGCGCCAACAAGGCGGGGGGGCGCGCCCTGCTCCTCACTCGCCCCGCCCACAGCACCACCTGTGCATCCTCTCGGCCCAATCGAGCGCGCGCATTGGCTCGACCTACGACGCAGCTCCCATAGTACCTCTTGCCCTCTCGCCGGCCTCGTTGTCTCGCACGCGCAGGCCGTCGATTTCCCCGGCGATCGCCAACCACCCCCACCCGCTTGCGCCAACGCCCGCGCGCGGCAGCCAACAACCAAATATGTGGACGACGTCCGCGGGCCAGGCGCCCGTCGGCGATCGGGACGCCCGCCCGCTCGCCCTCCCCCTCGCCAGCCTGTCCTTCTCGATCGCGCGCGAGCAGCAGCACCAGCAGCACGCGCTGGTGCGCCCGCGCGCGCCGCTGCCGCTGCCGCTCGCGTCCATCTCGTCGGCCGCCGCAAAGACGAGCGAGCCGCACACGGGCGTGGCGTTCCCCGGCGACTACTGCGTGCACACGCGCGGGCAGTGCCCCGCGCTGACGGGGACCGGGTGAGCGCCCAAAAAAACACTCGTCCATCCAGCGTGCGCGCGCAAAAACGAAGCTGGCCTCGAGCACCGCCGCCGCTTTCCTGACGCCGACGCCTCTCGACGACTGTGCCCCGCGGGGGGGCGGCCCCCCCGCCCCCCCCCCCCCCCCCCCCCCCCAACCACACCCCACCACCCCCACCCCCCACACCCCCCCCCCCCCCCAACACACTACACACACACAACCAACAAACCCACACACCACAGCGTCCGCGCCAAGCGCGTCCTCGGCCTCAAGAACGTCAACGTCTACGCCCTCGGCCTCTACGTCGACGGCCCCGCCGCCAAGCGCGCCCTCCGCGCCGCCGGAGCGAGCCCCTCGCCGGCGGCGGCGGCGGCCGACCAGCGCGCGTTTGACGCGCTCGTCAGCGGGTGCGACGGCGTCGAGCGCACGCTGCGGCTGGTCGTCACGACGGGCCTGCTCAAGCGCGCCACGTTCGTCTCGACGCTCGAGGAGCGCCTCGGCCCCGCCCTGCGCAAGGCCGGGGAGCCCGGGACCGTCGACGCGTTCGCCGCGCTGTTCGACGGCGCCAACTTCCGCAGCGGGATGGAGATTGTCTTCTCGACCAGGGGCGGCGGCGAGCTGCGGGCGCGCGTCGACGGCGTCGACCGCGGGAGCGTGCGCTCGCGCGCGCTGTGCGAGTCGCTGCTCGACATCTACCTCGGGCGCGACCCGGTCAGCCCCGACGCCAAGCGGGCCTTTGGGGAGGGCCTGGCCGCGCTGATGAAGGACGCGTGAATGGAAGAGGCTGGTTGCTCAGTGATTTTTTTGCCCTGCCAAGGGTCTGTGTGTAAAGCGCCTTTTTTTCCCCCGAAGCCCCACCGCGCTTTTCTGTCACCGCCTCGAGCTGCCCCCGAGGAGGAGGCCCTCGAGGGCCGCGCCGACCGCCGCCGCCGCCGCCCCGACGACGCTCGCCTGCGGAGGATGACGACGCCAAGAGGCCACCGTGGCGGCCGCCGCCACCGCCCGGCGCGCGCCCGCCTCCCCTCCACCACCGCCGCGCCCGCCGCTCGCCGCCGCCACGAGCGCCGCCTCTTCGGCCGCGCGCCGCAGCCGCTCCTCGGCGTCCGCCAGCAGCAGGCGCGCCTCCACCAGCTGCCGCACGGCCTCGTCGCGCTGAGCGGCGCGGGGCTCGGCGTCGCGCAGGCGCGCCTCTGCCAGAGCGAGCCGCGCGCGCTGCGGCGTCGGCGGGGGTGGCTCCGTCGCCTGCTGCTGCTGCTGCTGCTGCTGCTGCTGCTGCTGCTGCTGCTGCTGCTGCGGCTGCTGCTGCGGCTGCTGCTGCTGCTGCTGCTGCTGCTGCTGCTGCTGCTGCTGCTGCTGCTGCTGCTGCTGCTGCCGCCGCTGTCCGTGCCGCGCCCGCCCAGGCGACGGAGCGTCGTCGTCGGGACCCAGCGCGCTCCCGACCACCTCGCGCCGCTTCATCGGCGAGGAGACCACCGCCACGGCCGCCGACGCCGCCGACGCCTTGCCCGCCCGCTCCCGATCCTCCTCCGCCGCCGCCGCTTGCAGCCGCCGCCGCAGCACCTCCCGCTGCGCCTCGGCCTCCGCCAGCCGCCCCGCAAGCGCGTCGGCCCGCGCCTCGGCCGCCCGCGCCCGCGCCTCCACCCCCGCCCGCTCCTCGAGCAGGCGCGCCAGCTGCTCGCGCGCCGACCGCAGGGCCGCCGCCGCCGCCGCCGCCGCCGCCGCGCCCGCCGTCATGGTGCAGGCCGGCACCGCCAGCACGCCGCGCCGCGGCCGCGTGCGCACGGACCGCAGGCGCTGCGCGTACCGCAGGGAGCAGCACGTCTCGGGCCACGCGGCGTCCGAGGGCGAGACGCACGCGACCATGACGGTGCGGCTGCTGCCTCCCAGGGCCGGGCGCAGCAGGCGCGTCAGCACGTGGTCGCGGTAGGGCACGTGGCGCGGGGCCGGCGGCGGGAGGAGGGCGGCGGCGGCGGCGGCGGTGGTGGCGCTGCCAAGGCTGGCGCCGCGGGGCGACGAGGGGGCGGACGAGCAGGGGGTGGCGAGGAGGCTGCTCGCGCCGGCGCCGAGAGGGCCGGTCGTGGTCGCCGCCGTGGTCGCCGCCGCCGCCGCTGCAGCAGCAGCAGCAGCAGCCGAAGCCGAAGCGGCGGCGGCGGCGGCAGCAGCGGCCGCCGAGCGCGCGTTGGCCGCTAATGCGTCGATCACGTTTCCGAGCGCCAAAAGGCCAAAGTTGATCTTGCAAGCCTCGGCCAGGCGCGCGCCCCCGGGACCCGCCCCGCTGCGCGCCTGCCGCTCGCTGCCGGCCAAGTCGACGAGCATCAGGCGCGACTCGCACACCTCGCCGCCGCCGCCGTCGCCGCCGCCGCCGCCGCGCGTCGAGGTGCGCACGCGCAGCGTGAATACGGCGTGCGAGCGGGACGAGCGCGCGTTGGCCGCCGTGCTGGCCGTGGCGCGGCCGCGGCAGGCGGCGCGCAGGGCGCCCAGGGCGGCGCCCGGGTCGTCGGCAGGCACCTCGGTGAGCCCCGGCAAGGAGAGGAACTGGTCGGTCGAGGCGAGCGCGTCATCGCCGCCCGTCGACGCCGCGGCCCCCGGTGGGAGGTCCCGCCACGCGATCGCGGGAGGGGGCGGCGGCGGGGAAGACGCGCAGGCGGGGGCCGCCGCCGCCGCCGCCTCGGCCTCGGCGTCCGCGGCGGCGGCGGCAGCAGCGGCGGCGGCCAGCAGGTCGTGCAGCGCGTCGCCGTGGACCTCGAGGCACGAGGCGTAGACGCGCGCGGCGTCGGGGCCGTGCGCCTCGCGCAGCCGCTCGGCGCGCGCGCAGAGGTCGCGGATGGCCAGAGGTGCGAGGCCGACGAATCGCCCCTCGTCGTCGCCGTCGTCGCTCGCGTCGGCCGCCGTGCCCATCGTGTGCGTCTTGCCGCCGCCCGTCGCGCCGTACGCCAGGACGCACGCGCTCTCCGCGTCGTCGACCACGGCGCGCACGAGGGGCGCGACGAGGTCGCCGTACATCGCCGACGGGGGGCGCGCGAGGGGGGCTTGCGCGGCGGCGTACAGCCCGTCGAACGCGCCGAACGACAGCGGCAGGCTCGCGGCCGCGGCGCCCGACACGCCCGCCGCCGAGGCGCCGACGCGCTTTCCGTCGGCGCCCACGACCACGATCGAGGTCGCGCCGTCCTGGCGCTCGGCGTCGATGAGCGGCCGCACGTGGACCGCCACGCGGATCGGGGCCGGGGCCGCCGCGGACATTTTTTGCCGCGCCGTCGGACGCGCGCGGGGAGCGGGAGACCGCACTACGGCGGGTCGAGCGGCTGTCGGTTGCGGCGCGTCCCTGCGCGCGTCGCGCTCGGGCGCGGCCGCGGCCGCGTACGACGACGGTCTCGAGCTGCTCGGGACCCTTGGACAGTTCAGTTGCCGTCGGTTGTTGCTCCTTTTTTTTTCAACAGCAAGTTCCGTTGGTCCTCGACGGCCTCTCGGCTCGTTCGTTCGGCTGGCTTTCCCTAAGGATGCGCACGAGGTGCCTAGGGATGACTAGGGGGGGGGGGGGAACATTGGAGCACGAATTTGTATCGAGACTGAGCCGACCCCCGCGCGCAGCCCGCTTTTTCTGTGTCGGTGTCGCCGCCGCGCCAGGCCGCCGCCGAGCGAGCGAGCGAGCGAGCGAGCGCTGCGCACGTCCCCGCCGCGCCGAGCCGAGCCGAGCCGTTTGCAACGTTTTGGTTTTCCGACGATCTAAAAAAAACACGACTAGAACCACAGCACGTCCTCCGGCAACTGCCCCCCGGACGCCCTGCACCCGGCCACGTCAAACACCACGAACGCCCGGTCCGCCGCCAGCAGCGGCGTGTCCGCGGGCGGGTTGGTGATCGTGCAGGAAAAGCGCTGCCCGCGCTGGCTGACGGCGCGAAACAGGCCGAGCGGCAGCATGCGGCGGTCGGCGACCATGTGGTGGAAGAACTGGCGGTACGAGCAGCCCTCGAGGGCGGCGCCGAGGGCGACCTGCACGAGCGTGGGGCACTCGCCCGAAAAGGCCGAGGCCGAGGCCGAGGCCGAGGCGCGGCTGCTGCGCGAGGCGGCGGCGGCCTGGGGGGCGGCGCGTCGGCGGCGGCCGCTGCCGCTGCGGTCGTCGCTGCCCTCGGCGCTGGCGGCCGCGCCCGCGTCGGCCGCGACAACGGACGACGGCAGGCGGCCGCCGCCCAGGGGGAAATCCGCCGGCGCGGGAGCCGCCGCGTCGAGGCCGCCACCCACCTCCCCACCCTCCCCACCCCCGCCACCACCGCCCGCCTCTGCCGCCGCCGTCGCCGCCGCCAACGCGTGCGCCGCCTTGAGCGTGCGCCACCGCCGCAGCCGCTGCACGAGGCGCGCCGCCTCGCGCCCGCCGCCCCCCGCGTGCCACGCCGAGAGCAGGCGCTGCAGGAGGGCGTCGCTGCGCCGGTTGGTGAACGCCATGACCATCAGGGCGTCCAGGGAGCGGGGCATCAGCACGGTGCCCGACAGGTAGGCGGGCGCAAGCTCCTCGGGACGCAGCCCCGCGGGCAGGCCGGCCACGGGGTGCACGGGGCGCAGGAACGCCGCGTAGCCCGCCCAAACGAGCTCGGTGACGATGCGCATGGCCGGGTTGAGCGCGCGCAGGGCCTGGTAGGCGCCCAGGACGGACGAGTCGTACAGCATGTGCGCCTCGAGCAGCGCCTCCTCCTCGTCGGCGCCCGCGGCGACGGCCGCGGCGGCCGAGGCGGCGACGGCCGCGGCCGTCTCGCCGCCCGCGCCCGCGCCCGCGAGGAGCAGCGCGTGCGTGGCGCCCTCGGCGTTGGCGCGCAGCAGGTCGTCGGCGCTGACGATGCTGCCGGCGGCCGCCGCCGCCATGCCGCCGCCGCCGCCGCCGCCGTACCCGCCGATGCCGTATATGCGGCCGCCCGAGTTGCTGTTGTTGAGGCCCGGGGCGGCGGCGGCGGCGGCGGGGGGCGGGGAGCCGGCCGCCGCTGCCGAGGGGGGCGGCGCGCCGCCGGCCGACGGCCAGGGGCCGCGCCAAGCCGGGGGCTGATCGGCACCACCCCTCAACTCGCCCGTCGACGTCGTCGCCGCGCCCTCGCCGCTGTTGAGCACGATCACGTACACGTCCTGGAAGCGCGCGATGTCCGCCCAAAGCGTGTCGGAGCGCGGGCGCTCGCGGCTAAGCACGACGATCGGGCGCGCGCGCGTCAGCACGCGCGAGCGCAGCGGCGCGATCAGGGCCAGCAGCGAGCCGAGCGACGCGGGCGTGCCCGTGATGAGCACGTGGCCCGAGAAGGGCACGCGGTCAAGCACCATGCGCGCGACGAGGTCGGCGTCGCGCACGGCGTCGAGGCGGGCGGCGGCCTGCTCGGCGTCCTCGCCGAGCTCGGCGGCCTCCGGGGCGCGCGAAAAGAGGTCGGCGGGCGGGAGCGCTCCGACGGCCGTGCGCGCGGCGGCGGGCGCGGCCGCCGCGGCCTCGGAGGACGCGCCGCCGCCGCCGCCGCCGCCGCCGCCGCCACCGCCGCCGCCCTGAGAGCCCCAGCGCGAGGAGGACTGCGCGAGCCGGTGCTGCGCGGGCGGCGGCGAGGTCGGCGCAGCGGCGGCCGCCTCTGCCGCCGCCGCCAACGCCCCCCGCGCCGCCCGCGGCGCCCCCCCCTCTGTCCGCAGCAAGTAGTGGCGCGCCATGTAGGCGCGCGCGGCCAGGCGCGCGTCGCGGCTCGCCGAGCGCAGGAGCGTCGTCGGGATGAGCGACTCGTGCGTGTTGTAGGCGCGGCGGCCGTGCTCGGCGCGCCGGGCGGACGCCGACGGGGCGCGGCCGTGGGCGGGGCCGTTGCCGGCGGCGTGCGCGCCCGCGCCTGCGTCTCCGCCGCCGCTGCCGCCGCCCTGGTTGTGCCGGCCGCTGCCGCCGGTGCGCGCGGCCGCGAGCGTGGCGATCGAGCGCTGCCGCTCCATGAAGCTCATGCTCCCGCGGCCGATCGGCCGGGCAGCGGGGACCAGGACCGGCGGCAGAGGCGGCAGAGGCGGCGGCGCAGAGCCACCGTCGCCGCCACCCTCCCTCCAGCCCCTGCCAAACGCCGCCATCGTGCGCGCGTGCGCCGCCGCGGCGCGCTCGGCCTCGCGCCGCGCGCGCCACTGGGCCAGGTCGCGCTCGCGCGCCTCGACCACCGCGGCGACCGCCTTGACGTCCTGCGCGAGCAGGTAGCCGCACGTCCCGGCGTCGATGACCGCGCCGAACGGCGCGATCTGCAGGAAGCTCACGTGCTCGCGGCCCCCGGCGGCGGCGGCGGCAGAGGCAGAGGCGTTGTCGCCGCCCGCCGCCGTCCGAGAGGGCGCTGCGCCGACGCCGCCGCCGCTAAAGCCGCCGCCCCCGCCCGCCCCGTCGTCCAGGCCGCCGCCGCCGCCCTCCTGCGACGCGAAAAACGCCCCCTCCTCGGCCCCGCGGATGCGGTCGAGCGCCAGCAGCACGGCGCCGCAGTGGTCGTACACAAACGCGGCCGCCTCCTCAAAGGCGCAGCCGTGCAGGGCGCGGGGGAACGCCCCGGCCTCATACAGCTCGTGCCCGGCGCCCCGCGCGTAGTCGATCAGCCACCCGGGCAGGTCGGGCCGCTGCTCGCGCGTGGGCGCCTCTCCCGCGGTCGTGGCGGCGTTGCACAGGAGGGTGATGGCCCCCGGGCACAGGAGCGAGTGGCTGAGCAGGGCGTTGCGCAGCTCCCCGAACACGACGATGCGCAGGCCCGCGGAGAGCGCGGCCCAAAAGGCGGCGCCGACGAGCGTGCCGACGTCGTCGTCGCCAAAGTCGCGGTTGGCGGCCGCGCGGTAGCCGGACTGGGAGGCGCCGTGGACTTCGGCCGCCACGTTGACCTGGGCGACGCGCAGCACGGCCGCGAGGCTTGCGGCCGTGTCCGCGGAGCGCACGTCGGGCGGCGGGTGGAGGGGGTCTCCGTCGTCGGCGGCGGCGTTGCCCGGCGGCGCAAACGCGGGCGCGCCGCCAGCGCCGCCGGCACGGGCCCGCTCCGCCTCGGCCGCGTACTCGCGCTCCACCAGGCGCTGCTGCTCCTTGGCCGCCCGGCGGCGCGCGGCGCGCGCCTCCTCGCGCAGGATGCGGCCGCTGGCCGTGCGCGCGCGGCCGACGAAGCTGTCCCCCCCGTCGCCGTCGCCGCCGCCCGCGTCGCTGCCGCTGCTGCTGCCGTCGGAGCTGCTGTCGTCCGAGGACGACTGCCGCGCGTGGCCAAGGTCGCGCTGCGCGCGCAGGACGGCGGCCGCGCGCTGGGCGGCCGAAGGCGGGGCGGGCATGTTGGGGGCGGGCGTGTGCGCGCCGTCGCCGCCGTCGCGGCTGTCGTCGCTGCCGTCGTCGGCTGCCGCTGCTGCTGCCGCCGCCGCCCCCTCGTTGTTGCCGTCATCGTGCGGCGGCCGCGGCCGGTGCGCCAGGCTGCCACGCAGCAGGCCGCGCCGCCGCCGCCCCCGCCCGAGCCCCCGCGCCGCCGCCGCCACCGCCGCCGCCTCGTGCAGGTCCGCGGCCGCGAGCGCGCCCAGGCGCGTGCGGTCGTGCAGGCCGCGCATGACGCGGTTGAGCATGTGCCGCGACTCCGGCAGGAGCAGCTGCACGAAGATGTCGGGGACGTGCGTGCGGGGCGGCGAAAACGACGGCAACAGGCACCGCGGCAGGCACGCCGCCAGCCAGCGGCGGCGCCACGCCGCGCGCCGCCACGCGTCGGCCGCGGCGACGGCGGCCTCCTGGAGGTGCGTGCCGATCGCCAGCAGGGTCATCACGGCGCGCCGGTCCGCGGCGGCCGGGTCGACCGACGCGCGGTCGACGATCACAAAGACCGCGTTCGCCGAGGCCGCGGCGGCGCGCGCGAGGTCCACGGGCCGGAAGGGCGTGCCCTGCAGGTAGTGGAGCTTGGCGTTCCCGCCGCTCGAGCTCGCGAGCGCCTGCTTGACGGCGAGCGAGGGCGGCTGCGGCGACAAAAAGACCGTGCGCATCTCGGCAAAGCCCTTGTCGCTGTGGTACAGCTCGGACGTGAAGTTGCCGACGCTGTCGCCGTCGAGCGAGCCCGTGACCACGACGTGCGGCGCCTTGCCAAACAGCCCCGGGCCGCGGTAGCTGTTGCGCTGGTAGACGGAGGTGGCCCCGAGCGCGTCGAGCAGCTTTGTCGTGAGGAACGGCAGCGTGACGAAGCTGATCCCGAGCATGACGACCGTGAGCGCTTGCGTCCATCCCGTCTTTGGCGATATGTCTCCGTAGCCCACGGTGGTGAGGGTGACGCATCCCCAGTACAAGGCGGCGCCGAAGGAGATGTCTTTGTTATCCGACTCGGGGTCGCGGCGCTCGACTTCGTAAAAGAGCGTCGCGGCGAGGACGATGAACGTGACAAACGTGAATCCGAGGAGGGCGGCGGCGCGGTTGACCTCGGACGCCAGGGCCGTGGGGGAGTCGTGGCGGGTGATGGTGAAGAGGCGCACGACGCGCAGGACGCGAAAGACGCGCAGAAAGGCGAAAGCGGGGATGATGCCGTCCTCGCGCGGGAGCCAGATCGTGAGCGCGACGGCGGCAAACGTCGGCAGGGTCGTCAGGGCATCGATGAGCGTGCCGAAAGAAAACAAAAAAGGCAGGCGCTCCTCGCTGATCCAGAAGCGCAGGGTCCAGTGGGCCGCGAAGAAGATGGCGAGGCCCAGGTCGGTGTAGAGAAAGGCGCGCGCGACGGGGTCGGTCGACATCAGCTCGGCCTGGCCGCTGACGGCCTCGGGCGACGAGGGGGCGCCCCCTGGGGCGGCGCCGCCCGTCGGGCTCGGGGAGTAGATCGCGTAGGTCGACGCGATGTACATGAGGACGCTCGCGACGGACAGCGCGCAGTCGAACATCATCAGGCGCTGCTCCGTGCCCGAGTCGCGCAGCCACGCGGCCGCCAGGCGGCGGAACTGCACGCGCGCGAGCACCGCTTCGTGCGCGTCCGACGCGCGGTGGCGCTCGAGCGCGGCGCGGAACGCGCGCTCGACGTGCTCGTCGTCTTCTTGATCGTCGTCGCCGTCGTTGTTGTTGTCGCCGCCTTGTTTCTTCTTGCGCCTGCCGCCACTGCCGCCGCCGCCCCCCTCCATCTGCTTGCGGTAGCGCGCAAAGTAGCGGAGGCGGTGCTTGTCGCTGCTGCTGGGGTCGGCGGCCGCCGCGGCTGTCGCAGCAGCGGCGGCGCCGCCCGCCTGGCGCCGGCGCATGCTGCTGGTGACGGCGACGCTCGGGCGCAGGCCGTCGTCGCCGGCGCCGGTCAGCCCCGACTCGATGTCGTCGCCCGCGCTCGTCGTCGCCGCCGTCAAGGCCGGCGGCGGGGCGGGGCCTCCGCGGCCGCCGCCGCCATCGTCGCCGTCGTCCTCGACCTCCAGGTCCTCGAGGCGCAGGGCCGCGGCCTCCTCCTCCTCCTGGTGCTGCTGCTGCCGCGTGCCGCCGCCGCCGCCGCGCGCCGCGGCGGCGGTCAGGGCGGCGCTGCGCGCCTCGAGCGAGCGCCCTGCCGCGCTGCCGCTGCCGCGGCCGCTGCCGCCGGCGAGCGGCGAGAGCGTGTCAGCGGCCTCGTCTGCGGGCGGCGGCGGCGTTGGCGTCGCATCGGGCGGTGGCGTGGGGCGGCGCGAGCGGCCCCACATGGTGCGTAATCGGTGTAATTGGTTGGGCGGCGGGCGGGGTCGCGTGCTTCTGGCGGGCGCGAGTGTCTGTCGGGTGAGAGAGGGGAGAGGGGGTGGCCGGGCGCGCCGTGCTCCCGCGCGTCGACGCGGAGGAGGTCGGATGGGCGCGCGTCAAGGTCGTCTGGGGGTTGAGAGAGAAGGTCAGGAGTCGGTTCGGAGGAGCGGAGCCACGTGCGGTCGGGCCGTGCTTCAAGGCGACGTGGCGGCGTCGGCGGGGGCGGCGGGGGGGTGGCACCACA
>Ga0315905_10007070_pt1 | contig 11388 bp, 6 predicted proteins | sample LakEriMetagenome_5_FD_203522 | JGI IMG/M metagenome (GOLD analysis project Ga0315905, IMG submission 203522) | Freshwater fungal communities from buoy surface, Lake Erie, Ohio, United States - Buoy 4 MA121 | ecosystem: Environmental > Aquatic > Freshwater > Lake | place: USA: Lake Erie, Ohio...
CAATTAAATTATCAATATCTAATATAACATCTAAGTATTAATTTAATTATTAATAAGTTTTATTATTTATTTTATTTATTTAATTAAATTATTATTAATCAAATTCTAATATATATTTAAACCAATCACCTAATCTTTTAATTATATTTTATTAATAATTATCATCATTATTATTTATAATAGATCCATAATAACTAATTTATTTTTCAATATTATTATTTTTATAATTTCTTGAAACTCTACCTTCTTTTTATTATTCTAATACATTATTAATTTATTTTTAATAATACAAATTAAAACCAAAATCTATTTAAACATCATCAAAACCTTCAGTTGCTCTTAATATAGATAATAAAATACTATTATTATTTTATTATTTAAATTTAAATATATTATTATATGTATTTATTTCTTAATTATTAGTTTTTGAATAAGTAGGATAAAATTAAATATTTTTAATATTTTCATATTTCATTTAATTATTTATTAAAAATTAATAAAATTATTTTAAATTATTTTTTGAATTAAACCATAATATACCTTTTTTTAACATTGATTTTTATATGAATTTATTTAAAAATTATAAAAAATATTCAAAACCTATTTAATTTAATATACCATAATTAATATTATCATTATTTTATTCATAATTTATTCCATTTTTTTAAATATTTATAAATATCCATTTATTTTTAACTCTATCTTTATCTTCAATTGATTATAAATATGAACGTTAATATATAATATTAATATTATCTAATTAAATATCTTTAAAAATATTAAATGTTTTAATTTTATTATCATTATTAAATCTACATGGTGTTGCACTAAATCCTATAATTTTATCAACAATATTATTTTTCATATATAATAAAAATTTATTAAATAAATTAGCTCCTGACCAATGTGATTCATCTAAAATTAATAATTTAATTTTAATATTTTATAATTATTTAAATATTAATTCATAATTATTATATTTATTTGATAATATAAATTTATCATTATTTATTATATAAATAATATTATTATTTGTTGTATTATTAAATATTTCAAAATTATGGTCATTATTTATTAAATTAATAATTTAAATATTTAAATTAAATTATGTAATTAAATTATTCATTGATGTTATAAATATATTATCAAAAATTTCTTTTCTTTTTGTCATTATTAATACATCATTTTTATAATTAATTATATATTCAAATATTGTTAAATATTTTATCATAAATGATTTTCCTGATCCTGTAGGAGAAATTATTATACCTGATTTTTATTTTGATAATATAAATTATTAAAAATTATATACTAATTATTATTACCATTATTTTAATTAAATATTATTATTTAACATCTATTATTTTTTTATTAATAAATTATTTTTTTATATTTTTTCTTAATAATCAAAATTAATTAATTATTCATTTAATAATTAATAATTTTCATAATCATTATCTTAATAATATTCATAATATATTTATCTTTTATTAAAATATTATTTTAATTATTCTATATTAATATCAAAATAATATTCTGTTCCACCATTTAATTTTAATCTATTATGATTAAAATCAATTTTTATATCATCATCTAAATCATATGAATTATAATTTAAAATATGAAAATAACCAATAATTTATACTTTGATAGGATAATAAGTTATATAATTTTATATTCTAGCAACTAAATTTTAAGTTGAACCTATTTTGAAACTATTTTATTAAGTATCATATTAATAAGCATATTAATGTTTTAATATATAAATACAATTATTAAATTTATTTTATTACATAATTATAATTTTTTTAAATTATTTATATAAATATATCATTAAATTATTATTTCAATTTTTTATACATAATTAAATCAAAAAATGTAATTATTAAAATATGTAAAATTAAAATATAAACATTAGAGGCTCTAATAATATTAAATAAAAAAAAATAAAATATAGTTTAAATTTAATATATATATATAATATTATCATAGATAAAATGAAATCAAAAAATACAAGTTATAATAAGTTAGTTGATTATTTAACAAAAAAAAGAATAAAAGATAACGATAAAAAAATTACTCATATATCAATTGGGGATTATAATAAAGGTTATTTAATGGGTTCTTTTTCAATTGATGATAATGATTTAATAACTTTTTATAATTATTATAATAAAGCATTAACAGAAGGATATAATTTACATATGTTAGAAAGTCCAAAAGAGCAAGGTCCTATTATAATAGATATTGATTTTAAATATGAATTATTTAAAAATTCAGAAGCAAGAATATATACAGATTATGATATAAATAATATAGTTAAACATTATACAGAAAGTATTAATAAATATATTATATTAAATGATGAAGAAGGTGAAAATTGTATGGCATATATATTAGAAAAAGATAAACCTAAATTTATAGATGAAATTGATGATAAGTATGAATATAAAGATGGATTACATATAATATTTCCTAATTTATGTGTATCGACAAATACTCAATTAATTATTAGATTAGATACTATAGAAAAAATGAAAGAAAATAATGAATTAAAACATTTAGGTTTATCAAATGATATTGAAGATGTTTTTGATATAAATGTGATAGGTAGAAATTGTTGGTTATTATATGGTTCAACAAAGAAAGATGAAGAAAATAATAAATATAAATTAACTAAAATATTAAATAATGATCTAAATGATAGTGATATTAAAGAAGATATATATGAATTGACATCATTATTAAGTATAAGAAAATTTAATAAAGATAAATTATCTAAATTTAAGAATAATTATAATGAAGATGAAATAAAAAAAGAATATGATAGAAAATTAAATTTAAAATCAAATAATGGAATAAGTAAAAATTTCAGAATAACATATAATGATATTGATATGTGTAGAAAATTAATTAAATTATTAAATATTTATAGATCAGATAATTATAAAGAATGGTTAGAAGTTGGTTTTTGTTTAAAAAATATAGATGATAATTTATTAATAGATTGGATTGATTTTTCTAAACAATCAAAAAAATTTAAAAATGGTGAATGTGAAAAATTATGGAAATCATTTAAAAAAAGTGGATTAAGTATGGGTAGCTTACATATGTGGGCTAAAAATGATAATCCAGATAGATATAGTGATATAATTATGTCTCAATATGATGGTTTAATTACAAAAAGTCTAGATGCAACTCATTATAAAGTTGCTTTAGTATTTTATAAGATGTATCAAAGTAATTTTATATGTGAGAGTATTAAACATAAAGAAATATATGAATTTAAATGTCATAGATGGATAAGAAATGATAGTTCTCATTGTATTGTTAAAAAATTAAATGAAGATTTTTATAGTTTATATGATAAATATACAAAAATTATTTATAATAAAATGTCATCATTAAATGAAAATGAATTTGAACAAAAAAATGAGAAAAAAAATTTAGAAAATAAATACAAAGCAGCACAAAATGTATGTAAAAATATACATAATGCAAATTACAAAGATAAATTATTATCAGAATTACATAAATTATATTATGATGAATATTTTTTTAATAATTTAGATAGTAATAAAAATTTAATATGTTTTAATAATGGTGTTTATGATTTAGATAAAATGGAATTAAGAAATGGAAGACCAGAAGATTGTATATCATTATCAACTAATATTAATTATATTGTATATGATTCAAATAATCCTAATATTATAAAATTAGAAAAATTTTTTGAAGAAATACAACCTAATTTAGAAACAAGACGTTTTTTATATATAATTTTAGCAAGTTGTTTAGATGGAAATCAAAGAAATCAAATTTTTCCAATTTTAACAGGTAATGGAGCAAATGGAAAAGGTAGATTAGCTAAATTAGTTGAAGATGCCTTAGGTGATTATGCATCAACTATTGATGTATCATTTTTAACTCAAAAAAGAACAAGCCCAGGAAATGCCAATCCTCAATTAGCCAAAACAAAAGGTAGAAGAATTATTATTTTACAAGAACCAGATAATTGTGATAAATTAAATACAGGTTTAATGAAAAGTATAACAGGAGGAGATAAATTAGAAGCAAGAAAATTATATGGTGATCCATTTATTATTGATCCTCAATTTAAAACTTTTTTAGTTTGTAATAATTTACCAAAAATAGAAACAATAGATGGTGGAACTTGGAGAAGAGTTAGAGCAATACCATTTAAATGTACATTTAAAGATAATCCAGATATTAATGATCCATATCAAAAAAAAGCAAATCCAGATTTAGATGATGATTTAAAATTAATGAAAGAAGCTTTATTATCTAAATTAATTGAAATATATAAAGAAACAAAAGGAAAAATAACATTTATTCCAGATGAAGTTATGGAAGAAACTAATCAATATAAATCAGATTCGGATATTTATGAACAATATATTTTAGATAATTTATTAATTACAAAAAGTAATAATGATTATATTAATGAAAAAGAATTATTTAAACATTTTAATGATTGGAAATTAACAGAAAAAAAGAATATGAAAACAATTATTGATAAAAAAACATTTATCAAAGATATGAGTAATAAATTAGGTAAAACTAAAAATAATAATTTTATTGGTATTGTTATAAAAGATAATTATGATTTAATGACAGAAACAGAAAATAAATCAATAGCTTCAGCTAATACTAATGATGCTATTGAATATGATAAAAAAATGAAAATGAAAAGTATTATAATTAAAAATAGTGATATGGTTATTTGATTTTTTTATTATTTATTTATTTATTATTTATTATATTATTATATTATAATAAATAAAAAAATTGAAATTAATTTCATATAAATAATTATTATATATATATTATAAATAATATATATAATGAACGATTTTATTTGTAAAATATGTAATTATTCATTAATTATTTAAAAAAATATAATAGTAAATCCATAATTAAAAGAATTTATAGTATTAAATTCAGAAAAATTTATTTAATTAGTATAAAATATATAAAATAATAATATTATGAATGATTTAGATTTAAAATTAAAATTTAGTGAAAATGATTTATAATAATATTTGAAAAAAAGTAAATTAGATTAATCAACATAATAAAAAGTTATGTAAGTTTATTAAGATATAAATAATTTGAAAAGATAATAAATAAATTATATTAAAATATGTACAGGTTGTGATGAAAAATATAATTTAGAACCTGGAACAATTATATTTTCAACAAATATGAATAAATAAACAATTATATTTAATGATGATAATATTGATTTAAAAATTTATGATTAAACATTACCAAGAACAAAAGATTATATATGTCCTAATTAAACTTGTATAAGTAATACAATTAAAGAAAATGATAATAATTATATTGATATAATGATATAAAAAGAAGCTGTTTTTTATAGAGGTGGTATAGATAATTATAATTTAAAATATGCATGTTGTTTATGTAAGACAAGTTGGAATATTTGAGAAAAAAATTGATTAATTTATTATAAATACTTATTTATTTATTATAAATATAATATTCATATAATATATCATTATTGTAAAATGAAAAAATAAAATAAAAAGATATAAAAAATCAATGATGAAAGTAGTGAAGAATTTGATGAAAAAATGAAAAAAAAATAATTAATTGATAATAATTAATTAAATGAAAATAAATATGAAGAAAGTAGTAGTGATGATACAGATTAATATATTGATTCATCAAGTGAAAATTTAGAAGATACAGAAAAAAAAACATTAAAAGATAGTGATGAAGAAACAATTGAATTAAAAGATTATGATAAAGATACAAATAGTTATATATCAAATGAAGAATAAAGTTTAGAATAAATAAATGATGAAAATATAAAGATTGATAATTAAATTGATGATGAATAATAGAGTAATATTAGTGATAAATAAAATGATTGTATATTTGATTATGATGATATTAATTTTTATGAAAATGAATAAAAAATATAATTATAAAGAGTTTTAGATGAAGATAGAATATCAGATACAAAATTATATGAGTATGAAAAAGTTAGAATTATATCAACAAGAACAACTTAAATATCAAGAGGTGCTAAAATATTTTTTAAATATTAAGGTAGTCCATCAGCATATGAATTAGCAATAATTGAATTATAATTAAAAATGACTCCATTATTAATAAAAAGAATTCTTCCAAGTGGTAAATATGAATTATTTAAAATTAATGAATTAGAATTTGATGAAGATTTAAGTATTTCTAAATTTATCATAAAATAATGATTATATTTATTTGAATTTATGATATTTATTATTTGAATTTATGATATTTTTTTATTTAAATTTATGATATTTTTTTATTTAAATTTATGATATTTTTTTATTTAAATTTATAATTAAATATATATAATAATATATTATTATATATATTTATTATGATAAATATATTTATTGATATATAATAAATTTAATTAAATTTAAATAAATTAAATGATATAATATTTTTTATTTTAATTAATATATTATTAATTAAATAATAATTATTTATTTAATTTTAATATATATTATTTTAATTAATATTAATTCATTAAAATTTTGATTAATATTAATTAATTAATATTAATTTATTATTATTATAATTAGGATTAAATTTTTGATTATTATTTTAAATAATAATATATTTATAATATATATAATATTAAATAATAATATATATATTATATATAATTGATATGAGTAATAAATGTTTTTATATTTTATTATTTTTAATTATGATAATTTTATTAACAATAAAATGTTATATTCATTACAAAAAGAATTATGAATGTTTTAATGATATACGTTCAAAAAATAATTTAAATGATTTAGATTATTTATTTGATTTTAAAGAATTTAAAAAAAATATGACTGAAAAATGTAATGATATTAATAATAGACAAATTGAATTAAATAAATTAATGAATGATGAATGTAATAAAAATAACATTAATTCAGATTTAAAATGTAGAACATTAGAAGAAAATAATATATATTTAAATGAAAATAAAAATAATTATTGTAAATTTTCAGATAAACAAATAGAAGGATTTTCAAATGATAATTATTATCATCATTATAATTAATCATTTTTTACATACTAACCAATATAATTTTGATGGATTTTTATTTTTTATTTGATTAATATTTATTTTATATTTAAATGTTCTATCATATATATCAATAATTTATAAATTATTTTAATTTAATAATAATTTTAAATCATCATAACTTAAATAATTTTCAATACTATTATTATAATAATCATTTAAATTACCTTTGTTATTTATACAATAATATAATAAATGTTCTAATTTAATTAAATTTTAATCTTATATTGTTTAACAATCATGTTCTTTAATTAATATTATTCCATCATCATCTAATATATCATATAATTATTTAATTACATTATTTCTTTATTCAATATGTAAATGATGTAATACAACCATACAAAATATTATTTTAAATTTTTTATTTAAATTTAATTTAACATTATCCCAATATATATATTAAATATCTTAATTAATATTATCATATTTTTCTATCCAATTTTAATTTTCAATACAATATATTTAATCATTATTTGATTATATATATTAACCAAATTAATATATAAATTATCCATAACCACCACCAAAATCTAATATATTTTATTATTTACATTAAATATATTATTAAATATTATTAAAAATATTATCAATTAGATAATTATTATTTTTATTTTTTTATATTTGATTAATTTAAGAAAAGATATATTATAATTTAGTTAATATTTGATAATCATCTAATAAATAATTTGATTATATTAATTTCTTGAAAATTAATATTAATATATTAATTTAATATTCATATATTTATTTATTTTTTAATATTTTCTTAAAAATTATTTCTAAATTATAATAATTATTTGAATTGACTATTTATTTAATTAATTACATTTTATATATATATATTTAATAATTATGATATTTTTAAACAATATAATGAATAATTAAATATAAAATAAATTTATAAATAAATCAAATCATTTAATTAATAAATTTAATTTATTTTGTATTAATATAATTGCTTATTAATAATTTGGTTATTATTTTGTATTAATATAAATATATTAATTTTTATTTTTAAATTTAATTGTTGGGCCATATTAACTAATATAATAAATAATATTTTATTAATTATATTAACCTAAAATTATTTCTTCAATAACATTTAATTTTTATAATTATGATCTAAATATATCATAAAATTATTTTAACATTTCATGCCATATTAATTAACCATTTGCTATTTAATCTAACTAATCTTCAATATTTGATGTAAATTTATAATCAACAATATTTGAAAAATTATCATTTAAGAATTTAATTAAATCAAAACCTAATTATGATGGTTAAAATACATTTTTTTAATAACCTATTTTTTATTAAACATTTTTATTTTTAATTTATAATTATTTATTTAAAATAAATTATTTTATCTATATTATTTAACCTTTAATATTACATTATTTAACATAATCATAATTCTATATTTTTGTTAAAATAGATTAATATGTTGCTGGTCTTCCTATATTTAATTATTCTAATTTTTTAATTAATGTTGCTTCATTATATCTATTAGATATTTAATTACATTATTATTATGCTATAGCTTATTTAAATATAATTTAATTTTAATTAAATATATCATAAAAAATAGATTATTTATTTAATTAATCATAAATAATTAAATATCCATCAAATAATAAATTTTTAATTTATCCTTGAAATATTATATATAATTTATTATATAATTTAAATTATATTTATTGATATTGAGAATTTGACATTTAACTTGCTATAGTTCTTTACCAAATAGATTTATATATTTATTCTTAAATGGTATTTTTTAATTCATGTTATTATAGATTAATCAAAGAAATATTACAAGGTCTTATACATTCATGAGCTTCTTAAGAATATTAATTTTTTGATTTATATTATCTTTATAATAAATATTTTTCATCATAATTTTATAATATATATTCTTTTATTTATTATAAACATTCTTAAGAAATCATAATATTATCTGTTCTCATATATGTTATTAATCCTAATTCATATAATTATTATAAATATTACATAATTTATTAAACATTTAATTTAAATTATAAAATACAAAATTATTATATTGTGCTAGTTATAAATGGTTCATCAGGTTTTTATTAAATAATATTTTTTTATATATTTAATATTTTAAATTAATTATCTTATTAAATCATTTTAAAAATACAATCAATATCTAATCTATTAATTACATTATCAATTAATTTATTATTTTTTATAGTTTAAAACCATAAATTACATTAATATTATTAATTATTAATTAAAAATATTCCATATAATTTATATTAAAATTATATATTATTTAATTAATCATTTATTTTATATTCTTTTTCAACAATTAATTTAACAACAACTGATTATACTCGTCCTGTTCCTAAATATTTTTTTTATTGAGATTATGATTATATATTTTTTAATAATGGTGATATTTTATATCCTACTAATCTATCTAATATTCTCCTAGTTTAATAAGCATAAAATAAATTCATATTAATTTATTTAGGTGTTTATAAAGATTTTAATATTTCTATTTTAGTTATACTATAAAATATTATTCTTTAATATTATTATAATTATAATATTTATTATATATGATAAGCAATACCTTCACCTTCTCTATCTCCATCAGTTGCTATTATTACTTATCTATTTGAATATTATTTCATTTCATTAATAATATTTAATTTATCATTATTAATAATATATATTGGATTAAAATTATTTTAAATTTCAATTGATAAATTATTTTTATCTAAATCTCTAATATGACCTGATGATGCCATAATTTTATAATCTTAACCTAATATTTATTAAATTTTTTTAATTTTACCAAATGATTCAACTATTAATAAATAATTCATATTGATATATTAATAATATATTTTATATATTTTAATTATATATATTATTAATATATCAATTTTTTATATATCAATTAATTATATATCAATTAATTATATATGGATATTGAAATAACAAATATAATTACTTATACTAAAATATTAAATCCAAGTTTATTTATTTATAATAATTTATTTTTAATAGATACTTTGAATAATGATTTATTATATTTATTAAATGTTAAATCAAATGTATTAAATAATGTTGAAAATAGACAATCATTTGTTAATAATATTATTTTAGAATTATATGCTCATTTGATATCTATATCAAATTATGCTATTGATAATGATAAAAAATATGATGTAGCAAAAAATATATTAAGTAAATATAATGATAATTATTTATTAAAAAGTTTATCATTATTAATAGTATTTAAAGATAATATTAAATATAATACTATTTTTATTGAAAAATTAAAAATTAGAATTAATCAAATATATGATAATGGTTTTAAAAATAATGATTTTTCTATTCCTATTAATATTATAAAAGATAATATTAAATTATTAAAAGAATTAAATGAAGGTTCTATTGATGAAGTTAATTTATGTAATTTTATTATATCAATTTATAAAAATATTGTTGATATATCATATCATCTTTTTATTAATCAAAAAGATAGTGCTGTTATATGTCAAAAATTCTTATCTAGACATAATGATTTAATGAAAGAATTATCAAATGATTATTCTTTTTTTGGTTCTGGTTTAGAAATGATTGATATGTTGAGAAAAAATTATGTTAAATTAGATGATTTAGATAATGATGAATTAAAATATAATATTAATGAAATAATTGATGATAAATTTATGAGATTATTTGAAAATATACCATCAACTTATAAAAATATTGAATTAAAAAAACTATATAATGATGAAATTAAAAAAAATATTGATGAATTGAAAATAAAAATTACTGAAAATAATATCAATTTTTATAATTTATTAAACTATATCATAAATTGTATGAATATAGTTGAAAATGTATTAATTATTACTTATTCAAATAGTAATTTAATTAAATTACAATTGATTTATAAATCATTATATCAATACTTAATTGAAATTAATGATTTAATTACTATATTAAGTGAAAAAAAAACTGAAAAAAAAATTATTGAAAGTTTTTCTTCTAATTGTTCATGTAAATTATCTAAATTTGTTTTATTTTTATTTTTTTGTTTTATTATTTATATAATATTAAAAAAATATAAATGTATAAAATAATATCATATTTAATAAATTAATTTAATTTAATATTAAATTAATTTATTATTCATTATATTATAATATTTATTTATTATTCATTTCATTATTATCATAAATCAATATTTTAATTTTATAAATATTCTTTATTTA
>Ga0315905_10007071_pt1 | contig 11388 bp, 9 predicted proteins | sample LakEriMetagenome_5_FD_203522 | JGI IMG/M metagenome (GOLD analysis project Ga0315905, IMG submission 203522) | Freshwater fungal communities from buoy surface, Lake Erie, Ohio, United States - Buoy 4 MA121 | ecosystem: Environmental > Aquatic > Freshwater > Lake | place: USA: Lake Erie, Ohio...
AAAACTGTTAATGCTGCACTAAGCAACACATTTGGTTTTGGCGGTCACAATGCATCTGTCATTGTGAAAAAATATAACTCCTGATTGTAATTACACTTACGCTGATTAATCATTAACTTAACAAGCCTATCTGTATTTTATGCTTGTTTGTTTCAAATGATTTACTTTCGGTAAACAATTTTTTTATTTTGAATTTTATCAAAGCCCTGTTTCGTAACAAAGCGCACACTGCTTTTAAAATCCAACTCAAAAATGTTTTGGGATTTTCCCCCAATAACCTTTCACTTTATCAAATGGCGCTCAGCCACCGCTCCATCAGGGAAGGATCAGACGAAAACAATGAACGGCTTGAGTTTCTCGGAGATGCTGTTTTGAGCTCAATCGTTGCTCACCATCTTTTCAAAAAATATCCTTACAAAGGCGAAGGCTTTCTTACAGAAATGAGAAGCAAAATGGTGAACAGACAAAAACTTAATGAAATTGCCCTTAAAATGGGCATCAAAAAACTGGCTTTCTACAATAAATTCGACAACGGACTTAAAGGCTCTCAAATTTTTGGAAATACCCTGGAAGCCCTTGTTGGTGCAGTTTACCTCGACAAAGGATACGCCAGAACAGTCAGGTGGGTTGAAAAATACATTATTCTTCCACACCTTTTTTTTGAAGATCTCGAAAGTATCGAGATCAACATTAAAAACAAACTGTACGGATGGGCCAACAAAAACGGTAAAACAGTAGAGTTTGTTACCCTCGATGAAAAAATAGAAAACGGCAGACGGTTGTTTACTATTGCATCCACCGTTGACGGGCAAATTGTTGCTCAATCAAAAGGATTCAATAAAAAAGATGCAGGCAACCTAGCGGCTCAGCTTGCCGTTGAAAAACTCGGACTTTAATTCATGGTTTAACTTTGAAAAAAAACAACATGACATTTGGAATTTTAGGAAGTGGGAGCTGGGGAACTGCAATTGCCAAAATTCTTACAGACAACGGCCAGCACATTCATTGGTGGAACAGAAGCGAAACGGCTATCGCGCAATTCAAGGCACGCTCCCATAATCCGCAATACCTTCCATCAGCCAAATTCGATATGGGTAAAATCACCCTCACTTCAGATGCATGTAAAGTTATTTCAGCTGCTGATGTGATTGTGGTGGCAATACCTTCCGCCTATATTGCGGAATTGTTTTCATCCTTTTCAAAAGACGTATTCAACAACAAAAAAATTCTTTCTGCGGTAAAAGGAATTCTTCCTGATCAAAACCTTTTGTTGAATGATTTTTTACAAGACTCTTTTGATTTTTCTCTTGAAAATTATTTTGCTGTTCTTGGACCCTGTCACGCTGAAGAAGTTGCTGCAGAAAAACTTTCTTATCTCACTTTCGCCGGCTTGGATGAGCATTTTACAACTCAAATTTCCCATTGCTTTAAAACACCTTACCTGAAAACCATCATCAATAAAGACATAATTGGTGTTCAATATGCAGCTGTTTTGAAAAACATTTACGCCGTTGGAGCCGGAATCGCCCATGGCCTGGATTACGGTGATAATTTTTTAAGCGTACTAATTGCCAACAGTGCAGATGAAATGGCCGGCTTTTTGCGTAAGGCAGGAATCATTAATGCTGAAGTAGGTTATATCGAGCATAAAAATTCCTTGTCAGACGGACAGATACACAACAACTATGCAGCTTCAGTTTACATGGGAGACTTGCTCGTTACCTGTTATTCCCTTTTCAGCAGAAACAGAGGCTTTGGCAATATGATTGGCAAAGGATACAGTGTAAAGGCGGCTCAACTTGAAATGAATATGGTTGCAGAAGGTTACAATGCCAGCCGATGTATGTATGCCATCAACCAAAAATTTAAAGCAGACATGCCCATTGCAGAAACCGTTTACAATATCCTTTGGAATAATGTTCAGGCCGCAAAAGCTTTTGAAGCTATGGAGCCTGTATTGATTTGATGATTTTTTTTCTCAATCCTGAAAGAGATCTGCAGCAATTCCGTCGGCAAATAACTTACCCGTTCGCGTTAGCCTGATGTGGCCGTCTGTGTCAATTATATTCCCCGCTTTTATTTGCGGAACAATCTCTTTTATTAAGTTATCATAACTTTTTTTGCCAAATCTTTCTTCGAAAGTAGCATGTGATATTCCTTCGCATTTTCTGAGGGAAGTCATGATGTATTCATTGGCCTGCTGCGATTCACTTAGCACCTCTTCTTCGTATGGTATGCTGTTTTCATTGAGTGATTTGATGTAGGTTTGGTTGTTGGAGACATTCCATCTTCTTTTATTTTTTCCATCATAGGAATGTGCCGATGGACCAATTCCATAATAAGGCAATCCCATCCAATAGCTGCTGTTGTGTCTGCTTCTTTTGCCTGGAAGTGCATAACTGCTTATTTCATATTGCTCATAGCCCGCAGCTTCAAGCGCATCCAAAATCAATAGAAATTGCCTTGCCTGAATTTCAGGATTGGTAGGGGCGGATTTCTGATGTTTTATGGAATGATGTAAAGCCGTTCCCTGTTCAACAGTTAGCGCATAACAGGAAAGGTGGGGAATTTTTTTTGCAATCAGAATTTCAAGTCCTTTAGTAAGCTTCGCGTCCGACAATAAAGGACTTCCAAAAATAAGGTCGGCCGAAAAATTGTTTATTTCCGAAGCCATAATTAAATCTATACTTGCAATCGACTGTTCTGCATCATGCGCCCTGTTCATCCAATTCAATTCATCATTCGAAAAGGACTGTACACCAAGACTTAATCTGTTGATACCGAGTTTATGCCAGTAATGTAGCACTTCTTTCGAGATGTCGTCTGGATTGGCTTCCAGCGTAATTTCTACATCTTCATCCACCGAACATTTTTTACTTATTGTGTTTAAAATGGTACCGATGTGATTTTCCGAAAGCAAACTCGGCGTTCCACCGCCAAAATATATAGATGAGATGGTTTCTCCGGTTTTTTGGTTGTTGATGGTAAGCTCAATTTCTTGGAGCATTGCATTAATCATGGCATCCATCCCATTTAACTGCGTTGAGAAATGAAAATTGCAGTAATTACAAGCTCTTTTACAAAATGGAATATGTAGGTAAATACCCGCCAAACTAATGTAGTTTTACAATGTCAACAATCAATTAAAATGCCTGAAGCCAGCAGCAAATTTCTTCTTTTTTCAGTAAACTGCTTAGTAGTGCTGTTGTTGTTTTCATTTAAACTTATGGCACAGGAAACCGAAAAAAACAAACCCTTGAAATTGGTTTGGCAATGTTCAGATAAAGATACCCTTTCCAACCAACGCTCAGATACTTCCCTTGTTTTATTTTCAAATTACTTAATGGCCCTTGATCATGCGAAGCAAAAACTGCAGCTTTTAAAAAATAACGGGTTTATTACTGCTTCCATTGACGAATACGTATCGAAAGATTCTTTTTTAATCGTTCGGTACTATCGTGGAAAAAAATACGAGGATATTCAAATCACCTACACAAAAGCATCAGCTGAATTGATAAAGTCAATCTTTCCAAATGCTGTTGAGGATGCTCCCATTCAATTGAAAGTTAGTGCCATTGCTAGCTTTAAGGAAAAGATTCTCGACAACTGTGAGCAAACTGGCTATCCATTTGCAAAAGTTTTTCTCGACTCCATCAAGGTATATGAAGGTTTAGTTAACGCAACGCTAAACGTTCAGAAAGGACCATTGTATCATATTGACAGTGTCAGATTGATTGGCAAGGCCAGATTAAACAGCTCTTTTCTGCAGCATTATCTTTTCCTTCCCAACAAAAGTGTTTACAATAAAAACAGTATTGAAAGGGTAGACAAACTAATGAATGACCTGCCATTTGTGAAAGTACTTCAGCCCTCAGATTTGACACTTCTGGGAAGCGGCGCTGTACTTAATATTTATGCAGATCCGCAAAAAAGCAGTCAGGCTAATTTTCTTTTCGGTTTTCAGCCTAATCCGCAAAAACCACAGAAAGTTCAATTGACCGGTGATTTGAATTTTCAGTTCAAGAATCTGTTGGGAAATGGAGAAGATATTCTTCTGAAATGGCAACAGTTGCAATACAAGTCACCACGCTTGAACATCGGTTTTTCACAATCAAGTATTTTTCATTCTTATTATGGCTTTGATTTTCTGTTTGATTTTTTTAAAAAGGACAGCAGCTTTATTCAACTTAATGCAAAGACAGGAATCCGTTTGGCTTCTTCGCCTTATCAGCAGGTGAAACTCCTTTTGCAATTGCAGCAAAACATCCTTCTTCCCGGAGCCATAGATACGGGCTTCATTAAAAAATACAAGAAACTTCCCGAAAATATCGATGCGGTTTCTACGAGTATGGGATTGGGCTACGAATGGAATAAAACTGACTACAACTTCAATCCTCGAAAAGGAAACATCATTAGTTTTTATTTGTACGGAGGATGGAAGAAAATTAATTACAACAATGATATTGTTTCCTTGAAAGACACTGCATTTAGGTACACTCAGCTATATGACTCCTTAAAAGTAAAAGCATACCAGATCAGAAACAACATCACCCTTACGCATTTTATTCCGCTCTATAAAACCTCAACAGTTAAATTGTCGCTTTCGGGTGCTTGGTATTGGAGTCCTGAAGTTTTCCGAAACGATTTATTTCAGATTGGGGGCTTCAAATCACTCAGGGGTTTTGATGAAGAAAGTATTTTTGCTTCCGCTTACGCTTTATTCAACATAGAGTACAGAAAGATAATTGCAAGAAACAGTTATCTGTGTCTATTCAGCGATATGGCTGCGAGCAAGCTTAAATATCAAGATGTAACTAAAAGCAATTCGTTTGTCAGCGTGGGAACTGGTTTGCAGTATGAGACGGGTTCGGGAATTTTCAATCTGTTGTTTGCGGTGGGAAAGAGAATCGACGTTCCCATCAATTTCAGACAAGCGGCAAAAATTCATCTGGGTTATGTCAATTACTTTTAAAACAAAGCAAAAAATATATTTTTGTATCGTTAATTCAAACAAGTGAGTAAAAGCTGTTTTTATATATTTTTTTTAATTTTTCTTTTTTGTAATGCAGCTTTCGCTCAAACCCAGAACAGTTTGACTTTGCAAAAAGATACTGTAGTAGCTAAGAATGCCTACGCCGATATTGTTGCAAAGCATTCCTTTTTAAACGTTTCTTCCAAGCCTGTTTCTTTCCCTCAATCTAAAAGATTAGTTCAAAACAGGGATTATATTTTTTACCTGATCAGTTTTTTACTTTTTACAATAGCGCTATTTCGTTTACTTAACGACAAGTATTACCTGAACATGACAAGGGTGTTCTTCAATTCATCGCTAAGACAAAGTCAGCTTGTAGAGCAGTTACTGCTGGATAAACAGGCTTCACTTGTTATGAATCTTTTTTTTGTACTGGTAATGGGACTTTACCTTTTTCAGCTACTTATTTATTTTGCCGAAGCATCCTATATCAACGCAAAGCTTTTAGGCATTTGTATGCTTGCGGTATTATCGGTTTACGGAATCAAATATGTCATTACGCTTTTCTTTGGTTGGATAACGGGCTATTCATCGGAATCTGAGAATTATGTATTTATTGTTTTTTTGCTGAACAAGATGCTTTCGTTGTTTATGTTGCCAGTGATTGTTGTCATGGCTTATGTTGACCAAAGTTTGGCCTCCACTTTCATACAGTTTTCATTCTTTATAATCGGATTGATGTTTTTTATACGCTACTTCAGGGTTTTTGGAATGTTGCAGTACAAATTGAAGGTGAGTCGTCTTCACTTCCTGTTGTATGTTGCTGGCGTGGAAATCTTGCCGCTTTTGATCATTTACAAGTCTTCGATGATTATTCTGACTAAAAATTTATAGTTTTGCATTTTAATTTACTAATCAGGTATGGTAAACAAAACCGCAAAGAGTAACACTACCAAAACAAAGCCGGCCGCACCCCGTATCCTGATTTCTCAGCCCAAGCCTGAGGGAACAAAATCTCCATACTATGATCTAGCCCTGAAACTTGGATTGGTGCTCGATTTCTTTCCTTTCATCAAAGTGGAAGGGATACCTGCCAAAGATTTCCGAAAACAGAAAATTGATATACCTGCCTATACCGCAGTGATATTTACCAGCAGAAATGCTATTGACCATTTTTTCAGAATCTGTGAAGAAATGAAAATAAGCATATCTCAGAACACCAAATATTTTTGCATTACGGAAGCTGTAGCTTTATACCTTCAGAAATTTATACTTTACCGAAAAAGAAAAGTATTTTATGGAGCTGATGGCTTGAATAAAAGCCTTTTCGATGTAATCAGCAAGCACAAGGAAAATGAAAAATTTCTTTATCCTTGCTCAGAGTCTTTTGACAGTGAAATCACCAACTGGCTCAAATCCAACAAATGCGAGTTTGCTACTCCAGTGATGTATAATATCATCAGTAATGACATCAAGCCTGTGCTTGCCAAAAATTATGATGTGATTTGTTTGTTCACGCCGGGAGGTGTAAAAAGCCTTCTTGAAAATTTTCCGAATTTTAAGCAAAAAGAAACAAAAATTGCGGCCTTTGGAGCCAATACATTCAAGGCGGCCGAAGTTGCGGGATTAACCCTAGACATAAAGGCTCCGGTTCCTCAATCGCCAAGTATGGTCAGCGCATTGGAAAAATTCTTCACCGTTTCCACCTCAAAAAAGAAAAAATAAACTTTGTTTTTTCTAAGCTTATTTCAAACATTTTCAATTGTTTATTTCGGCTTCATTTATGCGCATTTTAAATTGATTTTTCATGGGACATGATTTCAAAAATGAGCTGTTTAATGAAAGCAGTCCTTATCTTCTTCAGCATGCACATAACCCGGTACATTGGCAGACATGGAGCAGTACCTTACTTGAACGGGCCCAGTCTTTGAACAAACCGTTGCTTATAAGCATTGGGTATTCCTCTTGCCATTGGTGCCATGTAATGGAAAGGGAAAGCTTTGAAAATCAAGAAATAGCAAAATTGATGAACAATCATTTCATCAATATAAAGATTGACAGAGAGGAGCGGCCAGATCTAGATCACTTTTTCATGGACGCTTTACAAGCGCTTACAGGACAAGGCGGCTGGCCTTTACATATTTTTGCAACACCCGAAGGACTGCCATTTTTTGGCGGAACCTATTTCCCTCCAAAACGAATTGGTCAGCATCACTCCTGGATAGAAATACTGGAATTCGTGAATAACTTATGGTTGAATAAGCAATCTGAAGTAATCTCTCAGGCTAATAATCTGATGGCCTATCTCCATAAAAAAGAACGCTTGTTTACCGGGCAAATTTCCTTTCCAAAATCTGAAGAAACCAATAATGACCCACTTTTGCCTTTGGCAATTGCAGATAAAATAATGCAGAGGTCTGATAAAGAAAATGGTGGTTTCGGCACATCTCCTAAATTCCCACAATTGTCGTCGCTTCAGTTTCTTTTTGCCTTTACTTATTATTCCGGGTTAGATGTTTATCAGCAACACGCAATACTTACACTTCGGAAAATGCTCTTCGGTGGTATATTTGATCATTTGGCCGGTGGCTTGTCGAGGTACAGTACAGATAGTGAATGGCTGGTACCTCATTTTGAAAAAATGCTTTATGATAATGCGATGTTAATTGCTTGTTTATGCGACGCATATCAAATAACAAAGGAGGTTTTTTTTGCTGACATGCTCGAAAAAACGATCTCATGCATGCAAAAAGATTTCAAAAGTAGCAGGGGAGGTTATTATACTGCAATTGATGCTGACAGTGAGGGTGTAGAGGGCAAATATTACTTGTGGAGTAAGGAAGAGATAGATAATTTATTAGGAGAAGATGCATTGTTATTCTGCAGTCGTTATGGTGTATCAACAGCAGGAAACTGGGAAGGCAGCAACATTCTTTGCATCAAAAAAGACTTTACGACACTTTCAACAGAATTCAATAAAAGTGAACTTGAAATTCAACTAAAGATTCAAGAGGCTGAGCAAAAGTTGCTTAGTGCACGTTCAGCAAGAATAGCACCGCAAACCGACGTGAAAATTATTGTGAGCCAAAATGCCCAATTGCTGTATGCGCTTTCCAAAGCAGCAGGAACCTTTCAAAATAGCCATTACCTGAAATTGGCCGACGAACTTTACGAATTCATCAATAGCCGATTTGTTACTGACAATGAAATAACCCATCATTGTCTCATAGGTGATGAACTGAAGCACGGTACATGTCTCGATGACTATGTCTACTTAATTCAGGCATTGATAAAATATTATGAAGTAACAGCCAACTATAAAACCCTTCATCAGGCTCATGCATTAACCCAAAAAGCAATTGCGTTGTTCTCAGTACTTCATTCGCCATTTTTTTACTTTTCCCCTGAGGCGCAGCAGGATGTAATTCAAAGAAAAACGGTTGTTTATGATTCTCCTGTTCCGTCGGGTAATGCGGTAATGTGCGAAAATCTTTTATTGCTTGCAGCTATTTTTGATGATAGTTCCTTTCAGGAAAAGGCTTCACTAATGGTTTCATCCATGAAAAACTGGGTGGAATCCGATCCCAACAGCTTTGCCATGTGGGCAATATTAGGAATGACAGAACATTATGGACAGGTTCAGATTTTTGTTTGCGGTGGAAATGCAAGTGTAAAAATGAAAGTAATCAATGGTTATTACATTCCTTCGAGACTTCTGTTAGCGTCAGAAACCAAAGTTGATTGGCCGGCTTCAGAAAGATTTACATTTACAGAATCGAGTGTTTTCAATATTTGTAAAGGAAAAAATTGTCTTTTTTCAGCTGACATCAAAGCATTGGTTAAAATAATACCTAATTTTACACGTATTTAACAAATCAATCAACAATATTGTAATAATTTGCACGTTATCGTGATTACAATTTGACTTATGCTTAAATTCTTGTATTTAAGGTAAGATTTTTATTGATATTTCACATTTACATTTTATATTTGCCCACATTTACAAATAATGAAGATGACAAATCGAATTTTTAATTTGTTAGCAGCTACTGCTACTGTTTTTGCCCTTACCAATTGTAATCCATCAAATGGAGGAAAATCCGGTAAAACATTGCCAAACGACGGGCAACTGCATGGTGTGGCAAGTTCATCCAATTGGTCTCCAACTAGACCTATTGGAATGGTTTATGTTAAAGCAGGAACTTTCCACATGGGTCCAAGTGATGAGGATATCAACTATTCCTATACTGCAAGAAACAAATCCGTTTCTATCAGTGGTTTTTGGATGGATGCAACTGAAATCACCAATAATGAATACAGACAATTTACCAACTGGGTAAGAGATTCTATAGCGGCTAAATTAATGGGCTATGTAAAGCAAGGTCCCGATGGAAATGAATACATAGATTGGACCAAAGCAAAAACCATTAAATGGGGCGATAAAGCAACCATTGAAAAAATAGATGCCATTATTGTTACACCGGATAACAGAATTTTTGGAAAGAAAGAAATAGACGCCTCTAAAGTTATTTACCAATCAGAAGTTTTTGATTATAAAGAAGCATCGCAAAACAGGGATGTAACCATTCCTAGATCAGCGTTTATTGTAAAATCTAAAATTCCTGTTTATCCTGATTCATTGTGTTGGATTCGTGATTTTGCTTACGCTTACAATGAGCCAATGGCGAAAAGCTATTTCAATCACCCTGCTTATGGTAATTACCCAGTCGTTGGAGTTAACTGGAAGCAAGCCAATGCTTTCTGCCAATGGCGTACACATTATTTGAATTCTTACAAAGAGTCAAAAAAGAAAGGAGCCGACCCTGATTTCAGGCTTCCATCTGAAGCACAATGGGAATATGCTGCAAGAGGCGACCGCTCTCAATCTCCTTATCCATGGGGAGGACCTTATTTGAGAAATAAAAAGGGTTGTTTGCTCGCAAACTTCAAACCAGGAAGAGGTAATTACGCAGAGGATGGGGGGTTGTATACTGTTCGTGCGGATGCTTATTGGCCTAATGCCTATGGACTATACAACATGTCAGGAAACGTTGCAGAGTGGACTTCCTCGCTGTATTATGAAGGTTCTTATTCATTCCAACATGATATGAATCCTGACATCAGATGGAATGCTAAAGATTCTGATCCTCCGCGTATGAAAAGAAAAGTTGTTCGTGGTGGTTCTTGGAAAGATGTTGGTCATTTCCTACAAACCGGAGCAAGATCATATGAATATCAGGATACAGCTAAGTCTTACATAGGTTTCAGATGTGTTCAAGATCTTCCGCCATCTACAAATAAGCGCGGATAATTTTTCACAAATAGCATGTAAAAGTATTTATCAAAGCTTTTAATAAAGCACACCTATTTTATAAATTAACAACAACTTTCACTTTAAAATTTAAAAACAAAGAACATGTCTGTTAAAATCCCTTCAAACGTAAGCAAATGGATGGACGTTGCCGTTTCTGTGGCAGCATCTATAGTAATTTTCGGTGCCCTTCAAAAAATCTTGCATACTCCTATCGCTGATCTTTTTCTTAAAATTGGACTTTATACTGAAGCTGGTATATTTTTATTGTATGGTATACTTTATATTAAATACCCTGTTGTTAAAGAAGAATACGAAGGACATGAGGCTAAGCCAATGGTATCAATGGACAAGATGTTGAAGGATGCAGATATCAATCCTTCTTTGCTTAAAAAGCTAGGCGAAGGTTTTCAAAAATTAAACACAACCGTGGCTAGTATGGCTGACGTTACTGACGTGGTAAAATCTACCAACGACTTCGGATCAAAAGCTAAAGAAGCAACAACTGCCATGACAAATATGTCTGCAGCATTTAATAACAGTGCTACAACCATGACATCTTTTAACAATGCTTCTGCCAGCGCGAAAGGTTTTCATGAGCAGGTTCAAGTACTTACGAAAAATTTAAGCTCTTTAAATACCATTTATGAATTGGAATTAAAAGAAAGCAACAATCACTTGAAAGCATTGAATGGCTTCTATGGCAAAATGGCTGAAGCAAGTCAGGCAATGATGACAAGCGTAGATGATGCTAAAAAAGCAAAAGATCAAATTAGTGCATTAGCTACAAACCTTAGCAAGTTGAACGCTGTATACGGTAACATGCTTGGTGCGATGCAAGGAAAATAAACCCTTGTGATTACATCAACAAATTCGATTCATAACAATATTTAAAAAAACTATTAATCTTAATAAGTTATGGCTTTACCTAAAGAGCCCAGGCAGAAGATGATCAATCTGATGTATTTGGTGCTTACCGCACTTCTTGCACTGAACGTATCATCAGAAATTTTAAATGCCTTCAAAGTTGTTGACAAGAGTTTAATGACTTCAAATGATAACATCAACACCGCTAACAGTACATTATATACTTCACTAAAATCCA